>OHAY01001169.1_pt1 | contig 25177 bp, 19 predicted proteins | sample 1577191 | NCBI WGS metagenome assembly OHAY01 (sample SAMEA3541504, study PRJEB24748) | human gut metagenome | biome: human gut; feature: human-associated habitat; material: faeces | place: China | collected 2012 | reverse complement strand
AAAAACACAGTGCAAATATAGAGGTTTTATGTTATTCAGCATAATTTTGTGACATAAAATCGCTGTATTTAACTTGATTTATTATTTGGAAACGCTTTTAAGCTAAAAAGGCCTCTTTGAAGCAGGAAAAATGCTCCAATGAAGTCTGTTACAAAGCCCTAAGAGTTTACGAAACCTTCCTTTTGAATGATTACAGACAAATGCTCCAAAGGACAGAAGGCTCTTCGATAATTGAATTTTTTGTATATTTGCAAACAGAAATGATTTAAGATACAAAGGACTAAATGAAGAATATCCGCAATTTTTGTATTATTGCTCATATTGACCATGGGAAAAGTACCCTGGCAGACCGTTTGTTGGAATATACGAATACGGTAGAAGGCAGAGATATGCAAGATCAGGTATTGGATGATATGGACTTGGAACGTGAACGAGGTATTACGATCAAGAGCCATGCTATCCAGATGAATTATACCTACAAAGGCGAAAGTTATATATTGAATCTGATTGATACGCCGGGGCACGTTGACTTTTCGTATGAAGTATCACGTTCGATTGCGGCTTGCGAAGGAGCATTACTGATTGTGGATGCATCGCAAGGAGTTCAGGCGCAGACAATATCCAATCTTTACATGGCAATTGAGAATGATCTGGAGATTATTCCGGTTTTGAATAAGATTGATTTGCCGAGTGCCATGCCGGAAGAAGTTGAAGATGAAATCATCGACTTGCTGGGTTGTGACCGGAGTGATATTCTGCGTGCCAGTGGAAAGACGGGAGAAGGAGTGGAAGATGTATTGAACGCAATTGTAGAACGTGTTCCTGCTCCTAAAGGTGATCCGGAAGCTCCGTTGCAATGCTTGATTTTCGACTCTGTATTCAATTCTTTCCGGGGAATCATTGCTTATTTCAAGGTAGAAAATGGGGTGATCCGTAAAGGTGATCACGTGAAGTTCATTGCCACCGGTAAGGAATATGATGCCGATGAGGTGGGTGTTTTGAAGTTGGAGATGTCTCCTCGGGATGAAGTTCGTACAGGCGATGTAGGTTATATTATTTCCGGTATTAAAACGTCTAAGGAAGTTCGGGTGGGAGATACGATTACCCATGTAGCCCGTCCGGCATCGGAAGCCATCGCTGGTTTTGAGGAAGTAAAGCCGATGGTCTTTGCCGGAGTTTATCCGATTGAGACGGAAGACTTCGAAAATCTGCGCGCTTCATTGGAAAAGTTACAGTTGAACGATGCTTCTTTGACTTTCCAGCCTGAAAGTTCTGCCGCCTTGGGATTTGGTTTCCGCTGTGGTTTCTTGGGATTGTTGCACATGGAGATTGTTCAGGAACGTTTGGATCGTGAGTTCAATATGAATGTGATCACGACGGTTCCGAACGTATCATATCTGGTATATGATAAGAAAGGAAACTGTAAGGAAGTACATAATCCGAGCGGTTTGCCCGATCCGACATTGATTGATCATATAGAAGAACCTTATATTCGGGCGTCTGTCATAACGAACACAACTTATATCGGACCGATTATGACTTTGTGCTTGGGCAAACGAGGTATTCTGGTGAAGCAGAATTATATTTCAGGTGACCGTGTTGAGATTATCTATGATTTGCCTTTAGGAGAAATCGTTATCGACTTCTACGACAAGTTGAAGAGTATTTCGAAAGGATATGCTTCATTCGATTATCATTTGCATGATTATCGTCCTAGTAAGTTGGTGAAGTTGGATATTCTGTTGAACGGAGAACCGGTGGATGCGCTTTCAACACTGACTCATATCGACAACAGTGTTACCTTTGGTCGCCGGATGTGTGAGAAGCTGAAGGAACTAATCCCGCGGCAACAGTTTGAAATTGCTATTCAGGCAGCTATTGGGGCAAAGATCATTGCACGTGAAACCATCAAGGCAGTACGAAAAGATGTGACGGCCAAGTGTTATGGTGGTGATGTTTCCCGTAAGCGTAAGCTGTTGGAAAAGCAGAAAGAAGGAAAGAAGCGAATGAAACAGATCGGAACCGTAGAAGTTCCACAGAAAGCGTTCCTGGCTGTATTGAAACTGGATTAAGTAACAAACGGTTATAAGAAAAGATCACAAAGTGTAGAGATATATTCTCAGGCACTTTGTGATCTTTTTGTTTTAGAGAAGGTTCGTTATTGCTTATTCAAACAATAGCTTAGCGTCTCTTTCGGCAGCCTTTTGAGTCCATGCCTCCGGAATCATCTTCCATTGGTTGAGTGGCTGCGGAGACAATGTTTTCTTATCTTTGATATACTGGATCATGTAATAGCGAAGATCTTTCTCTGTCGCATTGACAATCCGGTCTTTTAACTGATCTTGTGGGATACCAGCCCCTTTAGTCAACAATTCGCCACCACCGTTACCTCGATACGAGTTCAAAGCCACACGATAAGTCTTGTTAAGATCGAATGGTTCTCCATTAGCCAGGCTCTGGATCGTTATCTTTTGTCCGGCAGGTTTTGTTACATCAACAGTATAGATGATTCCGGCAGCCGAATCAAAGTTGAAGCTAGGATTCGTAAAGGTATACCCATTGCCGTCTTTCCGTTCTGTCAATAAAAGGAGATGATCGTCGGCTGATTGCATTTGGTTTGTCCAAATGGCATAAGATTCTTCGAGAAAGCCTTTGATCTCTTTTCCGGTCAGCTCCATAGTATAGAGCATGTTCTCATACTTATATAAGTTGAACATATCACTGATCCGAATGTCACCTTCCTTGATTTCGGCATCAAACGAAAGTGGAGCAGCAAAAGAGATGTCGGCTCCGGTCAGATCGAGTTGCAGGGAATGAATGAAATCAATAAACGCTGACGGACCGAAATAGGCAGGACGGGTAGAGATCGTCTCGGTAAAAGTACCGACTTTCTCTGAAACGAAGGTCTTGACTGCCTGATATTGGGGCGTAAACTGAGCCATGAATTCTTGACTTGGCTGTAGTTTGTCCATGTCTGTCAGTGTTCCTTGAATACTTTTTCGTACGACTTTATCTCCGTCGACTGTTAGACTGATTTCTATATCACCGACTGTTCTTCCGTTATTCGCCGGATTGATCAGCAAGACGGAATCACCTTGTGCATTGGCTATCTTTCCGCAGAAACGGCGATGGTCATGTCCCATCATAATGATCGAAGCCCGGAATACGTTCAGCTATTTCAGCAGAAGCGTCTTCCCGATATTTCCCGGCAACCGTACGAGCTTCTTTCCCGGCATGGAAGAGTCCGATAACTACATCCGGCTTTTCTTTTTCCTGAATGATTGGAATCCATTTGCGGGCGGTCTGTTCCATATCGGCAAAAGAAAGACCTTTCCACAATGTTTCGGGCAACCAAGTCGGAATAGCCGGTGTGATCATACCTAAAACAGCTATTTTGATACCATCACGTTCAATAATTTCATACGGCTTTAAATACGGTTGTCCGTCGGAAGTACGGATAATATTTGCTCCTAAAACCGGGAAATTACATTGCTTGATCCAGCGGTCGTAAACCGAATGTCCGGCTTCTACGTCATGATTTCCCATATTCCCGACAACGAATCCCATGTAATTCATCATGGCAGCTGTAATATGTGTTGAAACCGTATCCATGAAGTTGTAATAATAGGCAGAAGGTTGTCCTTGCAGAATATCCCCATTGTCCATCAACAACAAATTATCTCCGTAAGTCTGACGTTCTTGCTGTACATAGGTATATACGCGGGCAAAACTACCGTTCCAGTCTTGTTGCGTGATAAAATTGTAAGGGAAAAAGTTGCCATGTATGTCGCTTGTTTCAATCAGCTTAAGCTTGACTTCGCGCGTAGTGGCAGAGAGGCTTAGGAAAGCCCACAATAAAAGAAAAATACTTGAAATTCGTTTCATAAAACGGGTATTAAAGATCTGTATTGATAAAACGGTACAAAAATAACACAGACCAGACAAACTTCCTTGTTCGGATATGTGAAAATCTGATGAAAGTTTGGCTGGTCTGTATCTTTATGACCTTATTTCCGAATTATATCAGTCGGGATTCCCGACTATGAGGAAAATATTCCATTCGGATATTTGAGTTTATTCCAATTTATGAATGACTAAACCTGAACGAAGCTTCGGTTCGAACCATGTTGTTTTTGGCGGCATGATATTGCCCGTGTCGGCAATGTCCATTAATTGTTTCATTGTAACGGGATAAAGAGCCAATGCCATTTTCATTTCTCCGCTGTCAACTCTTTTCTTCAATTCGCCTAAGCCACGGATACCACCGACGAAGTCTATTCGTTTATCTGAACGCAGGTCCTTGATGTTCAAGATTTCATTCAGGATCAGATTTGAAGAAATCGTAACATCCAATACTCCGATCGGATCACTGTCGTCGTATGTGCCCGGTTTGGCTGTCAGTGAATACCAGTTTCCATCCAAGTACAAAGAGAAATTATGCAGACAAGCCGGCTTGTAAATATCAACCCCTTTGCATTCTACGGTAAAGTTCTTCTTCAGTTTTTCCAAGAAGGCTTCAGGTGTCAGTCCGTTCAGGTCTTTCACTACCCGATTATAGTCGATGATTGTCAACTGGTCATCCGGGAAACAGACTGCCATGAAATAATTGTACTCTTCATCTCCGCGATGATTCGGATTCTGCTGGGCTTTCTCGGCGCCAACCAAAGCTGCTGCAGCTGAACGATGATGCCCGTCGGCTATATACAGTGCAGGAATTTGGGCGAACAATTCCGTAATCCGGCGAATATCCTCTTCCTGATCAATTACCCAGAAAGTATGTCCGAAACCATCACCCGGAGCAATGAAGTCGTATTCCGGCTTTTTAGCTGTATACTTGGCAATGATTTTGTTGAGCTCGTCGTTATGTGGATAGGCAAAGAATACCGGTTCGATGTTAGCATTATTAACGCGCACATGTTTCATTCGGTCTTCTTCTTTATCGCGACGGGTCAATTCATGCTTTTTAATCACACCATTCATGTAATCAGGTACATAAGCACATACGACAAGTCCGTATTGAATCTTCCCGTTCATGGTCTGGGCATAAACGTAATAACATTCTTTCGGATCTTGTACCAACCAGCCTTTTTCCTGGAACATATTGAAGTTTTCGGCAGCTTTCTTATATACTTCAGGCGCATGTTCATCAGTGCCGACCGGAAAGTCTATTTCCGGTCGGATAATATGATACAGCGATTTTTCATTACCTTTGGCTTCTTCGCGTGCTTCATCCGAATTCAGCACATCGTATGGCCGTGAAGCAACCTGTTCCACCAAGTCTTTCGGTGGGCGAATTCCTTTAAATGGTTTTATCGTAGCCATACCTTATTTATTTACTCTGAATTTCTCAATACCTTCTTTCAAGAAACCTTCGATCTGATGAGCTGCAGCAATACCGGCATTGATATTGGCTTCGGCAGTCTGTGCACCCATCTTTTTCGGTGTAGAGAAATAACGACCGGCAAATTTAGCAGTGAATTCATCATTAGCTGCCGGCATGATATCCGTTAAGTACTTTAAGTCAGTACGTTCTTCCATCAATTGGATTAATTCGGCTTCATTGATGACTTCTTTACGGGCAGTATTCACTAAAATACCACCTTTCGGCATTTTACCGACCAAAGCCGCATTGATTGAGTTCTTGGTTTCTGCAGTAGCCGGAATGTGGAGCGATACAATGTTGCATGTTTCATACAGAGCCTCTGCTGAATCAACTGCTTTTACACCAGCTTCTTCAATGACTTCTTTCGGACAGAATGCATCGTATGCATATACTTCCATACCAAAACCCTGTGCAATACGGGCAACATTTCTACCTACGTTTCCGAATGCATGGATACCCAGTTTCTTTCCTTTCAATTCAGTTCCAGAGGTTCCATTGTAGAAATTACGTACAGCCATGACCATCATACCAAAGGCCAGTTCGGCTACCGCATTTGAATTCTGTCCCGGAGTATTCATGACGCATACTTGATGGGCAGTAGCAGCATCCAGATCAACATTATCATATCCGGCGCCGGCACGTACCACGATTTTCAGTTGCTGGGCAGCATCCAAAACTTCTTTATCGACTTTGTCACTGCGGATAATCAATGCATCAACATCTTTTACGGCATCAAGTAATTGAGCTTTCTCGGTATATTTTTCTAATAATACCAATTCGTCTCCCGCTTGTTCTACTACTTCGCGGATACCTTTCACTGCTATCGCTGCAAAAGGCTTTTCGGTTGCCACTAATATCTTTGCCATAATTAATGCAGTTTTTCAAATTCTTTCATTGCGTCAATCAATACTTCTACGCTGCTCTTCGGCATTGCGTTATATAAAGATGCGCGGAAACCACCGACAGAGCGGTGTCCTTTAATACCAACAATACCTTTGGAAGCGGCAAAGGTGTTAAATTCGGCTTCCAATTCCTTGTATTCGTCATTCATAACGAAGCATACATTCATGATAGAACGATCTTCTGGCACAACGGTTCCACGGAATAGTTTGTTACGGTCTATTTCATCATAAAGGATAGCTGCGTTTTCTTTGTCCTTTTTTTCCATAGCAGCAATACCACCTTGTGCCTTATACCATTTTAAAGTCTGTAATGCAGAATAAATAGGTAATACAGGAGGTGTATTGAACATAGATTCCTTATCAATATGTGTCTTATAATTCAGCATGGTAGGAATAGGACGATCTACATGACCCAATGCATCTGTGCGGACGATAACCAATGTAACGCCGGCAGGAGCCAAGTTCTTTTGTGCACCGGCATAAATCAGATCATATTTAGAGGCATCAATCGGACGAGAGAAGATATCAGAAGACATATCAGCTACCAAGCGAGCTTTGACATCCAGATCTTCACGAATTTCAGTTCCATAAATCGTATTGTTGGTTGTAATATGGAAATAATCAACATCTTCAGGTACAGTATATCCCTTTGGAATATATGTATAGTTTTTATCTTTTGAAGATGCCACTACATCAACTTCACCAAATAATTTGGCTTCTTTAATAGCCTTTGAAGCCCAAGTTCCCGTATCTAAGTAAGCAGCCTTCTTGCTTAACAAGTTATAAGGAACCATACAGAATTGCATACTGGCGCCACCGCCTAAGAATACTACTTCATAACCGGCTGGTAAATCAAGTAATTCCTTGATCAACGCTCGCGCTTCATCCATAACGGCTACAAATTCTTTACTACGATGAGATATTTCTAGAATAGACAATCCCATACCTGCGAAGTTTTCTATCGCTTCAGCTGTGTTTTTGATAGTAAAATCGCTTAAAATCGACGGTCCTGCATAAAAATTGTGCTTCTTCATATGCAATTATATTTAGTTAATGTAACAATTTGTCACTTTCATAATTGAAAGTCGTCTAAAGTAGAAATTTTTTTGGAAGTAACAAAACTTTTTCGGGAAAAATATAAGGATAGTTTTTCGGTGTTTCAATTTGTAAGTAACAAAACGTCCTGTGTTTCATATTGACAAAACTAACGAGAATTATTTTTGATTTTCGTATGTTTTGAAAATAAAACTCGTTAGTTTTGTTGGGAGATATTTATAGGGATAAGAGAAAACTATTTTATTTGTCAAAACGGCTTCCCCATAACTTCTTCATTTGTTCGGTTAATTTGTATTCTGCCGGGTTTTCTTGCCCATGCCAGATGCGTTGGTTTAATATTTTTTGAGGCAGATAATCTTGTTTGATGAAGTGATTTTCGTAATCATGGGCATATTTGTATTCCTTTCCGTAATTTAACTCTGCCATCAGTTGCGTAGGAGCATTCCGCAGATGAAGAGGTACGGGTAAGTTGCCGGTTCGGTTTACCAGTTCCAGCGCATCATTAATTGCCTTATACGCTGAGTTACTTTTAGGACTACATGCTAAATAGATGGTTGTTTCGGCCAACGGAATCCGTCCTTCGGGCCAGCCTATTTTTTGTACCGTATCAAAACAAGCATTAGCCAGCAGGAGTGCATTCGGATTGGCTAGACCTATATCTTCGGCAGCCGAAATACACAAACGGCGTGCGATGAATTTGGGATCTTCTCCTCCTGCCACCATACGTGCCAGCCAATAGATGGCACCATCGGGATCGCTGCCACGGATAGATTTGATAAAAGCCGAAATGATATCGTAGTGCATTTCTCCTCCTTTATCGTATGCTGCCGGGTTTTCCTGCAAACGGTCAGTGACCTTTTGATCGGTTATCACAATGTCGTTACTTTCTTCGGCAGAGATAACCAGTTCCAATATGTTTAATAGTTTGCGGGCATCACCACCGGAATAACGAAGCAGAGCATCTGTTTCCTTTAGTTGAATATGCTTTTCCTTTAATATTATATCTTCTGTGATGGCTCGATGTAATAACTGGAGAAGATCTTCTTTCCCTAATGATTTCAGCACATAGACTTGGCATCGGGACAGTAAAGGCCGGATGACTTCGAAGGAAGGATTCTCGGTTGTGGCTCCGATTAGTGTAACAACACCCGTTTCGACCGCATTTAATAAAGAATCTTGCTGTGATTTACTGAATCGATGAATTTCATCAATGAACAGAATAGGAGATACCGTATTGAAGAAACGATTACCTTTCGCTTTTTCAATGACGTCGCGGACATCTTTGACGCCTGAATTGATGGCACTCAATGTATAAAAAGGAGTTTCCAACTTTTGGGATATGATTTGGGCTAATGTCGTTTTTCCCACTCCCGGAGGTCCCCATAAGATGAAAGAAGGCACTCTACCAGCATCTATCATTTTACGTAAAACGGCACCCGATCCGACCAAATGTTTTTGTCCGATGTATTCATCCAGTGTCTTCGGACGTAATCTCTCTGCTAACGGCTGATTCATTCTCTTTTTTACTTTGTCAACGTATCGAATAAACAGAATCTAATCTGGAAAAACAAATGTACGAAAAGTTTTGGACAGTTGATTTGGAAAGTGGATAAAAGTGAAGCAGATAATTCCTTTCGATGGAACAAAAAGGGCTGTCCCCTTATATCTATGAGGACAGTTTTTGGGGTCAGGGATTTATCTGAAATAAAAAGCCGTACCGTTCTTGGTACTTGCACCTGTTTTTGGTACAGAGCCTTAGGTATATCTTAAAATTCGAGCCCTAACTTTATGGAAATTCCACTGATATTGGCATCATCATCTGTATCTTGCTGGAATGAATAACCTAACGAGAGGTTCATGGCAAATGATTCGGATAATCCATATTTAACCCCGACAAAAGGAGCTGCATATAATCCACTTCCCAAAAATGAGTCGTCATCAATTTTAAAGCTATACCCCCCTTTCAGACCGATAAAAGGAATAATAGGACCATTCATCAAGTTGCCTCTTAAGTCAATAAATAGAGGAAAGTAGGGCACTTTTTCTTCATCTTGCCACATATTTCTTTCTCGTAGATAATAATGTAGTCCAATACCTACACCTGTAAAAAAATAGGGATTAAATTGACGCCCGTGCGAGGTGCTTAGTTCGATTCTGTTTACACCTGAATCGCCTAATCCTTGCGTGTATCCGAAATCTACAAATCCCCGATACCCGATCTTCTCTTGATTAAAAGGTGAGATCTGTTTACTCTTTACCGGTTTCTCTTTCGTGATCTTAACCACTTCTGACATGGAATAAACAAAAATACTACCATCTGCTGTCTGTATTTTTAAGGACTGATTGGGTATTTGCTCAATAACTGTACCACGAATCATACTGCCATTCTTCAAATATACCACTTCTTGGAATGAAGTTTGGGAATGGATTATGCCACTAATAAATATCAAAATTGTAAATAAAAAAGAAAGACGCTTCATTGTTGTTTATTTTTGTCGATATGACCTATAGGCAATTTATTCTCGATAATATCAGAATACCTTATGCCTTCATTACTTAGGAAGGACGTTAAAAAGCGATATAACTCTTCTTGCATGTCTGTTTCTAACAAAGGAGAGACATAAACCGCATCAATCAATGTATTTGGATTTATCCGAATCTTTTTTGCGGCTGGATTAGGAGATAATATTCCCAAACGAAGTTCGTTTTCTTCCTTGTAGCAAATATGTTTCATAAACAGAGTTTGCTCATTATCATTTGATAAGGGTAATGAATCCACATATTGTACTTTTGAAATATAGATAGCCTCTGAAGGAACCTCTGTAATCGAATTAATCAAATCTTGTAGATTTGTTTGGATGGCAACACCAATGGATTTCTGTAAATAGGTATTCCATAAAAGATAATTCTCATGATTTGATAGGCTCCAGCAATTGACAAAAGCTTTCAATTTTTCCTTTGTCTCTATGTATTCGGAATTTTTACCTACGATATGGAAAGTCAAAAAAGAATTTCCACATCGTTGAAATCCTTTTTGATAGACCATAATCCCACATTCTCTTTTATCAGCAAGATTTTTTCGATTGCAGAAATAGAGTGTGTTATTACGCCATATAGAAAAGAATTTGCATAAGTCCATATATCGCCAGATTTTTATTTCTGACAAAGGAACATCTTTATCAAGTTCCTCACTGATAAAGATGTTCTTTCCCTTTTCGATAAAATTTACTCCAAATTTTTTCATGGGGTTATTCTTCTAAGATTATTCCTGTGGCTACCTCTATTCCACAAGATAAAAGTATGTTAGGTAAAGGTGGTCTAGGATTTTTAGCCCCTTCCATATAAATATTTTTACAGCCTTTGGGAACATACAACGTATCACAATAAATTGCTGTAGAATAATATGGTAATTCGAGGTCACCCTCATATAAAGGAGGTAATTTAGGGTATATATGGGCTATTTTAAATTCTCCTAAATTATACCCCCATTCTTTTACATTTTGGGGAATGATTATTTCAGGTCGCTTTGGGTCACTGTTCGAGAACGGTTGATCTCCTATTTTTATTAAATTTGTAGCCAATGATAAATCTGGCATTTTATTAATACCCTTAAAGGCATAATCTCCTATTTTCTTAAGATTTTTTAAATCTTCTGCCTTGATTTCTAAATTAGAACGATTATCATTAGTTGTAGTTTGTCCAAAAGCCTCCTTCTCTATGTATTCAATATGCGGCATTGAAACTGTTTCTAAATTATAACACCCCCAAAAGGCTCTCTCGCCGATGTACTTCACATCTTGCATGTATACTGTCGTCAAAGAGAGTTCGCTACTTGCAAAACTAGTACATATTTCTTCGACGCCATTCAACTCTAGAATTTCTATCCGGTTCCCAAATGCACCTGGTTCCAAAGTTGCATTATTGGAAGTTGTCGCTTTTTTTAAAGGAGTCTCATAAAAAGCGTTACTTCCTATTTTTTTCAAGCTTGAAGGGAAAACTAATTCCAAGCCGTTCTCCTCTTCTTTCTGGGGAAACTGTGCATTAGCAAAAGCAGATTCTCCGATTTCTTGTAAACATTCTCCTAATAGATTTGTAATGTCATATATATACTTATATTCCAAAGCCTCTTCTTCGATGACTTCTATATTCTTGGGGAATATCACAAAAAATCTATTTGTTAATTCTCCTGCTTCTGGATACAAGTGATTTGCCAAATATGTTTCACCCCATAAAGTTGATTCCACAAATTGTGTTTCTGAGAGATCTAAAATAGGAGAAGGGTCTCCTTGACCAAATATATTTTCTACATCTGTCACTTCCCAAATTACATTATGAGCTTCTGTCACTTCGTAAAGATATCGATCTAAATTATTCAAAAAATTTATATCTTCTATTGTTAAATTCCCTTTTGCTATGATAGTATCAAGATGGAACTCTGCTGTTTCCATTCCATAGTTATCGTATGTTACTTGAAATTGGGAAATTTGCTCATCAAACACCTGTTTTAATGTACTTCCTTTCTCTACATTAAGAATCATTGTTTTTGAACCTGGTTTTTCTGTACCATTATCATCTGGTTTATCCGGTGTTGGATCATCATCGCTTCCACAAGAACTAAAACTCATTAGGCAGGCTAACATTCCTGCGATTAAATACTTTATTTTCATATCGTATAACAATTATCGCCTCCAGCTCCCTCATCAGACTGTTTATTTTTTTATTTTTCATAATAGCCATATACAAAAAAAGCGTGGGAACTGTACCTGTTACTTATCCCACGGTTCAGGCCTTCGCATTGCCCATCGAGAAAGGATAAGCAACGCAGAAGCCCACGCCGATATGTATATAATATAACTCTACCTACCATTCTGGTAGATAAAGTATATGTGTACACATCCCGCAGACATCTACTGTTGCCTCATCTTCTTTCTCGATATCAAAGTTGCGAAGTTTGAACCATAGAAGATAAGACGTCAAGTAAACGCCTTTCAAATATATGTCTGTCGCCCCACCCGCAGATCGGCGTAGGTGACGGACAAAGATAAAAACTTTTTTATTGTTTCAATCATAAAAAGGAAATTTACTGCCTATTATTTTATATGGAGAAGGAAAATAGGCTGTATCTCGAATGGAAAGGAGTGGTTTTGGCATTAAATAGAGGGAAAGTACTCTCCCCTATACTGGGTAGGAGGTCTCCCCTATATAGGGTAGGGTGCCTCCCTTTACTAGGGGAGACACCCTACCCAAAACAGAATTATTCAACAAGTTTTAACAGAATAGGACAAACCAGCGTGCGAGGAGTTTTCAATAACTTACTGCCTGCGGCAAAATACGTCTCAATCTCCAATCGGTAAGTACCGGTCAGCAAGCCGGTCGGGAACACGAACGTGATGCGCGAGGGATCGTTGTAACCCAACTGCGTAATCTCTTCGCCGGATTCGCTCTCATTGTACAAGGTGAAACGACCGATACCGCTGCCGTCTGCGTTGAGGCATTTAATCTTGTTGCCAGTGATTTCGATCATGTCGCCAGCATGTACCGTACCATCGGTCGCACCGGTATAAAGGTCTTTCACGCGGGTGATCTTCGCGCCGCCCAGCTCCAAGGTCGTGTCTACCACGATGCGTACCTGAGCCACTTCTTTCTTCATCGTGTCTGTCGGCTGGATGTTGACGCCGCACTTGATCTCACTGTCGCCAAGGGGATCGCCATTCGAATCGAACGATCCGGTGATGGTGGGAGAGTAACGGGCATTGTCGGTGATGACGGGATACCCCGAACAAACCGTTTCCCGTATCATTCCTTCCATCAGTCCGAAAACTGCTCTGAAAGTCTCCTTTTTGTATTCAATACCTCTTTTTATCAACTCGTTAATGATGTCGTCCACCGTTTTGGTTACGGTAAATGTCTTTACCGAAGCTACATAGTCGCTCGTATCTTCTGTCACCATGTTTTCACGCAACTGTACCGGCCATGTGTATGTTTTCTTTTCTTCTGCCATAATACTTCAGTTTTTAGGTTTAACAATAGTTGTCTCCAACTGGAAACGGCAGTAAGATAAACAGAATGTTTGGGATATACAAGGGAAAAACTGAAAAATATAAAAAAACAATCAGCGCATGATGTCAGGATAAATAACATCATGCGCTGATCTAATAAATGTTCGTATCTGAAACTTGTCCGAATATTACTGTTTCTATTTCTTAGAAGCGACGAACAAAGGTTTCATTTTTTTGTCAACGATAATCTTTCAACGTCTTCTGTAATTCTTGACGGGCAAAGAAAATTCGGCTTTTGACTGTACCAAGCGGTAGACCTAGCTTTTCAGCTATTTCATTATACTTATATCCACTTACATACATAGAGAACGGAATCTTTAAATCCTTATTCAGATTCTCGATTGCTTTCGATATTTCCTGTATCTGGTAAGAACCTTCCGGAGAATCAAAGCCCGATTCATTCGTTATATCTAAGTTGTATAAGTCCACACCTTGGTCAACAACCGTTTGTGTTCTGACGATTTTATGGTAGTTGTTGATAAAGATATTACGCATAATCGTCAACACCCATCCTTTGAAGTTTACATTGTCGATGAACTTTTCCTGATTATCCAACACTTTCAACGTCGTGTCTTGCATCAGGTCTTGTGCATCTTCCCGATTGGCGGTAAGCATCAGAGCGAAGTTCATCATATTCTCCTGCATACCTAATAAATTCTTTTTAAATTGCAACGCGTTCATGTTCGATATCAAATTAAGTTAGACATTTGCGTTAATACATACATGTTTTCCTTTTAGAAAACATACAAATATAGAAAAAAGATTTGGTAAAAATGCAGGTTTAATTGATTTTAATGCATAATCTTGGATACTAAAAAGTTATGGTGCAGAACTTTTAGTTATAGTGATTTTTGTCTATTGGGCAAAGTCTTTATTATCAAATACATATCCATCCCTGATCCGATAGAGGATTTGTTTGTCGATAACCGTGTATTCAAGGATATGCATGCTGATTAAGTCGCTTAAGATTTGTTTGGCCGTAAAAAGTTTGATATGAGCTTTTCGGCTGAATTGACTCAGACTGATGACGGGTTGTTGTTCCAGATAAGCAAATAATAACTTGACTGGTTTATTTAGTTTAAGCAGTGTTCCTTGTGCTGACTGACTTTTCTGCCAGGCTTGGATTAATACATCGTTAGCTAATATATTTTCGTCGGCAACCCGGATGTAAGCTTTGAATTTACCATCTTTGTCAGGAGCCAAATAAGGGCGGTTATTTCCGGGAGCAATATAGATTTCCAGTACGCATTTTCCTTGTACATCCCATCGGGTAGCAGTAAAGTCTACCTGTGGTTTGGTGTACATTTGGGATGCTGCTTCTATCATATAATATTCTTCCTCACTTTTTATTCCGGATATGTTGCCATTATCTTTTACGCCAATCAGTAATCTTCCACCATCGGTATTGGCAAACGCGCTCAAGGTACGGGCAATCTTTTTACTGTCACTCACTTCAAACTTAAAGTCCTGCTGTTGATGCTCTCCTTGATCAATAAGTAATTGCAGAGGATGTTTCTTTATCATTTTGGCTTATTTTTTAGGCTGCAAAAATAAAATAAATACATAACTTTGTCAAAGAAAAAATTTAAAAGCCATGTCAGGTGTATCTGCATTGATTTCAGATCTGGCCGTTATTTTGATCTGTGCCAGTTTGGTAACTATTTTATTTAAGTGGTTAAAACAGCCTGTTGTTTTAGGGTATATCGTTGCCGGAATGCTCGCTGGTCCCGCGTGTGATTTTACTCCAACTGTAACTGATTCGGAAAGTATAAAGGTTTGGGCCGATATTGGCGTTGTCTTTTTATTGTTTACGTTGGGACTTGATTTTAGCTTCAAGAAGTTAATGAAAGTAGGTGGAACGGCCATAACGGGGGCAATAACGGTTGTAGTTGGTATGATGCTGGTTGGTTATGCTACCGGTTTGGCATTAGGATGGGGACATATGAATGCCTTATTCTTAGGAGGTATGTTGTCTATGTCATCAACGACGATCATCTTTAAAGCTTTTGATGATATGGGACTTCGGAACCAACGGTTTGCAGGAGTAGTATTGGGGATATTGGTTGTTGAGGATTTATTTGCAGTATTAATGATGGTCTTACTTTCTACTTTGGCTGTGAGTAAACAAGTAGAAGGTATGGAACTGTTGAACAGTGTTATTAAATTGACTGTATTCCTGCTTTTCTGTTTTGTAATCGGTATTTATTTAATTCCTTCATTCCTGAGTAAATGTCGGAAGTACCTGAATGATGAAACATTGCTGGTTGTTAGTATCGGTCTGTGTTTATTTATGGTATTGATTGCAACGAAAGCCGGTTTCTCTTCGGCCTTAGGTGCTTTTATCATGGGTTCTATTCTAGCAGAGACAGTAGAGGCTGAACATATTGAACGTTTGGTAAAGCCTGTCAAGGACCTTTTTGGGGCAATATTCTTTGTGTCCGTTGGTATGCTGATTGATCCTGATTTGCTTTGGGAGTACAAATTTCCTATTCTGATACTAACGGTGATTGTCATGGTCGGACAGATTTGTTTTGGAACGTTTGGTGTTCTTCTTTCAGGTCAGCCTTTAAAGATCGCTGTTCAGGCTGGTTTCTCTTTGGCTCAGATTGGTGAGTTTGCATTTATTTTGGCTTCATTAGGTTTGACATTGAAAGTAACAGATCATTTCCTTTATCCAATAGTAGTGGCGGTGTCTGTCATAACAACATTCTTTACACCTTATATGATACGTATGGCAGAACCTGTGTATAAGCGATTGGATGTATGGATTCCCGATCGATGGAAACAAATGTTGTTGAAATATTCTTCCGGTTCGACGACGATTCATCAAAAGAGCGATTGGCATCGACTGTTGAAATCTCTGCTTCGTATTGTCGCAACTTATACGTCTGTTTCCGTTGTATTGATTTTTACATGGCTGCAATATATTTCTCCACTGATTCTTTCCTATTTACCAGGATTACCTGGAAGTCTACTGTCCTTATTCCTGATTTTGGCTATTATTTCGCCGATGTTGCGAGCTATTATCATGAAGAAGAATCATTCTGAAGAATTCCAGAAGTTATGGAGAGACAGTAAATACAATCAAGGTTCACTTGTTTCGCTGATAGTTCTGCGTATTATTCTTTGTATAACGTTGGTCATGATTCCGGTTGCTCGGTTATTAAATGTTGCAGCCGGTTATATGTGGGTTGTGGCTTCAATTGTTATTGTGGCAATTATTTTCTCAAGAAAGCTGAAACGTCAATCTATTTTGATGGAGCGTCGTTTTTTCAGTAATCTGACAGCTAGGGAACTGGAAGAAGAAAAGAAGGCAACGATCAATCATCGTTTCGCAAATCACATGCTGGAACGTGATTTGCATTTAGCTGATTTTGAAGTACGCCAGAATTCTCCTACTGTAGGTAAAACATTGAAAGAACTGAATTTTCGTAAAATATGTAATGTAAACGTTGTTACGATTGTTCGAGGAAACATTCGGATTAATATACCAGGCGGTGATGAGCGTCTGTATCCGTTTGATAAAATAATTGTAGTAGGTTCAGATGATGATTTGGTGCACTTCAGAACTTATATTGATGAGAAATATCAGGCATACAATAAGAACTTATCAGGATCGAGAGAAGTGAATATAGAGCAGTTCCAAATTCAGAAAGGTTCAAAGCTGATAGGACGTTCAATACAAGAGTCAGGTATTCGGGATAAAGCAGCTTGTCTGGTGATTGGTATTGAGCGTGGAGAGACATCTTTAAAGAATCCGGTGCCTACTACGGTATTTGAGGAAGGTGATATCGTATGGGTTGTAGGAGAACATGAAAAGATTGTTCATCTGAGTGATGGAGAAGTTTTACAATTTAATGAAGAATAAGTAAGTTATGAAATTTATAGGAATAATACCGGCACGGTATGCTTCGACTCGTTTCCCGGGAAAACCGCTGGCGGATATGGATGGGAAACCTATGATACAACGCGTGTATGAGCAGGTGATTCAAGCAGTGGATGAGGTATGTGTGGCAACCGATGATGAACGAATAGAAGCGGCTGTAAAAGCTTTTGGAGGAAAAGTGGTAATGACTTCAGACAAGCATCGGAGTGGAACTGACCGATGTTTCGAAGCTTATCAGAAAATTGGTAAAGGATTTGATGTCGTAATTAATATTCAAGGTGATGAACCTTTCATCCATCCGGAACAGATAGAGACGATCAAAAGTTGCTTTACTGATGAACAAGTCCAGATCGCCACATTGGTGAAACCCTTTTTACCGAATGACGATTTTGAATCAACATTGTTCAATCCTAATTCACCTAAGGTTGTAGTGAATAAGAAAATGGAAGCTATGTATTTCAGCCGTTCGATAATTCCTTATATCCGGGGAAAACAATATACGGAATGGTTACCAAGTCATACCTTTTATAAACATATTGGTATGTATGCTTATCGGGCAGATGTTTTGGCAGAAATAACAGCATTGCCACAGTCAACATTGGAATTGGCTGAAAGCTTGGAACAGCTTCGTTGGTTGGAGAATGGATATAAGATAAAGGTTGGAATCACACGACAAGAAACAATCGGTATTGATACACCGGAGGATTTATTGAAAGCTCTTGAAGTTCTTCGGAATCGTAAGTAATTGTTTGTTTCAGAAAAATAAAGCATGTGTTGTAGTGACTGAATGTCATAACTACAATACATGCTTTTATTTTATTTAATTTGTTGCCACCTTTTTATTAACATACGAAATACATGGATTTTTCTGGGATTAATTAAATTTGCCATGACCTTTTAGTGCTTTATTAAAATCAAAATCAAATTAACGCTATTTACAAGATGAAAGAAAGAATTAAAGTAGGCATCATTGGCTTTGGCCGAATGGGAGGATTTTATCTGACGGAAATGTTGAAGAATCCAAAGTGGGAAGTTGCTTATATTTGTGATGTTGATCCAGAGGCAAGGGCTTATGCACGTAAATTTTCTCCACTATCTAAAGTAGTGGAAGATGAGGATGTTGTTTTTGCAGATCCGGATGTGCAAGTCGTGGGCTTGTTTACCTTGGCCAATAATCGTTTGGAGCAGATTCAGAAAGCTGTTCGTACCGGGAAACACATTATTTCGGAGAAACCTGTAGCTGATACCATAGACCGGGAGTGGGAAGCCGTACGCTTGATAGAGAATTCAAGTCAGTTGGCAACAGTAAATCTTTACCTGAGAAACTCTTGGTATCACAATGCCATTAAACGGTTTATAGAAAGTGGTGAGATCGGAGAACTGGCTATTGTTCGTATATGTCATATGACTCCAGGATTAGCTCCGGGGGAAGGACATGAATATGAAGGACCCGCTTTTCATGATTGTGGTATGCACTATGTAGATATAGCTCGTTGGTATGCCGGATGCGCATTCAAGACTTGGCACGCTCAAGCTATTCGGATGTGGAATTACAAAGATCCGTGGTGGCTTCAATGTCATGGAACATTCGAAAATGGAGTTGTGTTTGATATTACGCAAGGATTTGTTTACGGACAGTTATCGAAAGATCAAACACATAATTCGTATGTGGACATAATCGGAACAAAGGGTATTGCACGTATGACCCATGATTTCAAAACGGCAGTAGTTGAGTTGCGTGGTGTTAATCGTACAGAACGGATAGAAAAACCGTATGGTGGGAAGAATATAGATGTCTTGTGTGATTTATTTGCTGATTCAATAGCGGATAATAAGTTGCATCCACAACTCGCCATTGCCCGTGATTCGGCAGTAGCCTCTGAATATGCCTGGAGATTTTTGGAAGATGCCCGTCAGCATGAATTGCCTGCAATCGGTAATTTAGAAACCTTGGAAGAGATTCGTGAAAGACGCAGACATATGACGAACGGATATGGTTTATTGCATCATCGTTAATCGCTATGTCCTCTTTTCTACGAAAGTATATTAGGAAAGTATAATACAGAACTATTCGTTGGAATTCTATACGAAAAAAGGTATGCCCAAAAGAATGAATTAATTCAGGCATACCTTTTTTATTTTATTGGCAGGGAAAAACGCTTAACCTTCTTTTATCTGTGACGGTTGTTTTTCTGCTGCTCACGTTGTTCGCGTTGCTGCTTCAATTGATCTTGCTGCCGCTTTAATTGTTCCTGCTGCATTCGCTGAGCTTCTTCCAGTCGTTTCATGAAGCCTGATTTCTTCATCGGCTTGCGTTTGTTAGCTTCTAGTTTAGCCAATAATTTTTCTTCATCAATGGTATAGCGGAAGAACAGTGTCTGCGCAATTGTAATCAATGTAGAAATAAAATAATAATAGGTCAAACCAGATGCATAGCTATTGAATATGAACAAGAACATCAAAGGCATCAGGTACATCATTGTTTTCATACCCGGCATTTGTTGCTGTCCGGTATTTGTCATTTCCATATTGTATTTAGTATATACAATGTTGGTAATGGTCATTAAGAGACAGAACAAACTGATATGATTTCCAAAGTAAGTTGAAATCAATGGTATCTGTGCATCCCAACTAATAATTGCATCGTAGGTTGACAGGTCGTGTGCCCACAAGAAACTTTCATGACGCAATTCAATAGCCGACGGGAAGAACATGAACAATGCAATTAAGATAGGCATTTGCAACAACATCGGAATACATCCGCTCATCGGACTGGCTCCTGCGCGACTGTATAATTCCATAATTTGACGTTGACGTTCCATTGCCTGATCTTGATTCGGATACTTGGCATTGATCTCTTCTACTTGCGGACGAAGTACACGCATCTTTGCTGATGACATGTAGGATTTGTACGTCAGCGGGAAAAGGATTAGTTTAACAATGACAGTCAGTAAGAAGATCAACCAACCGTAATTGTCGATAAATCCACCCAAGAAATTGAATAGAGGGATAATGAAGTATTGGTTCACCCAACGGAAAATACCCCAACCCAGCGGAACAAGTTTTTCCAGACGTAATTCCTGACCATCTTCCAATGTATCGTTATAATCGTTTAATAACGAATATTTGTTCGGTAAGAAGAAATATTGGAAATCCGTTGTTTGAGTACCGTTCAAATCAAAGGAAACTGTAGCTGTCGTATGGAAGTTCTTCATGTATTCACCATTTTCATACATTCTGGAATCCATTTTGACATCTTTGAATCCTTCTTTGGCAACCAATACTGTTGAGAAGAACATATCCTTGTAACCGATCCATTGCAAAGTTTCATTGACATTTTTGCTGTCGTTACCCGTTTCGCTTAGGTTTTCTACGTCGTCATTCTCTACCTTATAATATAAGCCCACGTAACGGTTTTCGAACTTCCGGCCTTTTTCCTGTTGACGGATGTCTTGTGTCCAAGTCATTCCTAATGTTTCAGTCGAAGGAGAAAGCATTCCATTCAAACCGGTTCCCTTGATGGAAAAATCCATTCTGTAATCATTGGGTTGCAGTGTATAGGTAAAATCTAAATAACTGCCTTCGTTCATCTGTAAACGCATCACCGCAGCATTTGCATTGTCTCCTTTGATAGGAGTAAAATACATATCTTTGGTGTTTACCCGTTGATTGGCAGCTGTTACTAAAGCAAGATCGAATACGGATTCGTTTTTATCAAACAAGACCAAAGGTTCGCCTTTGTAGTTGTCGTATTCTTTTAGTGTAGCCGATATGACTCGTCCACCTTTTGTACTTAGTTTAACTGCTACTTTCTCATTTTCGAGTGTAATGAATTCTTCCGTACCGGTCATTGCTTTGGCAAAAGAACCGAAACTATCGGCTAGACGAGCTTCTTTAACAGAATCTGGAAGATTGTTAAAGCTTGCCATAGGATCCGCTTTTTGCTTTTCTATGGCTGCTTGCTTAGCCTGTTCAATCTGAGCAATAGAGTCCTGATAACGGCGTTGAGCTTCAATTTGTTCTGGAGTAGGTCGGTTCAGCCAACTAAAACCAAACAAAACGATACCAATCAGAACAAACCCGATGATTGTGTTTTTATCCATTTAAAATCAATTTTTCTTATTATCAATAGCTGCTTTTACAAAGCTCATGAACAGAGGATTCGGATTGACAACTGTACTGTTGTATTCCGGATGATACTGAACTCCTACAAACCATTTCAGGTTAGGGATTTCTACCACTTCTACTAAGTTGGTTTCCGGATTTTCTCCCGTACATTTCATTCCTGCTTCTTCAAACTTCGCTTTGTATTCATTATTGAATTCGAAACGATGACGATGGCGTTCCTGAATGTGCTCTTTTCCGTAGGCCGCATAGACCTTTGAATCTTTTTTCAATACGCAATCATAGGCACCCAAACGCATAGAACCACCCATATTAGTTACGTTCTTCTGTTCTTCCATCAGGTCGATAACTTTATGCGTAGTGTTTGGTTCCATCTCTGTAGAATTAGCATCTTTGAAACCTAATACATTACGGGCGAATTCAATGACCATACATTGCATGCCTAAACAGATACCCAAACATGGAATATTGTTTTCACGTGCATATTTGATAGCAGCGAATTTACCTTCGATTCCGCGTTGACCAAATCCTGGAGCAATTAGAATACCATCCATATCTTTTAATTGCTCTGCTGCATTGCTTTCATCCAGCTTTTCAGAGTGGAATAAATGCAAGTCCAATTTATGGTCGTTATAAATAGCTGCTTGTAACAAAGATTCATCAATTGATTTATAGGCATCCTGTAATTCTACATATTTACCCACCAAACCGATTTTTACACTTTCTGTAGCAGCTTGCTTTTTAGCCAGGAATTGTCTCCAGGGTTTTAATTCCGGAGTAGGACCAACTTCCAAACCTGTTTTACGTAAAACGATTTCATCCATTTTCTGTCGTTGTAATACCAATGGAACCTCATAGATGGTTGGGACATCAATGGATTGGATAACGGCTTCTTCGGTTACATTACAGAACAATGCTACTTTGCGTAACAAGTTCGTACTTAATTCATGTTCGGTACGAAGTACCAAAATATCCGGTTGGATACCCAATGCCTGCAATTCTTTTACAGAATGCTGGGTCGGTTTCGTCTTGTATTCCTTGGCTGCAGCAATATAAGGAACGTAGGTTAGGTGTACACATATACAGTTTTTACCTAATTCCCATTTTAGCTGTCTTACACTTTCAATGAAAGGCAAAGATTCTATATCACCAACAGTACCTCCGATTTCGGTGATGACAAAATCAAACTTGTATTTGTTTCCTAACAACTTAACATTACGTTTGATTTCATCGGTGATATGAGGAACCACCTGTACAGTTCTTCCCAAATAGTCCCCTTTTCTCTCTTTGTTAATGACACTTTGATAAATACGTCCTGTCGTAATGTTATTGGCACGTGTTGTCTGAACATTCAGGAAACGTTCATAGTGTCCTAAGTCCAAATCTGCTTCATGTCCATCCACCGTTACATAGCATTCGCCATGTTCGTAAGGATTTAATGTTCCCGGATCAATGTTGATATACGGGTCAAACTTCTGGATAGTTACCTTATAACCTCTTGCTTGAAGCAACTTTCCCAACGAGGCGGAGATGATTCCTTTACCTAAGGATGAAACTACACCTCCTGTCACAAAAATGTACTTTGTATCAGCCACGATAGTAATATTTTAGTTCTCTTTTAATGATAATCGTTGTCGTTTTGCAATCAATTTCTTTCATTTCCTTTCATTGCTCTTCTTTACAGAGCATCCGTCTGGTATTTCTGGAAGAAATTTATCTGCATTAAAAAGGCAAAGTTAGCTATTTTATCCTGTTCTCACAAAAAGAAGTAAATAAAAAGCTGGTTTTATACATTCCTTAATGTTTGTTGCTTTAAATCTTGCCTGGAGTACTGGGTAATTCCTATAATTTGCCTAACTTTGCAAATTAGACAGGCTTAATAGTGATTTTGATAAAATTGAAGATGAAAAGAATTGTTATTATATTTTTATTTTGGTGTTTAGGTTGGACTGGGTGTTTGTTTGCCCAGGATACAGTCACATTTGTCCCTGTTGTAAATACCTCGGAGGTTGATTCGGGGAGTTTGCAAGATACGGTCATGACTATTGATGAACGGGATTTGCCAGATTTAAGAAGCCGTTTGGAAGAATTGAATGTAGATTATCAATCACCTATTCCTTTGAATGAACGTTTACGTAAGTTGTTGACAAAAGATGAATTGCGAATGTCGCCGGAAGCGACTTGGCTGATAGCAAGTTTTTATGATCGTTCCAATCAGTTTGGTCCGGATGTGACGTTTCGGGATACGATAATTGTGAATCCTTTGTTCTTGCCCATCTTGTTTAAAGGAAATTATCTGCCGAAGAATTTGGTCTTTTATGATACAAAGGCTTTGGATCCTAAATATAAGCCTGCTCCGTTGATGCCTAATGATACTATAGCGGCATTTAAAGATTATTTTATGGCTCAGGCAAGTGCTGATAGTGCGCATCGGTATGTAGAAACGCATTATCCGATGTATTTCCGTTATACACAGGCTTCTTTACCGCAAGATGCTGTAAAGGCTAAAGTTATCAAAAAGGAAATAACGGAAGATTTTCCTTTGGTCGTTACTAAAGATGTTACGTTTGATGACGTTACAGCGCCTACGAAGTTTATCCCCGAGCGGCGTTATTGGACTTCTCATTTTGAAAGTTCTTTGCAAGTAGCGCAGAACTATATTTCTCCCAACTGGCATAAAGGTGGAACCAGTTCGTTAAACTTGAATAACCGTGAATATTTTATTTATAACTATGAACGTGGCAAGGTTAAGATTGCCAACGAACTGGAAATAAAGAATAATGTATATACAGCGCCTAATGACACGTTGCGTAGTTACAAGGTGAGTGATGATGTATTCCGTATTCATACAAATATTGGTTTTTTGGCTTTCTCAAAGTGGTATTATACACTCGACTCGGAATTTAAGACTCAGTTGTTAAGTAGCTACGGTGAGAATTCTGATTTAAGACAGGCGGGTTTTTTGGCTCCTTTTAGTATAAATGCCAGCCTCGGTATGAAGTATGACTTGAATAAGACTTTTAATAAGAAGAACAAGTCGTTGTCATTTAATGTGAATATTGGTGCTTTGGCTTATACATTCAAGAAGACAATTGATGATGAAATCGATTTGGGACGTCATTTCCAGAAGAAAGAAGGTACAGAAGAGTATAAGACTAAACAGCATCAGTTTGGTTCGACAATTAATGCTACGTTAAATTTCCAATTTAATAAGAATATAAGTTGGTATTCTCGCTTTTATTACAATACATCATATACACATATAGAGGGAGAGTGGGAAAATCGATTTACCTTTGCCTGGAGTCGGTTCTTTTCATCCAATATAACCTTGAATATGCGTTATGATGATGGTGTTGCTAAGAATGAGGACTTTGACAGCTATCTGCAAATAAATGAGTTGTTGAGCTTTGGCTTTAATTATAAATGGTAAAGAAAAAGAGACCAAGGTCTTATGAACTAAAGGGCGTTGTGAAATAAAAAACACAACGCCTTTTTTATTTGTAACTAATATGAGAAATTATATTTTTGACATCTGTCAAAAAGCTTTTCCATATTAGTCATAAAGCTTTATCATATCTGTCATAAAACTTTACTACATATATGCTAAAGCTTTACGACATCCGTCAAAAAATTAAAAAGTAATAGGATTCAGGGCTGACGCATTACAATCATTTTTTACTGGAATCTATTTTATTACAAGGAGGATTCCAGTCTGCATCAAGTAGTTCTACGAGGAAATCAGAATTCCATCCTGCCATTTTTCTTT
>OHAY01001161.1_pt1 | contig 25243 bp, 27 predicted proteins | sample 1577191 | NCBI WGS metagenome assembly OHAY01 (sample SAMEA3541504, study PRJEB24748) | human gut metagenome | biome: human gut; feature: human-associated habitat; material: faeces | place: China | collected 2012 | reverse complement strand
CTTTGGCTGCATTGATACACTGCGAGATTTACAGATTGATGGACTGAACTTCGGTACGTCAGGCTCAGTACTTGCAGATGTCTTGAGTAAAGGAAAGGACATTCCTAAATTTACAGCATCAGTGTGGATCTATAATTCAGGTAAGTACATTCATGCTGAGTTCTTCGACTTCTATTCAGAGCATGAGATGCGAAGAGTTGTTCAGTTGATTTGCAGATATGGAAACCCCGGACCACTGACGGAGAAGCGTGGTTACATGGTAAACAATATGTACGACCAGTCTCGAGTTTTAGCTGTGCGTCCTCCTGTAGCTGAGTGTTGGGCAGTATTCATCCGTAAGTTCGACTTAGGTGGAGATATGAACCTTGAGAAGCTTATCGATCCTATCAAGATGGATGAAGTCACAAAGAAACCTCTTATTGGTGAAGATGGTCAAGTCGTACATAAGTATCATAACGCACAAATACCATACAAGACAATTCAGTATTTAATGATGGGACAGGTAACATGTGGTTTCACAGGACGTCAGGGTTCTGGTAAGACAACAATGATGAAATACGCACTTGGTTCTGCGGATGCACGACTCACTCTGCGTATCCTGGAAATGACAGCTGAGTTGTATTTGCGAGAAGTGTTCACAGGACGAAATATTCTGTCATTACAGGAGACCCAGTGGTGTACGCCTGCTGAACTTCAGGATGCCTTGAAGAAGTCAGATGCAGCTATCTCTATCGTAGGTGAGGTTGCGACAGATGCAGTAGCAGCTCGAATGATACAGATGGGTCAGGTAGCTTCTATCTTCACAATCTTCTCACATCATGCAAACAGAACAGAGGACTTAGTGCAGGCACTTACAAACTCTATCGTAGCATCTTCACATGGTGCAGCGACGCCTGATACTGTAGAACCTCAGGTTATTGACGTTATCAAGATTGATGTGCATCTGGATTACGACGTTAAAGGTAACCGTTATATCGAACGTATTACAGAGATCGTACGTACAGAAAATGTTAAGACTTATGATGAGATTGATCCGTCAAACCCATTGTATTCTCTTGCTTCTAATCAGAAGACTTTCTACGAGAAGACTACAGATGCAAAGAGATTTGTTTGTCGAAACATCTTACATTTCGATACACGTACTTGGACTTATGTTACAGATCAGTTCTTTTCCGAAGCATTAACAAAGCATATCTTATCACGTCTACCTGAGGAGTATATAGATGAGTTTATAGACTTTGCTGAGAGGAACTGGAGGGCTAAAAGAGCCAATTATTAAACAACTTTTTCGTTGTTAGCAAATAAAAAAGTTATTAGTCTAACCATAACAAGTTAGAGGAAGGACAAGAGGTAAAAACTTTTAACATGAACATACAAGCGTTAATAAACTCTCAAGAGTTTTTAATTATTGTAATAATACTTGCAATAGTTCCGTTAGCAGTTGTTGCGCTTGCAATCTTTTCTCCGAAGAAACGACGCAACGCCATTGCTACTGACAAGTACGCTAGAGTGAACAAGAAGCATAGATTTTATGCGAACAATTTCTTCACAAGAAAAAGTTACTTGCGTATTCATGAAATGGTAGCTAGGTTGTCGATTTACAACTTCCAGGAAGTGCGTTATTACGCAGTGAGATATTTCGAGATGTCCACACTTTGCCTGTTCGGAGTGTGGCTTATCGGAACGTATATTTTCCGTGACTTCGTCAGTTCAATCTTACTTCTGCTTTTCGCTTACATGATGAAGAATAGATACATAGATAAGAACGTTGACAAGTCCAGGCGAAGATTGCTGAACGAGTTCTCAACTTGCTTATCTTCATTGCGTGAGGAATATACACGACTTGGAAATATTCCAGATGCTTTAGCTGAGTGTGAGAAAGGCCAGTTAGTTCAAGCACAAATGGAGGATATTTACAACATTTGTACCTCTGTTGATGGTGAGGATTTGCTGAACGAATTTTACACGAAGTGTCAGTTTAAGCAGTTGAAAACTCTTGCTGCTATCTGCTACATTATGAATGATACTGGCGACTCAATCGATGAGCATGGTAACTCTTCATTCAGAACAGATATCAGTTTGATTAAAGATGAGGTTGATTTGGAAGTACGAAAGAACCAGATGATTAAATTAAAGTTTGGCAGCCTTGAATATCTTCCAATAGTGCCTATCTTCGCAATCAGAATTGTTGAGTCTTTCTTCATGGATAGTATCCCAGGAACAGTTGCTATATACAATGGTATTCTTGGATATGTTTCCAAAACAATCATTTGTGTGCTAGCACTCATAGGATTCTATATTATCGCGAATATCAACTCTGAGCAGTACGTTAGAAATAACGATAGATTAGAGTTTGTAGATAGCTTGCTGAAGAAGCGCTGGTTCTCAAATATTGTAAGTAACGTAACAACTCGAGATGCTAAGAAATTGGCATCACTTAGTAACAGATTACGAGGTTGCTTATCATCAAAAGATGTGCGATATGTCTATGGTGAAAAGTTATGCTTCGCGGCTGTGTCGTTCATTATGGCATTTCTTGCGACAATCTTGATGACTTATACTGCAAGAGATTTCATGTATAACAATGTTAAATCATTGTCACTTACAGGAGGTTTCGATTACACGGTAGAAGAGTATCAGGAGATGTTCAAGTATGACTGTCAAGTAATGGCGATGCCAGCTTTACCTTCAGACGACGAAATGTCGAAAGCACTCACTCCTATCTTGAAGGACGCTTCAGAGTTCCAGAGATTAGAGGAAGTGGAACGTATTAAGACTAAATACGAGAAATATCACAATCTGTACTATAAATGGTACTACGTGTTAATCGCGTATTTAATAGGTGTTTGTGGATGGTTCTTGCCAGAAGTCCTGCTCAAGTTCCGGGCTTATATGGTGAAGACTGAAGCTGAGGAAGATGTGTTGCAGATGCAGACAATTATCGCAGCTGTAATGGGAACATCATTAGACACTATGTCAGTTATTTATTGGATGGAGAAAAATAGCAGTGTGCACAGAGAAGCTTTGCTGTACTGCTACCATGAGTATGCCCAGGATCCAGAAATGGCTCTTGAGCGCCTTAAATCAAAATCCACAGTAGCTGAGTTTAATCATATGTGTGATAAGCTTATCTCTACGATACATCAAATTACAGTTAAAGAAGCTTTTGCTGATTTAATTGTAGAACGTAACCATGTCATGAAACTTCGTGAGATGGTGCAAGAGAGCACGATTGCAAACAAACGTGCAATATCGTCACCTCTCGCCCTGTCGCCTTTGTACGCACTAGCACTTTTACATATCGTAGCACCAGTATTTGTGCTCGGTATGGCTGAGTTCAAGGACGTCTTGGGAGAAGTAGGTTTCTAGGAGGTTACATGTGGAAGAGAGAAAGAATATTAACAAAGTAGTTGGCGTACTGCACGCAACTGATAAGAAAGCGTATGAAGCTCGTGGAGAGTCATATTATCTTGCTTACATTGAGCGCGGTGGTGTAACTATACCAATCATCACTTCAAAGTATTTCGCATCTACATTCAATGGAAAGAAAGTTGAGTGTACAGGAGTAATCTGTACTGCGAGTTCTGAAGTGTATGAAACATGTCAAATTCTGTCATACTTTTACTGTGTCGTTATTAACGAGTGTCCAGAAGATACTCGGGACACAGGGTATGTTAGAATAGAGGGGTTTGTGAAAAAGTTGTGGAACATTGAGCTTACACCTAGCAATTCCGTTGTTCGTAAACTCAAGCTGGAGTGTTCTGTCGAACTAGACAAACAAACTACGCGTTCAGCTCCATGTAGATGTTTTTCTACAGTGGCTAGAAAGTCACTTGAATTGCAGGAAGGCAACTACATTAAGGCTGAAGGTTATTTGTCTGGGAATAAGCGTTCTATACGTGTAGTTCTCAAGAAGTACAAAAAGATAAGTTAGTTTTTGGAGGTACACAAATGGGTGGAGATATTAGCGATGGCGCTAAAATTGGCATTGGATTAGTATTACTTGTTGCAATCGTTGCAATTGTAATGGCATTATTAAAGATGGTTAAGAACCAGACTAACTCTGGATCTACCAAACTGCAGGATTCTTTCGACAAAGTTGCTGAGTCTGAATTCGACGGCTATGATCAGGTTGAGAAGACTGGTACTGACGTTAAGGCAGCTCTTAAGATCTTCCAGGATCGTCCAGTAGCAGTTGTTGTACAGACAACAAAAGATAAGGGAGCAGCTAAGCAGGCATTTAACTATGGCGCTTTATTATCAGGTGTTACAGTTGCAGACGATACTACTGCAGGAGTTGGTGGCGTAGCTAAGGTTACTGAGCTTGATCCTACTGCTGTTGAAGCAGTAGATACTTATACAGATGGAAAGTTAGCTCCATGGAAAGATCACAGCGGTCTTCTCGGTGAGTTAACTGTTGATGGAACAACAGGTGCATACACTTACAATAACAACTTCTCCCCAGTAGACAAAACATCCTCTACTTACTTCGTAAGATCTTCTGGTAGATTCATGTCTTACCTGATCAAGAGTGATGCTGGCGAGAACATTGGTGTTGCATTCGTTCAGACTAAGTAATTAACCTCTTCGTGAGGTCTCCTGTACGGGATTATCCAGAGTTCCGCGCAGTTGCTCAACAATAATATAAGCTATGACGCGGCTTACGTTGTTGAGGGCATAACCCATTTAGAGAGGTGTACAGACGACATGTACACCTCTCGTCCTTAAAATAAGGAGTACTAATGAAATATATAAATGAAGGCTTTAAAGTAGCTCTGTGTCTTATACTCGTCTCAGCTTTTGGTTTCATTGCTCTAGCTCTAACAACGATATGGAGCGATAAAGCTACAGCTCAGACGCAGAAGACTCAGGCTTATTATGAGAAAGCACAGGAAGTAATTGATACTCACAGGAAGCTACTTGGGCAAAATATAATAACACAGATGTTCTAGGCTTCGATGTTCGACAAGCGATCGAGTCAACCAAAGATGGAAAGACTGGAGTTATAGTTCAGACGGAACGCCAACTTAAGAAAGGACTCTCAGATACGGGAGGTCGCAGAATATCTGGATTTGCATATGGTGGAAAAGTAGCAGACGGAGGTATATCACTTGACGGAAAAATGATTGGGTACACAACATCGGATTTAACTATCACAGATGGGTATATCACCGTGAATGGGGTTGATGCAAAGAATATATCAGTAGCGACAGACGTAACTTCATGTGCGTATATACCAACTAACACAAAATTCCATAGTACGCTTCTAATAGACAATGCAGGGAATATTATAGGAGTTTACTTCAAGGAGGTGTAACTTACAAATGACAGAGTGGACAGATGCAGCGAAGATAGCATTTGGATTAATGATAAGTGCCTTCGTCATGACCCTTACAGGCTACTATATGTATGTAGGTAGGAATATGAATAATGAAATGTCCAAACAGGAAGCAACTAAAGACATGCTAAAAGAGTTGCGAGATTACTCTGGGTATAACGGCAAAGTAGTATATGCCCAGGACGTGGCCTCTCTAGTGATGGCGAAGCGCGGTGATACTGCAATTCAGGTGACATCAGCAGGAAACCAAATTGCATACTGGGCGACAGACGATGCAGTAAGTAATATAGGGCGCTCAAAGAACCCGTGGACGTTCGTAGCAGGAGCAAAGAACGATACATATACATCAACTGCGATATCTGAGAAATTAAACTTGAACAAGATGTACAAAGGCTCACTCACCTATGGATACAACGGAGAAGTTCTAGGTGTGACATTTGCTGTAGGCACAGTTGATGGTGCAGGAAACTTTACGGAGGAATAGAGTATGCATGAGACAGTAATTGATGGCGCGAAACAAGCGATAGTTCTTGTAATACTTGGTGTAATACTGAGTATGTCACTTTATGTTCTTGTGCTTTCAACTGGTTGGCAATCTACAGCAGATAGACAATTACATAAAGAAGAAGTAATGGATAATACGAAAGATCTCACAGCAATGGCGGTGTACGGAAAGCCCATACCTATGCCAGAAGTAGTAGCAGCCTTGGACAGAATGGGTCAGCCAGAAATCCTTTGTATGCAAATGGAAGATTTGAAGAATCAATACGGTGGAACTCCATATCCAGTAGCTGAAGCAGGTACAGACTTAATGGATACTCTTATGGAGAAAACAAAAGATTATTTAGGAAAGAAAGTGTACATATATACAGCAAGTCCTAATGGTTATCTGCAGTTGTGCATTAGCGAACTGGCGCACGAAGATAACCCAGACGGTAACGATCAGGTCTGGTCACATTAATGGGTGTATCGAGTATTAAGAGTACAGACATGTATGAGTTTATAACTACGTGTATACCAATGCGTAGCGAAGTTATAACAGAGAGGATATTTGATGAATACCAAATATTGACAAGTTCTAGGAATAGAAAGTTGCTTGGAACTATGGTAGATTATGGCGTGAGATCAAGATATTCAAATCGTTGTTATTGTTATGTTGAGATAGGTTTAGCTTCTGGCAGAGTGTCAAGCGACCTATCTTACTTAGTAGAAAAGAATAACCTAACATGTGATGAAGCCTACACACTAATAGTATCTAAAGAGCCAACACATCTATCTACAGACATACACAGTGATTACTCAACATTAGTCTCAAGAGTATGCATAATGTTAGATACGTTGAAACTATCGAATGCTCACTTCAGTCAGTTTTATGATTTCGGAGGAGATGTTGGCTGGATAGAATGTGATAGCGTAGGAGACAACGAGGTTATAGACATTAAAGTAACAAGCAATAAGAAGTACAATAAAGAATACTGGACACAACTCCTATTGTATAGTTTGATAGCGCAGAGTAGAGATAAGATAAGAAGAACCACTCTGGTGTTGCTATATCCTGCACAAGGAGTTATTGTGAAGTTTAAGTATGAGAGTCAAGATTATGCAGCGATGTGTAAAGAGTTCAACAAGAGGTATTTAAGATGAATGATACAATACAGGATGCCATAGATATTGTTGAAACAATAATGTGGTTTGTGATTGGCTTAATGGCAATAGTATTTAGTGGAGGAATAGTTCTAAAGAATTTGCAACCGTACACATTACCAGATAAGACATCAATCACAGCAACAACAAACAATGAGCCTGAGCATTATCAATGGTATGTGCGTGATTATATACTGATGCTTATGGTAGCAGATGATTACTGTCCGGAGCCAAAAATGGTTGACATTAAACTCGGTTCTAGTATGCAGGACACAAAACTCATACTAGACAGTGAATATGTCGTAAACAAAGCAGGACGATTACAGAAATATTATATTAACTTCCTCAATTCACGAGTAGACAAACCTATTACAGCATATGATTATTTCTTTGAGGGAGAGAATGGAGAAGGTGGAAGATGGAGATTTTACGTGGACGATTAAATGATAATTCGAGATTACTCGAAGCATTATCTAAAGAGCAGTATAACGGAGCGCCAATAACAGTTCAGGTATATCTGCCAGATTACTTGGATATCACATCCCTACTGGCGATGAAGAAGAGAATGGTTGAGACAGCAGAGATTAGTAAAAAGAAACTGAGATTAATCTCTCACACTTCAAACCTTGATGTGGAAAAGTTCGCGACAAGATTATTCGCAGACAGAGATGACATATTTATAACAATTGATTGGAGGAACAAAGATGAAGAAAATACTCCTAGTGATTGATTACCAGAAAGCATTCAAGAACGAAAACAGTTCAAAGACAATAAACCAGATAAATAAAGTTGCTACGGCAAGGAAGTGGGATAGTATAATCCAGACAATGTGGTTTAACTCACAAGACGCAGAGAGCCTGTACCTATTAAACCTTAACTACAATGAATGTAATCCGTATGGCAATGACTCTGGACTGGTAAAGAGATTTGGTAAGTCAGAAGTGTTTACACGCTACGACAAGTATTCGTGTGTAGACGAAGAACTTGCACGAAAGCTGCATGGAGATGCTGAGATTTACATCATTGGGTGGGAGACAGATGCATGTGTTCTTGGCACATGTTTCGATCTATTCGACAGAGGTATTAATTTTAAAGTTGTTAAGGATTGTGTGAAGTCAGAGCATGAAGATGGGCATAAAGCAGCTTTGAGAATAATTGAAAGAAACTTCGGAAAAGACTGCCTAATTAACAGTGAGGAAATTAAATAATGGGAGATATATTCGGAAAGATATTCGGAGTAGTGCTGGCATTCGTATTACTGTTCATGGCACCATTTACTTGGGCGACACTCTCTAACGAAATGGTGGCGCGTCGTACAATTATGAATGAGATGCAGAGCTTTATAGACCAGACCATTGACTCAAGAAAAGTTACAGATGAGCAGCTTGAGGATTTATACCTAGGTGTCGCCGGACTAGGACCAGTTGCAGATACAGAAGTAGAACGATATGTGAAAGTAGTAGATCCGGATCCAGCAACAACTGGAGGTATCTACACAACATATGTGTTATCTGATGATAACAGAACTTACAACCAGGGAGATAAAGTAAAGATTAGGGTTCATGCAATCGGTTACACAGGCTCGGAGAGATTATTGCGTTCAACTATAGGCTTGTGGTTACCAGCTATTGATTATACTTTTGTTGGGAGGGTGAGATGAGCCATTTTATAGACTATTGTGAAGAGATAGATAAAATAAGAATAAAGTGGCGCACACATAGCGATGATGTGCATGATTTTTGTATTCATGTAAATAGCTTGTAGGGAGGTGTTGATGTGAGAAGATATGTAATACCGCAGGATAATTTGCTGCGTGAATTTTCTAATAAGTTACATGAGTTAGGTATTACAAAACTGTGGACTAGCGAAACATATAATGGTATCAGTATGCTTCATACTCCAGACTTTATGTCAAATGGTACTACAGAGGCTTGTATTAAATTAGGTGAGTTTTTCGTGGCATGGATTGTGTCAAGAAGTTCTGACAGTATGCCTGTATGCATATGTATGGAGCCTGAGTACGAACCGTATGTATCATGTGTGTACGAGAATGGGTTGTTCTATTCGAGTTTACCTGACTGGCCTGCGGAAGCAATGAAACCAGCAGGACCGGAGCTAGAGGACAATGAGTTTCTCAGAGAGTTTAGGAGGTTGCTTAAGCGTTACAGTATAGATATAGTTTGGACTGATTTTAACTTCATAGGAGAGAAAGAGTCAGGAGTATTCTATTATTTAGATGCTTATGATTTTCCACCACAATTAGATGATATAGTCGATCCGTATGTAGATGATCCTAAACAGTATAGTGATGTCAGATCGTACTGTGTACCTACCAAGCACGTATATGATGAAAGATATAGGCTAATATATAAAGATGGTATATTCTATAGAGGAGATAGTAAATAATGCCAACTAGGGAAGATTTAGAGAAAATAGACATAGATACAATTAAAGAGATGTTATATGTGGTATTTGTTAAGGTAGAGAATTATCATGAAGCTGCATATAAGCTGCAATTACTTTATGAATTAGCTGTTGTGTTTATAAGCAAATCACGTGGTGAAAAGTATGCGAATGATAATGTGTAGAGACATATTTGGTTCTAGTTGGACATATGTTTTAAGAGTAAGTAACAGCCTAAGGCATAATACTTACAACAAGTCTACGATAGAGAAAGATATTACTAATGCGCTAGAGTCTACAGTTCTGTATGATATAGCTGACTTTGTAGGAGTTTCAGCTGATGCTTGTAAAATGTTTATAAGCAGTGTTAAAGAGCAATTAATACCTTGGAAATTTAAGTAGTACGGAGGAGTTGAAGAATGAGTAGATGGTATTCAATGTTAATGATACTTCCAGTATGGTTCGCAATTATCGTCTATCTATCTGTTATGATGTTCTTTAGACTCGAGAACCAGGCACTGGAAGACTGGAGATTGAAACAGGTAGTTAATAATTGCACAGACTCTGCTATCGAGGAATTACTGGAAGCCAGTGACCTAGGAATGGACTATAATGACTGGGGAGATTTCAACACAGACCCAGATTTAGCTCTAAGTGATTTCGTAGATACATTCCTGTTAAATTACAATATGCCGTTAAACAATACTACAAGAGAAGAAGTTAAGACAAATTTCATTCAGGCGTTCTGTGTAGCAGGATACGACGGTTATTATGTGTATGACCACAGAGCGACTGAGAAGGGAGGTGGGTATTCATTAGTTGGCTCCCCGAAGATCCCGTATCTATACAAGGATGAAAGAGTTCCAGGACGTTACGTAACGTATGCCATTAATATGGGATTTGACAAGTGTTATAAACTTACAGATGCAACTATAACTAAAGCAGACATGCCAGTATCTCAGAGAGAAGCACTCAAGATAATTAATACTAGAATAAGTGATGATCTCATGGAGCGTGTAGATAGGGCGTATAAGAACGGATGGCAAGAATCTGTAAACATTCCAACTGCATTAACTACAATTCACAGTACAAATCCAATACAGAGTCCCACTGTGCTAGCGTTTGTAGATAATGTGAACATAACCACAGTGCAACCTGTTAATGCATTCGGTATTGGTGGTTCAAGAGCAAAAGTAGCCAGACCTGTAGCGGCCTACAAGCGCTTGAATAATGATACTGGAGAGTGGGTAAAATACTACTCTTACACTGATTTATTACCTCCTGGAATTAATGATGATAAGTCTCTAATTGAAGAGGTTTATATGTCGCCAGAAGATGCGGCTTCAGCAGGATACTATCACGATCCGCTGTATATGAACTAAGGAGTGTTCAAGATGAGAAAAATAAAACTGCGTATGGTGCAGCCGTTGGAGCAGAATTCAGGATTTGATTATAAGTGGATATTAGCTCGTGCTGCTGCGAATAAGTGGGAGCCAGAAGTAGACTCTGATGATATGTGTCCACTGTGTCATTTTGGTATGGACTTATCACAGTATGGTTGGCGTAATTTTCACGATTGGTTATATGCTGACCAGCGCAATTTTAACATATTTTCTGTGTACGTGTGTCCTCACTGTCATCGAGGTTTCGTAGTTGTACATAAAATGGCAGTTTTAGATGAGGGAGATGGCGTATGTGCTGTCAAAGAAGAGTCACAGGCTGTATACCCACATATCGTGAAGCTCCCAGATATAGACGATGCTGTGCGCAGCATCTCACCTAAGTTTTACGATATATACCAGCAGTGTTTAACCGCGAAAGCGAATGGTTTGTACGATCTATACGGCATGGGGTTTAGAAAAGCTGTCGAATATCTTGTCACAGATTTTGCTATTAAAATGCATCCTGAAGAAAATGATAAAATCATAAGTATGTCTTTACATAATAGAATTGAGAAGTATATCAGCGATGACGATGTAAAGCGAACATTGTTAGCGTGTAGGTTGTTAGGAAATAATGAGGTTCATTACAATAATAACAATACAAGCGCTGATATGATTTTATTTGGAGATCTGATTAGTGGTGTTATTAGTTATATTGGTCGTGCATTAAGAAAAGTTAGAGTTGATGAAATTAACAAAACTAAGGCTAGCAGAAAATAGTGTTTAAAGGAGAGTAGATAGTATGTTACGTCCAGACTGGGCTTATTGTGATGTTACAAGTGATGTGACACAATTAGACTTTACTATATACTTGGTCACGGAGACTTTAGAGTTAGGAGAGTTTAACAAAGAAGATTGGAGAATGAAGGTTCTCCAGAAATGGCATTTCGATATTGCAAGAGATTTCCCAGAGAGTTATTTCAGAATAAAGGATAAAAGCTCGTTCATGCTCGAGATCATTTATTGCCTGCTCGATGTGGAGCACAGAATGGCTTGTGATGGTTTTAAAATGCCGGGAGAACCATGGAGCAAAGTGATAGATACAGCTTGGAATGGTAATCCTGTAAGCCAGCAGAGAATATTCTACGTGAGACTTGGTGATATCCTGAGCGCTTACGAGAGATTTCTGGATAAGAAGTGCACTTTTATCGGAGATTGGGACGTACTGCAGAAGATGCAATTAAGCGCATTTTCGCAGACAGGAGAAGGTCTTAGTTCTGATATGAGCCTACAAGACATACAAAGAGCTGGGAAGGAAACATTAACAACAAAGAACAATCAGTTTCGCTCCTATTTTGATAATTAGAAGTAAGTTGTGGGTGTGTTTCAAAAATCGACCTGATTTAAGAAAAACACACCTGCAACATACATAGTTAAGTAGGAATACAGTAACAGTATTCTCATGTCGTTTCGTCATTAGAGTTGAGGTAAAATACTCTTGTGGTGACCGACAGATTAGATTGTTATAGGAGGTTTTTACATTATGACTATTCGTGAAGAAGTAAAAAGATTAAGAGATATGGTAGCTAAGATGGGAACTGACAATCCTGAAGCTCTCAAAGTGTATATGGAAACATCAGATTTGGCTGAGCGCATTGAGTTAGCTATGTTAATGTCTGCGCAGGTTGGAGATGTAGCTATTCCGACGATTTACAATATACAGAGATGTGAGGAGAAGACAAAGCTTCCATATAGTGATGGTTTGGTAGATACAGAAACAGTTTACAACAGTCTCTCCAAATGGAGAAGCCACATTAATTACGATAATGTAGAAGCAGAGTTACCTGAGTTAAAGTTTGATTAACGGAGGTATGTTATAGTATGTTGTATTTAGATTTTGCTCCTGATAGAAGTAATTATCTTTGGACTCCTATGTCACGATTTGATTTGTGGTACGAGCAATCGTGGTTTGATAATCCGGTTGTAATAGATATTGCTTGCAAGGCTGATAATTTAAAACACGTGTGGGCAGATTTCTTTACATCAGATCTTCTCGGAAGATGCTCTGGTAAAGATTTATCAGGAAGTGCTAAAACGCTGATAATTGTTTACCTTAATTTGCAGGAGAATTATTTGATACCGCTGCAGTTTATTGGTGAGAATTGTATTCCTATATTAGGTAGATTAGATATAAAACATGACGTGACGTTTGCAGCAGATACTTGGCCGTTTTTGAGGGATTTTGGTTGTAAGTTTGTCTCAAAACAGTCTGGTAAAATAATTGATAATTTCATAGATTACAGAGAGGAATGGATCACATATGCACCTGAGACTAAGTACGAAAAAAGTAATTTATGATCTTGAGTTGGAGAGACGTGTAACAATAATACGTGGTAGTTCCGCGTCTGGTAAGACTTATCTAACACAGTTATTGTACAGTTCTGTACGTAAAGCATCTGATGTGGAAATTAAGTGCGAGAGGCCGGTTATTGTAGTTAATAGTATTCCAGATAGAGTAGATATGTGGGCTAAAGCATATCCTGGGTATTTAGTAGTTCTGGATGAAGATTTTACGTACACTGGATTTGCTTCAGAGTTCTATAAAGAACTACAGAAGAATGATTGCTGGATACTTCAGATGACTAGAGATTTTGAGTTATCTTTAGAGCTAGAGTGTAGCATATCGTCTATTAAGAAAATATACACATCCGGGAAGTATAGAACATTAGTTGATGCTATGGACATGAGAACTGTGAGTAAGAAGCCGAATAAGATCTGGACTGAGGATACAGATAGTGGCTTCTATTTCTTTAAAAGGCTATTCGCCAATACAGAGTCTACTAGGGTTGGGAAGTCTTGGTTGAACAGGAAGAGATATCATGAACTTTTAGGGAGCTTGTTATCGTTTGATTGTGCTGTGTTAGGACCGCTGTTTGCGAATATTTATCCGTTATACGAACAAGGTATATTTGATATTGTTAATACAGATTCTTTTGAGAAGCTTCTGTTGACAGCGAAAGTGTTCGATAAGGATAAAGAAGTACAGGAGATTTTAGAAGACCCAGCGCCACACGGAGCCAATGATAAACAGTACTATTCGTGGGAATCTTTCTTTGAAAAGAAACTAGTTGAAGCGATGCTTCGCAATCATATGGGAACTTATCATAAGTCAGAACTTCCAGTAGCTTTCACTGGTGATGCAGTAGTAAGATCAATACTTGAGAGAAACGGGTTGACTGTGTTGCTGGAAGATAGTGGTGATAGAATTAAGGAACTTCGCAAGCTGTTACCACCATCAAAACAAGATATATCAGATGAGGAATTGCTGGAGAAGTATGGAAACATGCTTTAGGAGGTAGTGTAATGTGGAAAGTTTGTTCAGAACCATTCAGGAATGTTGCAAAGATATTCCCAACGCAACAACGTGATGTTTATACGCTGATTAAGTCCTACACGAAAGAGCCTGCTGTTAGGCGAATAATAATATTTGGAAGCAGTATAACAGCAGCTTGTAATCCATGGAGTGACATAGATGTGTATGTGGAATTAGATGTAGAGAAGAACTTACCTGCATCTGGTGTTACTGATGTCCCAGTAGATTTGTGGACTAATTACTCAGTGGATAAGCACCTATATTCGGAGATAAAGAAAGGGGTGACTGTGTTTGAGCGAGACACTACTTGATAGAGCTAAAGCTAATTATAAAATGGCAGAGAAGAATTTCAACTTTATTCTAGAAGACGATGTGTATCTTAATCTAGTAGGATATCTACTTCAGCAGTCACTGGAATTAGCTTTAAAACATATACTTGAAACAAATGGTATTAAATATCCTAAAACTCATTCAATACGAGATTTAGCAGAAATGTTGCCCGATGATTATGATACTTCTGACGTAATTTCTATGTCAGATACGATAACCACATGGGAATCTAAAACTAGATATATCAAGAATTTTAGGTTATCTAAAACGCAGCTAGAAGAAGGATTCAAAGTGATTGGGAAGTTCATAGATACTATTGGTAACAACAAGTCAAGTATTAATGAGTTGTTGTCTCAGTATTTGGAGGAGTCTGAAATAGAAGATTTCTTAGAGTCTATACCTAGCAACATTAATGTAACAAAAGACAATGTAGAGTTCCTCACATCAATGTATAAGCAAATAAAAAGGAAGTGATTTATAATGTGTAATCTCGTGCTTATGCAGTTATGTAGGCAGACAGTAAATATAGCGGAGCACAAGGTAGAGAAGATTAAGAAGTATCTCTAGGTCTTTCCTAAATTGAAGAGTGTTGATAAGGTATATCTATTCGGCTCTACTCTTGAGACTAGATGCAATGAGAATTCAGATATAGACTTATTGCTAATCTATAATGGTAGGAGTAGGTATCTCGAGGAGATGTCTTTGACGTTACCAGAATTGTATTCTGAATGGTATGAAGATGATACACTGAGTCTTCCAAAAGAGTACAGTAGGTCTGGTATAACTGGAGCTTTAAGAGAAGCATTATCAAAAGGCAAGGTAATATATGAGAGAATGTTACAACAATAGGAGGATAAAAATATGAAGAAGAGAACATTAGCAGTAGCTGCATTAGCATTAGCAATGACAATGAATATCGGAATAATGAACAGCTTCGCAGCGGAAGAACCAGCGTGGATTTTACCTAAGGATATTACGAAAGAGGAGCTTCGCACGAAGTACAATGTTTCATATTGGTGGGAAGCAGAAGCATACGAGCAGGCTAAAGCATGGGCTGAAGCACATAAAGGAGACATTCCTAGTATCGCAGATGAGAGAGCAAGATATGAAGCGGTTGCTAAAACAGTAGTTGATTTCATTGACTACGATGATAACTACCAGACTCCACACATCGCTTATTCAGTGAGAGATGGTAAAGGTGTGTGCTCAGATTATCATACCTTAGGTATGGCGCTTTGTCAGGCTTGCAATATACCGGTTAAGATAGCTAACGTAGGTCAGATCGCTACAGGTCTGAACCATGATATGCTGGTAGTTACAATCAACGGAACAGACTACTATAGCGATCTAACAGGTGTGGAAACTGGAGTGTATCCATTGCTAATGACTTCAATACCTAAAGAATACACCTTAAATGGTGATTTGTCAGGTAATTTATTTATAGAAGCTAGTAGTGCTGGAAATGTTACTGACGGGAACTCGTTAGATGCTAAGCAAATAGAAGCTGGCAAGGAGGGTATGGTTGTTATTGCTTCAGGCAAAAGTGGCACTTATTACGGCAGTAAGGAAGATTCGGAAGCAATTGATAGGGCCTGGGATGCTGGAGATATAGATACTGTTAGGGCTATATTTGATAAGTACGGAGTTCCGTATGCTAAGTAGGAGATAAAATGAAACGAGCACTAAAGAGAGTTCTATCGTTACTTTTAGTATTAACTTTATGTTGTTCAAATGTAGCAAATGTTTACGCAGATACTCCTGGTAATAGTTCAGCAGGTAAAGTACCAGTACCACATCCCGGCGGTGGAGGTGGCGGAGGTTCATACAAAGCAGCGCCAGTCTTTGCTGATTATGGATTTCGAGTGACGATAACAGACACAAAACAGATAGCAGATAAATTTACTCCATTTGAAGGAACATACACAAACGATGACTTAGCAGCACAGCGAGCATCAGTAGAAGAAGCACTGAAGTCAGTATACATCGAACCAGGAAATAATGGCATATACTTTTATGACGGGAAATTCTCAGTAACACCTTGGTATGGCATCGTCTCTTCCTATGCAGGAGATGGTATGCTTATTAAAGACCAGCGTATCAAGATGCAATATGCTGAAGTAGATGACAAGTTTAATGAATTGGCGTGGTACTGTTACCCAGGTATTGAGGGACTAGATAGGACCGGTTCGATACAGTGTGATATGAATATGTATAATGCATTACTTAACGCGACAAATAATTACGCAAATGGTAATGACTATATGTATCATATTAAGAGTATGTTCATGCAGCATATTGGACGAACGAATGATGCAGACTTCAAGGCATATCTTATCGAGAGACTCAGAGCTGTTATAAGTAACGGTAACAGTACAGCGCAGAATTTACGTATGTTCTCTTGGGATACAGATTTGTATGATGGAGTATCAGCTAACGATAAAGTGTTGTGGTCCAGAATAGGATACCTTACAATGCTGATGCAGTTTGGATGGTTAGCACAATGTTTAGGTGAGCAGACGACTTATAATGAGTTCGTGTCGAAGATATGGTCATACGTGCAGGGTGGATATTCAGCGGCAACTATGCCGCTATTGGAGGTAGAAGCTTGTGAGCAGATAGGTATTAGTGGTACAAAAGCAGAACCTTCTAACTGTATGCTTGTAGATATGCCGTATGTCATGAACTGCGCCTATGGTAGAGACTCAGTAGAGTGGCTGTACAAGGGCGGCTGGACTGGAAATATGCGAGATAGTATAGCTGAGTATATAGGTGTCAAGGCAGAAGCTGCAGGTACTAATGGCTGGATAGGTCAGGGCTTTGGTGGCAATTTTAAACTCGGCATGTTTAAGCCTGCGACTGGAAGTTACAAAGATAGACACTACTTCGATCTGTTACAACCTTCAGACGATCCAAATGCATCATTTGGATACCTGATAGCATTTACATATGCAGCAAATATCGGAGATCTCCACTCATCAAGCGATCCAAATGCCATGGGATCATTCACATGGAAACTTGACCCGAATGGAGTTCATGATGTGACGCCAGATGAAGAGATTGACGCTTCTTCAACCGTATACAACATCAACATGTCTCAGAGCGGATACAACAAGAACAATTACAGCGATTGGGAAAGCTACGTCAATGGCTATGGCAACGATAACAACAAAATAAAAGTCACTATCTATCGTACATCAGAGTCACTTGAAAAAGACCAGAAAGCTCAGAAGTATGAACGTGGTCAGGTAGTAAACGGTGGAACTGCAGTTCCAGATACCGTAGATAGAGTAGTTGTAGTAGACGATCATACTATACACAACATACCTGTGGTTGGAGAATTGGGAAGTGGCGAAGAGAGCCGAGAGCTAACGAATGCTGAGTTGTTGGAGATAATCAAGACAGCAACTGGTATGTCGTACAACGAAGAGATTGTTGGATCGCTCGAGAAAGGCATTCGCGTCACCTATGCAGTTAGAATACAGGTAAAAGTTGGTAACAAGAGTTGGGAAGACTTCGACAATAACCAAGCAGAATATATTGAGTATCGATCAACTCCAGGATTGTATAGTTACAAGTCAATTGCTCCAGATGGATACGCTGAAATCAAATGTGGATACTTCGATAAGACACGCTATGAAGAACCATTCGAAGCAATGTCAGGCTTCCCTACGACAGAGAACTTGTACTTTGTGAGTGGTGGACAAGAGTTTGTAGCGCAGTTTCAGTACGAGTACACAACAAACAAAAATGCAATACGTGAGTTTGAACAGAAGTACTCAGCTACGCAATGTGCAGGATATTGGACACCATGCCAGAAGTCTTGGACAGATGCAACTATTGATGAAATAAACACTTGGTTACGCGCCCATACAGATGCACCAAGTTTAACTGGAGAGTTTATAACTCAATCAGTCTGCAAAGAGTGTGGACAGGTGCATAATAACGGGATAGGCGCAGAGAATATTGTGTCCACTTCTATTACAGGAGATATCACTGGAAGTGATAAACCAACGCCTGGCGGTTATTATACTGAAATCGAATTACACGCAACTCATTGGGATTGGCACTGCGACGGCGATAGCGACGAGCATCAGACAGGTAATGATCCGATTACAGGACCAACTTACACAAGCTGTACAACACCCTCTGGAGATGTCTCAGACTCTGCTACACAGCCTCCAGATGAGACTTGTGATTACAATGGATCACATCACTCTTCATACTACAAAGTAAGAGCAACCAGATACACAGGAACAATCAAGTCATATCATACTGACTATAATGATAATAGTGAGTGTAAAACAAATCAGGCTTCACTCAAGTGGACTCAATCCTATAAGGGAATGAACTACGCTAAGATTAAAGAAGCTCATGTTTGGAGACTTGAGAAGTCAAGAGTAGAAGGTATTCGACAGCTTACTTTTGCACAAGATGATTTTGTACTTGGAGATGCTGCTGATAACTTAGCTAATGTAATCTTCAATGTAGCAGAGAACGACAACGCAAAAGAAGGACGTATGTGGTACTCTATTGATCCAACAGATGTAGACAATTACGTCGGAGACCATGTAATACCTACGAGAGGTTGTTGTCATTGCTTCAATCATAATGCAGCTACGGATTTAATCAAGAATGCAGATGATCCTAACAAGAAGTTCGAGCAAGCATGGTGTGTATCTGACTACCTAGTATTAGATGGTTACAGAGCGACAACATCACTGCTTTATTATCAGTACGAGACCGGTAACAGGGATATACCAATTCTCTCTGTCAGAACATCTGGTGAGACACAGGATAACATGAAAGATAATGGGTACTTTGTCAAGGACGAGACTGGTAAGGAATACTTCCGCGGTTATGATGATAGAGGTAAGCAATTCGCGGCACAAGACATAACATACACAGAAGCTAACGTAGCTAATGGTACAGAAGAAATAGTTTGCGCGAATAGCGAGACATACACAGGCGGACGTGTAGGTTCTGATGACTTGTCTTGGGCAGGGTACAATGGAGATTACGGTCAGACTTCTACGGAGCTTGCAAGTGGAACAGACAGTCCAGATGAAGTTGGTAAGTATCAAGGAATGGCTGGTCGTTCTAACTTTAAGAATAAAGGTCAGAAGAAGATATTCGCTCAAGGTTATACACACGATCATCAGGGTGAAGTAAATGACTTCTCCACGAGTAGTCCACAAAGAATGGAGGGATTAGATGATCCGTTCGTATTGTGTGTAAACAACATTGATGTTGATGATTTCGCAGTACAGAATGGCGTGAAAGAATTCCACGACTCAACAATCTTTTATCACAATATCATTTCCTATGGTGATGCGCCAGATTGGTCTGAAGATACAGATGAAGTATACAAAGAACCTGGCTTCCATGTAGATACGAGCTACTACGGTAATAATAATATCAATGCAGTGAATGTGCATGATCCAGTATCTGCACAGGATGCAAAGTTAATACCGTTAGCAAGCGATCTTGACCAGCGAGTATACGACTTCAACATCACAGAAGACCTTAATAAGGAAACTGGTAAGTGCCCAGGAAAGGCAAACACTTGTAAGTACGCTCACATCAACTGTGAGTACGCAGGAGACAGATATCACTCGGACTCTTGTTATGTAACAGTTAAGAGTCAAGGGCTTGCATCACTTCCAGTAACAGGTGGGCAGACGTCTCACATGGAAGAGAAGACTCTTGTAAACCATGTAACAGTAGATAAGACGTATGGGTTCACTGGAAAAGTTCAGAAGTTTACAGCACCAGGTGACGGAGATTATTTACTTGAAGTTTGGGGTGCAGCTGGTGGTGACGGACGTTCAAGTGTTGGTGGTCAAGGTGGTTACGCGAAAGGTTACGTACACTTAACTAAAGGTGATGTAATATACATCTTCTGTGGAGAAGCTGGTAAGTCATTAGGCACAGATAATCCATGGAACGGTGGTGGCGCTTCTAGTGGAGTCGGTATTGGTGGCGCTTCTGGTGGTGGTGCAACTGATATCAGAATTGGCGGTAAGACTAACACAGATAGAGTAATCGTAGCTGGAGGTGGTGGCGGAGGTAGCCACTATCCAGATGGTTTATACGGAGGTGTGGAAACAAGCGACTCAGTAGATAATGATGGTTGTGGCGGAAATGCAACAGAAGAGTGTTCCTCTGGTGGTGGCGGTGGCGCACCTGGTGGAGCAGCTGGAGACGATGGTTGCTACGGCTATGGACATGGTGGTGCTAACTACATTGGTGGAGTTACAAAAGGTGAGTCCGTGGCAGGTGGTAACACAGGAGATGGAAAAGCTAGAATTTCATGTGCAGATGCTACTTATAACACATCATACTTCGTGCCTTCCATTGAGGGAGGCTATACATTTGATAACACACAGGGTGAGGTTATTCAGATGCAGTATCGCCCAGTCGAGTACACAGCGCCAATCGCAGGATATTACTCAGTTCACCTTTATGGAGCAGTAGGTGGTGGTAATAAGCAAGGAGCTGCTTCTGCTGGCGGACTTGGTGGTTATGCAGGCGGACAGATCTATCTCAATAAAGGCGAAACAGTCCTAGTAACTCCAGGTGGTTCTGGTGGTAAAGGAAAAGTTTCTAATGGCTACAATGGAGGTGGTAGAGCTGATAAAGGTTTTGGTGGCGGTGGCGCTACGGATGTTGTAAAGAACTATGTGCACAGAAATGCCAACCAATTAAATGCTTTCGCTTCTGGTGGTATTGTAGTCAATAATAAACTTGATTTAACCAGACCTGGAGCACAGCTTAATTACACTATGGAAGTAACTGCCGGTCATATGTACAGAATAGACTTTATAGGATCAGGATTTACTGGTGGTGATTTTGGTCCTCCTGAAAATCAAGGAGATGTCGGCTTCTATGTGACAACAGAGACTACGCAGCAAGCATTTATCATTCCAAAGAAGACTGGAACAATGACTATAGAATTTCCAGGACGAGATGATCTGTATATCTCTGATATGTATATTGTAGACATAGCAGACAGAATACTTATTGCTGCAGGAGGGGGTGGTGCTGCAGACTCCACAGGTACCTACAACGGAACAGGCGATGGTCGTGGCGGTAAAGGTGGAGGTCTTGACGGTGAGAATGGCTACACAGATGGTGCAAGTCACTACCAGAATGCCGGAGCAACAGCTGGAGCAGGATTTGCATATGGTGTAGGTGGCTACGCTAAGAAGACGGCAGGTGCTGGTGGTGCAGGATACTTTGGAGGTTCTGGTGGCGCAACTAATACGTCAGGCGGAGGCGGAGGTTCTTCATACGTAGGAAGTTGCCAGTACGCAATCACAAAGCAGGGTCAGAACGATAAAGATGGTTATGCGTTGTTTATCTTACCTGGAAAGGGAGAAACAGAATATATCCATAAACTTACATGTAACGAACCACATCATGCTCCGAGTAGTAACTGGAGAAGATATACAGACGGTTGGACACATGAGGGTGGATACCTGTGTACTGGAACAACCTGTACATGGTGCGACTCAAACACTCCTATTATTGATCCTTCAGGTCATAAGTATGAGATATCTGATTTAAGCGCAAATGGTTACATTGTGAAGCATGACGGTGTTTACCACTTAACATACGGACCAGACAATCATTGTGATGCTTGCGATAAAGATATCAAGTTCGACACATACAGTATGGATGGAACAACAAATCAGAATTGTATCTGGAAAGCAACAGGATACGATGCACCTTGTTTTGATACGAGAGCTGCAACTAATCCAAGCTTCCACTATGCTTATGGCGACGAGACTTGTTACGATGCTTGTATGGATGACAGTAAGCATAAGATAAACACAGACCTCACAGCAAAGAATGATCAGCCAGCAACAGCGGGGCAGTTTGTAATACTTGATCATGACTTTCAGATTTACTTCCCAGACGTTGGCGACTTCTACGGAAACGGAGCGTTAGCTATACGTAATACTCAGAGACCTGAGGGCTGGGGTTATATTGATAGAATGGTCACAACTCCTTGGATTAAAGAGAAATATGTATCATTTCCATATGACGTAACTTACATGGGAACAACATACCTAGCAGGAGAACATATCGATCTTGGATACTGGGATGAGGGTCAAAAGAAATGGATTGATGATGATCCTGACAACTTCACTTACACATTCCACTGTTTGTTAAGTAATACGGAGATTGCAGCAGCTGAAGTTAACTTCACTGTAATTGCGATCAACACTCCTAATCAGGATACGCTTGAGAATAATCTGGAAAACAGGAACTACACAAGATACGGTAGCAAGTATAGAGCATATCACGATGCATCTAGAAACTACTTCATAGATGTGGTAGGACGTATTGGTGTATTATCAATGCTTGACACAGGTGACTTTAGATTTTCTAATTACTACAAGCAGGCTCTTGACTCTTGGAAAGTAGAAGAGGTTGTGCATAATGTAGACGTAAGTAAACAGAACAATGTTTCGATCGACCAGAAGAATATTTTCAATGTTCCTATTTCAGATGGAACAAAAGGTCAGAATACCTGGGGATTAACAGACTGGATGGAACCGATGGATAAGTTGCAACCATTCCCATTAACTCCAGGAAAGAACAATGTTCCTGCATTAAAGAACCAGGCACATCGTATTGGTTATTCTGATTACTTATCATTGGTTACGACAGGTAACTATTATGGTGAGAATACAAAAGACTCTAATAACCAGTATCAGGTTCAGATACAACCATTTTACTATCATTACAATCTTAAGACGAAAGAGTGGAACCCTGTAGATGTGTATATTAAGCTTGGCGATCAGTACAAGATGATTAACCAGTACGCATCTAATAACTCGACTACAGAATATAATTATTATTATAATCTGGATTGGGAAGCTGAGAAAGACAGGCGAATGTATACAGCTAAAGAGGAAGAAGCAACACGTAATGTGCAAGAGAATTGGTACACATTGTGGGATGAAGATAGTGAAGCTCAGCACATCAATATTCCATACGGCATCACATATTTGCATGGTACAGCAAATATGTTGCACCTACGTGACGGTAACAGAACGTTTATAGGCTCCAGATACAAAGAAGGAGTTACCACTGAGCAAGACAACAGAATACCTGATGTAAACTTTAATAGACAGGCACAGCGTTGGCACTTCACTTTAGGATTACCTTCATCTGCTGGATTTGTCATTAAAGGAGAAGCTCCAGCACCAGCTAATCTAAAGAAGCTTGATATGGAAAATGGAGTAATTGTGTGTGCATTACGTATCTACTCAAAGGGTACAGTATGGACATTACGTTACGATGGAACACCAGCAGGCGAGCGTAGCTTCTATCTGTTTGATAGAAATACTACAAAGATAAGTTGGGAAGATGCAGGAGACAAGGGTCCAGAGGACAGAAAAGTAATCGCTGTCTATACAGACCACAAGACATCTAGAAACGACCTCTTAACAGAGGGAAGTCATTAATAATTTTGGGCGGGAGAGCGTCACAACTCTCCCACCTATTTCAAGAATTTACATATACTCCAGAACATACATAATTGTAGGAGGTAAAAGAGATGAAAGATACATTACCATTAGTTATGGATTGGGAAACATACATGGAGGGTGCTTAAAAATATGGAAGCTGAGGAAGCGTTAATGAGTTGCTTGATGAGTTAAGTTTTGTAGCGCCAACAGACGTAGAAGTAAAGAGATTTCTCTATGGTTCAAACGGTTATTATGCGAGTAAGTTTATTGAGGAGGAAATTGATGGGAGTAACAGAAGATTTATGCGAGAGAGTTGCACGTACCGCTGAGAGTAAAGGTGGCATTTGGTTTGGAGTGATTGATATATTCGGAAAACCATTAGTGCGCCCGCTTTCAAAGAAGACACTTGTTAACTTAGCTAACAGCGGGATCGTAGATAACACTTCAGAGTTAGTCTACACCTCAGGTCCAAACACTGTTAGTAGATCTACATTATTTGAATATTTGAGGGCAGAAGTATGACAGTGATAGATAAAAAGAGTATGTCTAGTTTGCTATTAGAGAGTGCTATAAAGGAACATGAAATTATTACAGTAGACCAACTTATAGAGAGCTTAAAGGAGAGCGCAGTATTTACTATGTTTCCGGATATAAGTAGGGCTTACTTGCTGTTCAGAGATACTTATGTAGCGGAACACGATATTAAGAGACCAGGAGATAAGGCATTAGCTATGGCGGCTAAGATATGGATCGGAACTATATATTCTGCGGAAGAGATTCTACACGGATTGATAGCAACGTCAGAGCTACTATCTATGGTGGACAATAAAGAGTTAGCTGATGCTTTCAAAGAACATTGCCTAAACAGAATAGAAGCTCCGAAGAATAGGCTAGCTCTACAGAGGTGGATAACAGCTGACGAACTGTCACTGTGGTATGATAGAGATATCAGTGATGAGCAGAAAGATAAACTACCACTGTACAGATTAAAATATGAGAAGCTAGCCAAAGAAAGAGTGACAGCGCTTCTTCATGGATATAAAATTAAATCAGTTGAGTTACAAGACAAGTTGGACAGTAAGGATAAAGAGTATAAAGAGCGTCGAGAGTACTATGTCAAACTGTATGGTACTAAGAATAGTAAGCGTGATGACAACAGTTTAGTAATAGATGATTTGACTGCACAACTAATGGAAGCAAATAGGCGTGTCGACTTCTACAAAGCAGCACTGTACGACAGAGGTATCATCAACAGTGACGGCAATATCGAAGAGCTGTGTGAGCCGCTTCTTGA
>OHAY01001157.1_pt1 | contig 25274 bp, 21 predicted proteins | sample 1577191 | NCBI WGS metagenome assembly OHAY01 (sample SAMEA3541504, study PRJEB24748) | human gut metagenome | biome: human gut; feature: human-associated habitat; material: faeces | place: China | collected 2012 | reverse complement strand
TCTGCCGCGCCACGCGTCACATGGTCAAGGCCGACATCTCGCTGCCTCAGGAGCTCGTCGGCACGGTTGAGGCCGAGGCCGAGGCCGTGTACCAGGTGCTGGGCTCGTCGCTGTCCGCGCTCGTCACCAACGACATGTCCATCATCTGCAACCTGGCCGTTGAGGATGAGCCGGTACATGCGGCGTACGAGAAGTTCTTCCGTACCTTTAACCGCATGGACACCGGCGATTTTATGGACGACGACAGCAACTATGACGACCTGCGCCGTGCCATCATGGTTTCGCGCTACCTCGATCGCATTGCCTCGATTTCCATCGATGCCGCCTGCCGTCTGACCTTCCTTTTGACCGGACAGCGTATGACTGCCGGCGATATCGCCCGTACGGATGAGGACGAGCTCGAGAGCATGCGCGTGCCTTCGGGCGAGGGCGTCATTATGAGGCCCGCCGTGGATGCACGCTTTGTTGCCAAGGTGCCCGCTAACGAGGTGAGCGAGGGTCTTCGCTACCTGTTGGATCATCTTGAGGACGAGGATGATGCCGAGGACGACGAGGAGTAGGGTACCCCGTTCGTTGAGAGATTGTAAATACCTAAGGGAGCGCGGCCTTGCGGATGCGGGGCTGCGCTCTTGCGTTAGCATGGGACTACTTGTTGTGCTGTTAGCGGAGGCGATTGGCAATGGATAACTATTTGAATGTAATGCGCGCTCGCCGCGAGCAGATACTCGAGCGTTTCTATGCCGCGCTCGATCGCGCCGGGAGGCCCCGTGATGCCGCGCGTTTGATTGCCGTGTCCAAGACCGTCGGCGTCGATGAGACCATCGCGGCCATCCAGGTGGGATATCGCCATTTTGCCGAGAACCGCCCGCAAGAGCTCGTCCGCAAACTTGCAGGTCTGGCGGATCATCCGGAGCTGCCCGAGGTGCGCTTCGACATGATTGGCAACCTTCAGACCAACAAGATCAACGCGGTGTTGGGCTCGGCCGAGCTGATTCATTCGGTGGGGTCGCTTCATTTGGCGCAGGCGATCTCGAGCCGTGCCGTTCGCAAGATCGAAGCGGGCGAGCTTTCTGCTCCCCAACAGGTGCTAATCGAGGTTAACGTAAGCGGCGAGGAGTCCAAGGGCGGCTTTTCGCCCGATGAGATTCGTGGCGCTGCCGGCGAGCTTGCGGAACTTGAGGGAATTTGTGTGCAGGGCCTTATGACCATGGCCCCTCGAGGGAACAAGGATGTGGCACGTCGCACTTTTGCCGGGCTGCGAGAGCTGAGGGATGAGCTGGAGGCGGCGCATCCCGATCTGAGCCTGCCCGAGCTTTCTTGCGGCATGAGCGAGGACTTTGAGCCCGCCCTTGAGGAGGGCTCTACGCTCGTTCGCCTGGGCAGGGTAGTATTTAGCCCGGAGTTTGCAGTAAAATAGGGCTCTGAAGTGCGCACTGGTTTACAGAGCGCCTGCACTAAACCGTGAGAGGACACAACCATGGGCTTCCTTGACGAGATTAAAAATAAGATGCACCTGGGCGGCCAGCAAGGTTACGACCAGGGCTATGACCAGGATGACGACTACGGCTACGATGACGGCTACGATGATGGCTATCAGAACAACGGCTACAGCGGCGCCTCGGGCGAGGGCTTCTATACCCAGGACGAGCCGAGTAACGGCCTGCTGGGCCAGACACGCCGCGGTGAGGCCGAGTCGGTCGCCGTGTATACGCGCTCCGGCCAGCTGGTCGGCGATGACTCGCGTCATGCAACGACATACAATCCGCCGTCGCGTTCTCAGGATAGTGCCGCAGGCGGCTATCGCCCCGGCGCTTACGACACGCCGTCGAGCTATGCCGAGAGCGCCCGTGCTCGTGCCGCGGCACCTGCGCCCGCTTCTGCGCCGAGCGACGCCTCGGCCTATGCAAACAACATCATTAACGCCACGCCGCAGCTGCCTGCCTATGTCCTGCGTCCCGAGAGCTACGACGATGTCGAGACCGTTGTCCGCCGCGTGCGCACCAAGCAGCCCGTTGCGCTGATTTTTGTTGGCGTTCGCACCGAGGTCGCCAAACGCGTCTTGGACTTTAGCTATGGCTTTGCCTGCGGTCTGGGCGCTACGGTCAAAGAGGTGGGCGATCGCGTGTTTATGGTGCTGCCCGCCGGCTGCGAGGTCAAGGATTCGGACCTCAAGAAGCTGCGCGCCGACGGCTACCTTAAGTAAACCCAAGACGAGGAGATTCTCATCAACATCTACACCATTGTCCAGCTGGTCAACACGCTGTTCAACTTCTACTCCACACTTATTGTGGTCTATTGCTTTATGACGTGGATTCCCATGAAGCAGGGCGGCCTGCTGCAGGATATCGCCGCGGTGCTCGATAGCGTCTGCGGTCCGTGGCTCAACCTGTTTCGTCGGTTTATTCCGCCGATGGGCGGCGTTGATTTTTCGCCGGTCGTTGCGATTATTGCGTTGCAGTTGGTGCAGAGGCTGATTCTGCAGCTTCTTATAGGTATACTCGTATAGTACTGGCTCAGTAACTTACGTCGGGCGCCCGGCGCCAAGGCGATGATAAAGGAGAACTTGTTATGGCTATTACCCCTGCTGACATCCAGGCTCAGACTTTCTCTGAGGCCAAGCGCGGCTATGATCCCGCCGAGGTCGACGTCTTTTTGGAGACGCTGTCCTCCGAGGTTGACGCTATGCTTGCCAAGATTGTCGATCTTAAGGGTCGTCTGACTGCCACCGAGCAGCAGCTTGCCGACACGCAGGGCCAGCTTGCCCAGGCTCAGGACGCTGCCGCTCAGGCCGTTCCCGCCGCTCCTGTGGCCGCTCCCGCACCCGACTTCTCCGCTCAGGAGCGCCAGATCTCCGCTGCGCTGATTGCTGCCCAGCAGACCGCCGAGGGCATCGTCAACGATGCCAACGAGAACGCTGAGCGCATCCGCAACGAAGCCGACGCCAAGGCCCGCGAGGTCATCCGTCAGGCCCTGACCGAGAAGCAGGCCGAGCTCGAGGAGATCGACCGTCTGAAGGCTTCCCGTGAGGAGTTCAAAGCCGAGTACCTCAAGCTCATCCAGCACTTCATGGACGATGCGCAGAATTCCTTCCCGTCCGACCTTATGGCCTCCACGCCGGTCGGTTCTGCGGCTTCTCCTGCAGTGACCGTTCCCGCCGCCGAGCCGCTGCCTGTCGCTGATCCGGTTGTTCCCGTGGCTGACCCCTTCGCCCCGATCGACAACTTTGCTGCCGACGACTTGGACTAGCGCCAGAGCTACAATCTAGTGCCCTTAAGAGGAGCTCGCACCTGCGGGCTCCTTTTTTGTGGCTGCATACGGGTTGGGAAACAAAACGCCGAGCTCTGCGTACGATAGGGCAGAACTCGGCGAAAGGGTGCGCGGTAAAAGGTAGATTTTAGGGCATGTGCCAAAAACTACTTGAGGAGGAAGTCGGAGAGGGGAATGGTGCGGGCATCGCGATGCTCGGGATCGGCGATGTGGTCGGCAGGATAGCCGCAGACGAGCATGTGATAGGGATAGACGCCCTCGGGCAGGTTGAACCGCTCTCGGGCTAGCTCGGGCTTAAAATGGCATACCCAACACGTTCCCAGGCCTTGCTCCTCGGCCTCCATCATCATTTGATCGCAAACAATCGAGGTGTCGATAGCGCTGGAGTTCATCTGGTCATAGGGGCGAACCCAAGCGTCGTCGGTAACGCTGCAAATAAGGAAGATGAGCGGAGCGCCAAAGATAGACCCATCACGAGCAAAGCGCGGCTGACAAACAGCAGCCTTTTCCAACAACTCCGGAGTATCAAGCACCATCACGCGGCTTGGATGATTATTACAAGCAGAAGGAGCAATACGCCCAGTCTCAACAATGGCATCCACCACAGCCTGCTCAACAGAACGATTCTCAAACTCGCGACAAGAATACCGAGACCGAGCCAAATCCAAATACCCCATAACCAAACCCTCCAAAGTTAATAAAACAACCCAAAACTAAGCAAAAGGGTACCCAAAGCCCTATCCAGCCAAACGCCCAACGAATGCCAAAGTGTTCAATTGGATACTAAAGGCCCCCTCGGCCAAACCCCCATTGCGCTATAACTATCAGCCAAAGTTCCCAATGGTGGTACGTAAGGCGAAGGGCCGGCCACGGTTTACTTTCGAACGACTCTGCAGAGCAGCCGGAGTGAGAAAGCAAACCGTGGCCGGCCCTTCGCCGGTGGGATACGTACAGCTAATTAACTGTTCTTCATGACAATCGAATCCACGACATCAGCCACATTCTCGCAGCAGTCGGCGCAGTACTCCAGGAAAGCGTAGACGTCACGCCAGGCGATGACCTCGAGCGGGTCCTTGCCATTGACGTGCAGGTTGCGCATGGCGTTGATGTAGAGCTCATCGGCCTCGGACTCAATGGTGTTGATCTGGATGACCAGCTCGCGCAGGGTCTTGGACTTGCGGTAATTAGGCAGCTCGACCATAAGGTCCTTCATGGCGCGGCAGGCGTCGGTCACCTTGTGGGCGATGACAATGGCATCGGGGTGGATGCTCTGGATGTTGGTGAAGTAGACGCGCTGCACGACGCCCTCGATACGGTCAAGCACAGTGTCGAGCGAGCAGCTCATCAGGTCCAGATCCTCGCGCTCAAGCGGGGTGATAAAGGCAGTGAGCAGGGCATCCTCGAGCTCATGGTGCTTCTTGTCGGCCGCATGCTCAATCGCATGCATCTCTTCGAGCATGCCGTGGATCTGCGCGGGATCAAAGTTCTCAAAAATCTTGATGAGCAACTCTGCGGCCTGGACAGCAAGGTCGGCGCAGGCGACGTAGTTGTCAAAGTAGAACGAATCGGGTTTCTTTGCCATGAGTGGGTCCTTTCGAGGCGAAGACGGGTGGGCGAGGTATTGCGGTCCGGATGGACGCTCAGCGTGGCTAGATGAACATCATGAACAGCTTGGCCATGACAAAGCTGATAAGTCCGCAGGCGGGGAAGGTGAAGAACCAGGTGAACATCATGTCCTTGACGACACCGAAGTTGATCGCCGAGAGGCGCTTGACGGCACCGACACCCATAATGGCGCAGGTCTTGATGTGCGTGGAGGACACGGGGATGCCGGTGAGCGTGGCAAGCAGCAGGTTTGCGGCGCCCGCCAGGTCGGCGGAGAAGCCCTGGTACTTTTCGAGCTTGACCATGCTCTGACCGACAGACTTGATGATGCGCTCACCGCCCACGCTGGTGCCGATGCCCATGGTGGCCGAGCACAGCAGCATGATCCAGATGGGGATGCCGGCGTCGCCGACGCTCGTCTGTCCGCTGGCAAAGGCGACACCTAAAAAGAGCACGCCGATAAACTTTTGTCCATCTTGCGCGCCGTGCATAAAGCTCATGGCCGCGGCACTTGCGATCTGAGCATATTTAAAGAAGACATTGGCACGTCGCCTGTTGGCGGCGGCGAAAAGAATCGAGACGAGCTTGCACAGGACCCAGCCCATGATAAAGCCCAGGCCGATGGAGAGCGCCAAGCCGTAGATGACCTTCATCCACTCGTGGACGTTGACGCTGCTCGCGCCGCCGAGGGCGATTGCGGCACCGGTCAGGCCGGCGATAAGGCTGTGGCTTTGCGAGGTGGGGATGCCAAAACGCGATGCCGTGGCGCCGTAGACGACGATGGAGAACAGCGCCGCGCAGAGGCACGCGAGCGCCATGGTGCTGTTTCCGCCAAAGTCGACGATATGTGAGATGGTGTTGGCGACGCTCGCGTTAAAGTGCGTCATGATGAGCACGCCGAGGAAGTTGAATGCGGCGCTCATGAGAATGGCTGCGCGGGCGGGCATGCAGCGCGTGGTGACACAGGTCGCGATGGCGTTGGGCGCGTCGGTCCATCCGTTGACGAAGATAGCGCCGAGCGCGAGGATCACGGTGACGGCAAGGACTGGGTTCGACACAATTTGGCCGAGGAAGGCTGAGAACGTTACGTCCATATATGGGCTTTCTCGAAGTTTGCAGGCACGTTACAAAAACATGATAAATCGTATCACCTCCTGCGGGTTTCTTTACCGAGTTCTGATGGGAGAAGTGAATTTTTTGGCACTAACATTGAATATTTGCCCTGTTGACCGCGGGTGTTCTTTTTGCTAGCACGCCATGAGGACACGTGCGCGCCCCAACATCCCAAAACCACAGCCTGTTCGCTTTACAATATGCAAACATGCGTTCGATAATAGGAGGCATGGAATATCGACAGACAGATGGTAAAACTCGACGCGTGCACAAGCAGTATGTGGACGTCGTGGCCCGCATCCTCGCGGGCGGACAAGTCGTGCCGGTTACCGTCTGCTGGGTCGACGGTCGCTGTTTTACGATCGACGAGATTGTCTCATCCACCGGTTTTTGCCTAACGGTTCACGGCATTCGTACGGCAACCTATAAGGTTCGTTTTGGTGGGCATGCGACCGAACTGTATCTGGAAGAACAGGCGCGCGAGCGACCGGATGGCTCGCAGGCCCATCTGATGCGTTGGTGGGTGTGGGCATTCGACCGTACGCTCGAGAGCAGGCGCCGCAGGTAAGAGCGCGCGGCATTCGGGTACAATGGCAGGAATCTTGTCACCTACGGCGCTGTCGCGGCGCTTTTGAAAGGACGATATTATGAACGATATCCAGGGTTATCAGAACGGCCCCATTGAGACCGGCGCAAGCCGTGCCAAGGAGATGTCGCCGCGTGCGTACAACCTTGCCATGTCTGCCCTGATCTTTTTGGGCTTTTGCGCCATGGGTGCCGGTGCTTACTTTACGAGCACCATGGCGTTTGCCCGCATGATGATGAGCGGCGCCGCCTTGCCGCTGGTCTTTGGCTCGTTTATTTTGACCATCGTCGGCATGGTCATGATGTCGGCCGCCGCGGGCAAGCAATCTGTGGGTCTGTCCCTTGTGGGCTACGTAATCTTTGCGAGTACCTTTGGCCTGACCGCGTCGTTTGGCCTTGCCAATTACGACCTGCCCACCATCAACACTGCCTTTATCGCCACGGCCGCCATCACCTTTGTCTTTGGTGCGCTGGGCGTGACCTTCCCCAAGTTCTTCCAGCGTGTGTACGGCATTGGTTTTGGCATCCTGCTTGCCACGATTCTGGTCGAGATCGTGCTGATGTTTATGGGCGTCTCGCAGTCCATCACCGACCTGATCGTGATCGTGGTGTTCGCCGGCTTTATTGGCTACGACACCTATGTGGCCACGACGGTGCCGCCCACGCTGCCCAACGCCGTGCTCATGGCATCCAACCTGTTCGTGGACATCATCAACGTGTTCCTGCGCATCCTGAACATCCTTGGTCGTCGCGACTAGCGCGGGGCATTGCAGCGTTTCTTGTCGGACGCGGTAAAACGATGTGAAAGGCGGTCCTTCGGGGCCGTCTTTTTTGTGCACGGCGGGGTATCATGGATGGGAAAAGCCGATAGCGGCAGAGACCGAGAAAGGTGACCACTTATGGCAGACGTCGACAACAGGAACCGTAACCGCAGGCCCAATCCCAAGCGCGAGGCCCGTGCCAAGGCCGCCGAGCGTCACGTGGCGACTGTGTCCGAAGCGTGCGCCAAGGATATCGAGCGCTCGCTTGCCGGCGTGCGCGAGTTCGATGGCATGCCTGCTGGATTTGTCGCGGCGATGAAGGCCAAGGCCCAAGCGGCCGACGCTGCCGAGGAACAGGTTGCCGAGGAGTCTGAGGCCGCCGAGGAGCCCGAGGTCGAGGCCGCTGAGGTTGCATCCGCCGAGACCGAGGTTGCGGCCGAGCCTGCACCCGCCGAGGAGGCCACGGAGACCGAGTCCGCGCCTGCCGCCGAAAAGCCCACTCCGGTCCTGCCCGAGGTCACCGTGCTCGACGCCTCTGCCACACAGGCCATTCTGGATAACGGCCGAGGCTACGCGCAGTTCTGTGACATGGCCGTGCTTGCCTTTGCCTCGTTCACCAACCCGGGCGGTGGCTACATCCAGGGCTATCTGGGCCAGGAGGCCACGCTCTGTGCCGATTCGTACCTGTACAACGTGCTCGATAAGCAGCGCAAATGGTACGGCGAGAACCGTCGCCGCAACATCAACTGCGAGCTTTACCGCAACCGTGCGCTGGTGGTGCCTGCGGTGCGCTTCGACCGCAATCACGTACATGCATATGCTGACGTGATCGTTGCCGCCGCGCCCAACGCCAAGCGCGCTCGCCAGGAGTATCGCGTGGGTGACGATGCCTTGCTGGATGCCCTGCGCGATCGCATCCGCTTTGTGCTTGCCATCTGCGATGAGCTGGGTCGCGAGAAGCTCGTGCTGGGTGCTTGGGGCTGCGACAACAACGGCTTTGATGCCGAGGCCGTGGCCGAGCTCTTCCGTAAGGAGCTCGCGTCGGGCGACTTTAAGGTCAAGCAGGTGTTTTTTGCCGTGCCCTCTACGCGCTGGGATGAGGACTTCGCCAAGTTTGAGCACGTGTTGGCAAGCTTCCCCGAGTGTAACGAGGAGTCCTATGCTCAGGTGGCCGCCCGCGCCGCGGCCGCCCGTGCCGCCGAGCAGGCTCAGGCCGCTGCTGAGGACGATGAGGATGACGACGACTGGCGCAAATACCTGTAATCGGTATGTGCTGACAGATAGGTCGATCCGGCAGGAGAGACTGCTCCCGCCGGCTTTTTACTAGAGGAAGGGCTTACGATGAAAAACGTTCTGTGCTTTGGTGACAGCAATACCTATGGCTACGATCCGGCAGGTATGCGCGACGGCACCGCGGTGCGCTATGCGCACGATGTGCGCTGGTGCGGCGTGGCACAGCGTGACCTGGGCGAGGACTGGCACGTAATTGAGGAAGGCTTAAACGGCCGCACGACGGTGCGCGACGATATGTGCCATCTGGATACTAATCTCAACGGTATTCGCGCGTTGCCGATGCTGCTCGAGGCCCATAAGCCGCTGGATGCGATCGTGATTATGCTGGGCACCAACGACTGCAAGACGGTCTTTAGCGTGGGGGCTGCCGATATCGCTGACGGTGCCATGGCGCTGATTCGCACCGTCCGCGCGTTTCCCTGGACCGACGCTGCGCCTTGTCCGCGCATTCTGCTGATGGCTCCTATCAAGATCAAGCCGCAGATCGCCGATGTGTATATGACCGACTTTGACGAGCACTCCGTCGAGGCCTCGGAGCATTTTGCCGAATACTATGCGTATGCTGCTAAGCAGTTTGGCTGCGACTTTTTGAATGCCGCCGATTTTGCCGAGCCGGGCGATATCGATTATCTGCACATGATGCCGGAAAGCCACGAGAGCCTCGGCCATGCCGTGGCAGCCAAGCTTAAAGAGATGATCGGAGAGTAGTACGGCCCAAAGCAGTACAAAAGTTCCCCTTGCGGTGGCTTGTTTCGTTGGTTTGTCTTGATCTGCAACAGCTGTAAGGCCGAAAACGGGCTAGATGTTACAGATTGAGATTATTTAGGTCGATATCGGTCGTTTGTCTCGATCTGTAACATCTAGGGTCGATTTTGCCGAGTTACTGTTACAGATCGAGATTTTCTTCTCAGCGGAATTTGAATGTCTCAATCTGTAACAGGTGGGCCGAAAAATGGACTCTAACTGTTACAGATCGAGATGTTTGTGGGAACCGCCACAAAGGTGCCTGTCCCCTTTGCGGTGGTTTTGGGCTGCGAATCTTAATATTGCCACATGTGGTTGACGGGCCCGGAGCCTTTGCCCATGTCAAAGCCAGCGGCGAGAGCACCCGTTAGGTAGGCCTTGCCGGCGTTGACGGCATCGGCAAGATCCATGCCCTGGGCCAGCGCGCAGGCGATGGCGGACGAAAGCGTACAGCCAGTACCGTGCGTGTTGCCGGTCTCGATGCGCTTGTGGCGGAACCACGTGGTGAGCGGATCGCCCAGATGGTTGCCCTCGTCATCGAGCGGCGCGGGCTCTGCTAGCACATCGTTGGCCTCGTTGACAAAATGCCCGCCCTTAACGAGAGACGCGCAGCCAAAGCGACGGGTGAGAAGCATGGCGGCATTTTGCTGCGTGCGCTCGGAATCGACCTCATAATCGAGCAGCGCCATGGCCTCGGGAATGTTGGGCGTGATAACGGTCGCCAGCGGGAACAGGCGGCGGATGAGTGCCTCAGCGGCATCCTCGGCAATGAGGCGAGCACCCGAGGTGGCGACCATGACGGGGTCGACGACGATATTTTGTGCGTCCCAGGCGCTCAAGCGGTCGGCGATAACCTCGATAATTTCGGCAGAGGAAACCATGCCGATCTTGACGGCGCTGGGTCGAATATCGTCAAAAACGGCATCGATCTGCGCCGCGACAATATCCGGGGAGATGTTCTGCACGGCGGTAACGCCCAGTGTGTTTTGCGCTGTGATGGCTGTGATGGCCGTCTCGGCATACAGGCGGTGCGCCGTAATGGTCTTGATGTCGGCCTGAATGCCGGCGCCACCGCTGGAATCGGATCCTGCGATGGATAGAACGGCAGGTACCTTACTGCGATCCATATTCGCTCCCTTGTTCGGTCGGAATCAAATGGGTCTTTAAGCCAGCATTATAAAGATGCCCGGGCCGACTCTATGTCGAACCCGGGCGGGCGATGCAATCTTTACGCAAATGCAAGCAAATGTTCACACGTCAACAATTGGCAGGCACCAGCTCGCCGCCAGAAGCGGCCGCGGCGACAGGGCTAGTCCTCCATGCCGAGATCGATCGTCGTACCCTCGAACACCTTGTTGACGGTGCGGACGGCGCACATCTTGCCGCACATGGTGCAGGTGCCCTCGGTGGCGGCGGGGGATTCCTCGTAGCGCTTCTTGCCGGTGACCGGGTCGAGCGCGCACTTCCACATGGCGTCCCAGTCGAGCTTGCGGCGTGCCTGGCCCATCTTGTCGTCCATGTCGCGGGCGTGGGGCACCTTCTTGGCGATGTCGGCGGCGTGTGCGGCGATCTTGGTGGCCATGAGGCCGTCGAGCACGTCCTGGGCGTTGGGCAGGCACAGGTGTTCGGCGGGCGTCACGTAGCACAGGAAGTCGGCGCCCGAGCTCGCGGAGATAGCGCCGCCGATGGCTGCGGTGATGTGGTCGTAACCCACGCCGATATCGGTCACCAGCGGCCCGAGCACATAGAACGGGGCGTTGTGGCACAGGCGCTTCTGCAGCTTCATATTGGCGGCGATCTCGTCGAGCGCCATGTGGCCCGGTCCCTCGACCATAACCTGGACGCCGGCGGCCCAGGCGCGCTTGCACAACTTGCCGAGCTCAATCATCTCGGCGGTCTCGGTGGCGTCGTTGGAATCGTAGAGACAGCCCGGGCGGCAGGAGTCGCCGAGCGAGATGGTCACGTCGTACTCGTGGCAGATTTCGAGCACCTCGTCGTAGAACTCGTAGAACGGATTCTCGTTGCCGGTGACCTCCATCCATCCAAACAGCAGCGAGCCGCCGCGGCTGACGATGTTCATAAGGCGGCCGGTCTCCTTGAAAGTTTTGATGACCGATTTATTGATGCCGCAGTGGATGGTCATAAAGTCCACGCCGTCCTCGGCGTGTGCGCGCACGACCTCGAGCAGGTCGTCCTTGGTAAGCTTGACCAGCGGCTTTTCCATGTAGTCGATGGCGTCGTACATGGGGACGGTGCCCACCATGAGCGGCGTCTCGTCGATGAGCTGCTGGCGGAACTGGCGTGTCTTGCCCGAGTTGGAGAGGTCCATGATGGCGTCGGCGCCAAAGTCCTCGGCGATCTTGACCTTCTTCCATTCCTCGGCGGCGTCGGCCTTGTCGCCCGAGATGCCCAGGTTCACGTTGACCTTGGTGGACAGGCCCTCGCCGACGCCAAAGGCGCGCATGCCCTTTTTGATGTGCACGATGTTGGCGGGGATGGCGATGCGGCCGTCGGCCACGCGTTCGCGGATGTACTCGGGGTCGCGATGCTCGCGCTCGGCGACCTCCTTCATCTGCGGTGTGATCTGCCCGGCGCGGGCGAAGTCGATTTGCGTGACGAGCTTGGGCTCGGTCTGTGTGCTCATTGGCACGGCTCCCTTCGTTGGCATTACCCATATCAGGTTTGCGGGTCAGGGCGGGCGCGCCCAGTCTCAGCCTGCCGTCTTGTCCTGCAAGCTCCCCGTTTATGTGGTGGGCTCAAGTATAGCTCGAATGGGTACGATTGACGCGATGAGCATGCCCGTGGGGAGGCGAACATGAAAGACAAGCATCTGTATCGGGAGACGCAGTGGGACGTGTCGGCCGAGGAGGGCCGTGCGCACCATGGCCTTGTCGCGATTGGTTTTGCGGTGCTTGCCGTGCTGGTGATTGCCTTTTGTATTTGGACGTTTGGCGGTCGCGGCGGCACTGCCTGGGAGTTTGAGGCCGATGATAGCCTACCGATTATGACGGTGAGGAGTACTGGCGGTAATGCCAATACGCTCGCCATTCCGGGCGATTATTGGTACCCGCGCGATGAGTTTGTGCAGTTGCAGCTGAGTGGTGGGTCCATTCCAGGCGAAGAAATCGAACGCGTGACGTTTGACGCGGCGCTCAAAACGCTGACGGTGAAGCTCAAAGATCAAGGAGATGTGCCCACGACCATGGATATCGCCCTGACGGAATGGCGCCTGGAGCCCCCGTCGGGCGTCAAGGCGTCCGATGTGGAGCATGTCAAGATTACCTATCAGGACGGCTCGACAAGCGAGATTGCCAAGGCAGACGGCTTGGCGGAATAGCGGGATGTTCACCGAATATCATGAAAGCATGCCGAGGTGGAGTTCGGCGCTGGCGACACGCATTTAGAATGCCTGCTCGTTGATGAAGACCAGGCTATCTGGGGACGAGAGCTCGGGGACATAGCGGTAGCCAAGGTTGAACTCGGTAAGACCAGCGGCGTCCTCGACCTTGTTTTCCGCCATCCAGCGCACCATGGAGCCGCGTGCCTTTTTGCTGGCGGTCGATCGCTGGATGGGCTTGCCGTTGCGGACACCTTCGCCAAAGAGACAAGTGATGGTTGTGGCGTCGCCTGCGAGATGGGGTAGAACGGCCTTGGCGTACTCCACGCTGGCAAGGTTGACGACCGTGGTGTTGGAGCCGGTCGGCGCAATGGCGCATGCAAGTTTGTCGCCCCAAAACGCATAGAGGTCACGGGCGTTGTCGACGGCGAGCTTGGCTCCCATTTCGAGCCGATAGGGCTCAACGCCATGGAAAGGCCGCACGCATCCGTACAATCCGGAGAGGATCCAGAGATGGTTTTGCAGCCAGTCGAGTTGTGCGGCATCCATCACCTCGGGCGCCATGCTCTGGTATTGAATGCCGTGATAGGACATGACGGCAGGGGAGAGGTGACGGGCGAGTGCGGGATTGTCGAGATCGCCGTTTTTCAGGATGGGCCCGAACTCATGCAGGGTGTTGAGGCAAGGCCCCAACAGTTTGTCACTCACGTTCCATAGCGCTTGCAGGCCGCCTTCATTTCGTTCGATATCTAGCAGTGCGCGGTGGAGGCGAGCCGTCTCGTGCGCAAAAGGTGGAATGCCCAGGACTTCAAAAGCATCTTGGGCCGCGCGCATCTGCTTGGCGGGCGAAATGATGACCTGCAGCATGGACGCTCCTCTGCCAAAGAAGGAAGTTGCGGTGGAATACAGTCAGTTTTGGCCGTTTAGGGCCAGTTTAGTCCGTATTTCACCGCAACTGATGAAGGGTTGGTTACGCGCGCTCGATGAAGGCCTTGTAGCCGCGATAGGCCTCGTAGATATCGGCCTTGTTAGCGACCTCCCACAGGGCGTGCATGGACAGGACGGCAACGCCAGAGTCGATGACGTTCATGCCGTACTTAGCCATGATGTATGCGATGGTGCCGCCGCCGCCCGCGTTGACGCGACCAAGCTCGCAGGTCTGGAAGTCCACGCCGGCCTCGTCCATGATGTCGCGGATGAGGGCCACATACTCGGCGTCGGCGTCGTTAGAGCCGCCCTTGCCGCGGCTGCCCGTGTACTTGTTAAAGCACAGGCCGCGACCCATAAAGGCTGCGTTCTTGGTTTCGAACTTGCCGGCGTAGCCCGGGTCGAAGCCGGCGGACACGTCGGAGGAGAGCATGCGGCTGCGGGCGAGCGCGCGGCGCAGGGCCAGCGGGCTATCCTCGCCGGCGAGCGTCATGATCTCGGCGACGGTGTTCTCGAAGAAGCGGCTCGTCATGCCGGTGGCACCCACGGAACCGATCTCCTCCTTGTCGACGATGAGTGTGATGCTCGTGCGCTCCACGTTGGCGACGTTGATCTGGGCGAGCATGGACGGATAGGCGCAGACACGGTCGTCGTGGCCATAGCCCAGAATCATGGAGCGGTCGAGGCCCATGTCACGGGCGGGGCCGGCGGGCACGACCTCGATCTCGGCGGAGAGGAAGTCCTCCTCCTCGACGTCGTACTGCTCCTTGAGGATATCCAGGAACATCTGCTTGACGGGCTCCTTGGGGGCATCCTTGTCGTCCTCGTCAAACTTGACGGGGCGGCCGCCCACGATCACGTCGAGGATCTCGGCGTCGACGGCGTCCTTGGCGGGCTTGGCCATCTGCTCGCTCGAGAGGTGGATCAGCAGGTCGGAGATGGTAAAGACCGGGTCGTCGGCCTTGTCACCGATGTTGATGTCGACGGTGGTGCCGTCCTTTTTGCAGATGACGCCCACGAGTGCGAGCGGGGAAGCGACCCAGTGGTAGCTCTTGACGCCGCCATAGTAGTGCGTGTCGAGATAAGCCATGTCGCCGGCCTCGAAGGCGGGGTTCTGCTTGAGGTCCAGGCGCGGCGAGTCCACGTGGGCGCCCAGGATGTTAAAGCCCTGCTCGAGCGGGGCGGTGCCCAGGTTGACGAGCATGAGGTCCTTGCCGTGATTGGCGGCGTACACCTTGTCGCCGGCCTTGAGCGCGCGGCCCTCGGCGATCACGGTCTCCAGGTCGACGTAGCCCGCCTCCTCGGCCATCTTGATGCCGGTCTTGACGCACAGGCGCTCGGTCTTGTTCTCGCTCAAAAACTGCTTGTAGCCGCGGCAAAGCTCCTCGAGCTCCTCGATTTGCTGTGGCGTGTACTTTTTCCATGCGCAGGGACGCTCCATGACGCAGGCTCCTTTCGGATCGATCGTGCTGGTTGATGTACCGTGAGCCATCGTATCACGCGCAGGCTCACGGTGGCGGGGGAGCTTGATGTGAGGTGGCCGCGGGGCGGGGAGCGTGTAAACTGGAGTGAGCAAACCGTGCCCAGCCCAAAGCGAGGTAGTTAATATGTCTGACAAGCGCCGCACCTTTGCCGTTATCGACGGCAACTCGCTCATGCACCGCGCCTTCCACGCCGTGCCGCCCACCATGAATGCGCCGGACGGTCGCCCCACCAACGCGATCTTTGGCTTTCTGAACATGTTTCTCAAGATGATCGATGCCTTTAACCCCGACGGTGTGGTCGTGGCGTTTGATAAGGGCAAGCCGCGCGTGCGCATGGAGATGCTGCCGCAGTATAAGGCGCAGCGCCCGCCCATGGACCCCGATCTGCACGCACAGTTTCCGATGATCAAGGAGCTGCTCGGTGCGCTCAACGTGCCGATTCTGCAGTCCGAGGGCTGGGAAGGCGACGATATCCTGGGCACCATGGCCCGCCTGGGTGAGGAGGCCGGCTGCGACATGCTGCTGGTGACCGGCGACCGCGACATGTATCAGCTTGTGACCGAGCACGTCAACGTGGTCTCGACCCGCAAGGGCCTGTCCGACGTGGCCATCATGACGCCCGAGAGCGTGGACGATCTGTATCACGGCATCACGCCGGCGCTCGTGCCCGATTTTTACGGCCTGAAGGGCGACACGTCCGATAACATCCCCGGTGTGCCGGGCATCGGCCCCAAAAAGGCGAGCGCGCTCATCGCGCAGTACGGCAGCTTGGACGAGGTCATCGCGCATGCTGACGAGGTCAAGGGCAAGATGGGCGAAAACCTGCGCGCACACATCGACGACGCGCTGTTGAGCCGTAAGGTGGCGACCATTCGCACCGATGCGCCCGTCGAGCTCAACTTTGACGAAACGTCCTTCCCGGCGTTTTCTGCCGACGAAGTCTCCGCGGCGCTGGGCACGCTCGGCATTACGGCCATGCAGAATCGCTTCCTGGCGCTGATCGGTGGCGAGGGTGGGGCTGCGGCCGCTGCCGGCGCGTTCGAGATGCCCGCGGTTTCGCGCGCTGCCGCCGGCGATGCCGAGGCGCTCACTGCCGCCGCTGCCGAGATCGCTCGCTCGATGGAGGCGGACGAATGGATCGCCGCCGTGGTGGACGATGACAAGGAGGAGGGCGCGCTTTTTGGCCTGACGCGCACACTGTGGCTGGCGACGTCCAAGGGGCTGCTTGCGCTTGAGGAGGGCGACGGCGCCTCCACTGTCGTGGTCGATGGCTTCAACTTCGCCCACGGTGTGATCGCCGGCGTGCTTGCGCGCCTGTTTATGGAGGGCCGCGTGGCGAGCCCGGACATGAAGGCGCTGCTGCACGAGCTTTCGCCTGTCGATTCCTCTGAGCCCGAGCTCATGGATCCGCTGGCAGTCGATTCCACGCGCATCTTCGATACCGTGGTTGCCGCCTACCTGTTGGATTCCGACCGCTCCGAGTTTGACGAAGCGTATCTGGCCGATACCTATCTGCAGATGGGGCTGCCTGCGGCGCACGGTGCAGAGGGTGCCGGCGAGGACGCTCTTGCGCCCGCCGCTCGCACGGCGGCCTTGACGCTGGCACTGGTCGCGCCGCTGCGCGACCGCATGGCACGCGAGAACGCCGCCAACGTGTTCGATGGCATCGAGATGCCGCTCGTGCCGGTGCTTGCCAAGATGGAGCGCGCGGGCATGCTCGTGGACCCCGACCGCCTGCACAGTCTGTCCGAGGGCTTGGCGACCCAGATTACCGAGGTCGAGCGCAGCATTCGCGACCTGGCGGGTGATGAGACGTTTAACATCGGTAGCCCTATGCAGCTCTCGCACGTGCTGTTTGACGTTATGGGGCTTCCGACCAAGGGCCTCAAAAAGACCAAGCGCGGCTACTATTCGACCAACGCCAAGGTGCTGAGCGATCTTGCCCGTGACCACGAAATCGTGCGCCTGATCTTGGATTGGCGTGAGAAGTCCAAAATCAAGTCCACCTATCTGGACACGCTGGGCCCGCTGCGCCGCGGTGACGGTCGCGTGCACACCACGTACAACCAGACCATCACGGCAACGGGTCGTCTGTCCTCGAGCGACCCGAACCTGCAGAACATCCCGACGCGCTCTGAGCTGGGCCGTACCGTCAAGACGGCGTTTTCGGCAGGCGAGGGAAGCGTCTTTTTGGCGGTGGACTACTCGCAGATCGAGCTGCGTCTGCTGGCACATCTCTCAGGTGACGAGCACCTGGTACGCGCCTTTAACGAGGGCGAGGACTTCCATGCCGAGACGGCGGCACGCGTGTTTGGCGTGCCGGTGTCCGAGGTAACGCCCGACTTGCGCAGTCGCGCCAAGGCCGTGAACTTTGGCATTGTGTATGGTCAGCAGGCCTACGGCCTGTCGCAGTCGCTGCATATCTCGATGGCCGAGGCGCGCGACATGATCGACCGCTACTACGAGGCCTACCCGGGCGTGCGCACGTTCCTCGACAACGTGGTGGCGCGTGCCAAGCAGACAGGTTACGCCGAGACCATGTACGGCCGCCGTCGCCACATTCCGGAGCTCAAGGCTAAAAATCCGCAACTCCGCGGCTTTGGCGAGCGCACGGCCATGAACCACCCCATGCAGGGCACCGCAGCAGACATCATCAAGATCGCGATGGCCCGCGTTAGCCGTCGCCTGGAAGAAGAGGGCTTTGCCGCCCACATGATCTTACAGGTGCACGACGAATTGGACTTTGAATGCCCCATCGACGAAGTCGAGCGCCTGACGGCCATGGTCCAAGACGTCATGGAACACGTCGTAGACCTACGCGTACCCCTCATCGCCGAAGCCAGCACCGGCATAACCTGGGCTGACGCTAAATAGGGAAGCGCTCACAATTCCAAAGTAACCAAAAGCAGAAGGGGGCTCCTTGCCAACAAGGAGCCCCCTTCATTCCAAAAAAGTCAGCCAAAGTATCTAGGCGCCAAGACGCCATCCAGGCGGCAAGCAAGTCACCGCAGGACCTGGCCGGGCGAGGCGGGTAAGTTTTTCGTAGATTCCGCACGAGCCGGAAAGCACTTAATGTGCTTTCCGAGCGAGCCCAGGACCTGACCGAACGAAAAACTTACCCGCCTCGCCCGGCCAGGTCCGACGGGCGCGTTAACGAGCCGCCAAGATGGCGTCGATGAGCGTCAGTACGCCCCCGTCGTTGTTGCTCGGAATGCGCCACTTAGCATGCGCGTTCATATGCTCCTCGGCATTGTCCACGATAAAGCTATGTCCGACACGCTCCAGCATGGGGATATCGTTGTAGGTGTCGCCCACGGCGGCGGCGTCGGCGATATCGATCCCGAGCTGCTCGCACAGGTGCGCGACGCCAGCGCCCTTGTCGACACCCAGGTTCATAAAGTCGATCCACTCACGGCCCGCATTGGTGACATAGAGTTGGTCCGAGAATGCCGGGCTGTAGTCCTCGCGAAACGCTGGCTCGGCATCGTAGGCGGGGAAGAAGATCGAAATCTTGTTGGATTCGACGTCAATGCCCTCAAAGCTATCGACGTAGTTGATCGTGTTGTAGTAGACGCTGATCTCGTCGTGGTATTGATGGTCGCGGGCAAGTACGTAGAACTCGTCAAAGCAGCACAGGACGGGGACAGCGCGCGGATCCTCCGAGGCGCGGCTCAAGACCTGCTGATACAGCGCCACATCGATAGCGCTCTTATAGATGTAGTTGCCGCGATATATCACGCACGCACCGTTATCGGGACAAAAGGCGAGGCGGTTCTTGATGCCCTCGAACATCTCTTCGAGCTTGGGGGCGGGACGTCCGCTGGCGGGGCAGAATACGATGCCGGCTTCGGCGAGCTTGTCCAGGCGTTCGTCAAGGCCTTGCGGCAGCACGCGCTCGTCGGTCAGCAGCGTCTTGTCCATGTCGACGGCGATGAGCTTAATGTTTCCGATATTGGCGTCCGATTCGTAAGTTTGCATAAAAGCGAGCCTTTCGTTTCGAAATTGTTTCAGACGTTATAACCATCAACTCGTAGTCAGGCGTATTTTCGCAGGATTGGCGCGCGTTTGCATCTTCATTCACAAAGTAATGAAAAAACTTTTCAGAAATATGAATTTGTCGCTTGTACAGCAGGCACTTTAGCGTAATATAGCGACCATCGAAAACGGAGACGGAAAAACAACCGTTTACCGAGGAAAAGGTACCGTTTACGATATAAGAATTGCGCCCGGCGATAGGCGAAAGGAGAGGCAGATGCAGTTCGTAAAGATCATCACTACTGCAGACAATGCCATCCGACGCCAGCGCGCAATTTCCCGACGACGATAACAATCGTCTCTGTCCGCATGGGGCGAATTGCCTCAACAGAGTCATTTTGAGGTCGTTGGGTTTTAGCACGACATTGCTGCATGTTTCTAGGGCATGTATGTGCTGATTTTTGCTATTTAACCTGATATTGCACGGTATATGACCTTGAAATGACTTGCAACTGACCGATGTTCTAACTAGCTACCAAGGGCGAAAGGAAACAGCCATGAGCAAGGAAAAAGTCGTTCTCGCATATTCCGGTGGTCTTGATACATCCGTATGTGTCAAATGGCTCCAGGACGAGAAAAATCTCGATGTCGTTTGCGTCTGCGGCAACGTGGGCCAGGAGGAGACCGGCCTGGATGCCAAGAAGCAGAAGGCGCTCGACCTGGGCGTTCTCGATTGCCAGGTGCTCGACCTGCGCGACGAGTTCTCCGATGAGTTCCTGACTAAGGCCATCGCCGCAAATTCCATGTACGAGAACAAGTACCCGCTGCTCTCCGCTCTGTCTCGCCCGCTGCTCGCCAAGAAGCTTGTCGAGGTCGCTCACGGGTTTGGCGCGACCTACGTCGCCCACGGCTGCACCGGCAAGGGTAACGACCAGGTTCGTTTTGAGGCTGCGGTCAAGGCCCTCGACCCCGAGCTTAAGGTTATCGCCCCCGTTCGCGAGTGGGATCTGAAGTGCCGTCCCGACGAGGTCGCCTATGCCCACGCCCACAACGTGCCGGTCCCCGAGGGTGCCAACGACAACCCCTATTCCATCGACGACAACCTGTGGGGTCGTGCCATTGAGTGTGGCCACCTGGAGGACCCCTGGAATGAGCCGCTCGACGACGCCTGGGTTATGACCAAGAATCCCGAGGACACGCCCGACACCCCGACGTATACCGAGATTGAGTTTGAGGTCGGCAAGCCCGTCGCCGTCGACGGCAAGAAGATGAAACTCTCCGAGATCGTCATCGCCCTCAACAAGATTTCGGGCGACAACGGCTTTGGCCGTCTCGACCTGGTTGAGGATCGTCTGGTGGGCCTCAAGAGCCGCGAGTGCTATGAGGTTCCCGGCGCCCTGACGCTCATTACCGCCCATAAGGCACTCGAGGACATTTGCGTTGAGGGCGACCTGCTCAAGACTAAGATTAAGCTCGAGCAGGATTGGGCCACCGCCGTGTACAACGGCCAGTGGTACAGCCCACTCAAAAACGCGCTCGACGCCTTTATGGCCGACACCCAGAAGTTCGTGACCGGCACCGTCCGTCTGAAGTTCTTTAAGGGCAACTGCCATGTCGTCGGCCGCAAGAGCCCCTTCAGCCTCTACGACTACGGTCTGGCCACCTACGACCGCGACACCACGTTTGACGAGAAGGCTAGCGCTGGCTTTATCGAGATCGATACGCTGTCGCTCAAGACGTGGGCTAAGGTCCAGGGTCCCAGCTCTGCTGCCGCCCAGGCTTAAGCCTCCCTTTCCTTGGTATTCGCGCGGCCCATCCGCGTGATACATAACGGGCGCACGGGGTCCCTACCTTTCGTTATGCTTGCTGACACTTCTTAACATCGGTGGCCCCTACGTTCCGATCGCGTATTTGATGCCGCGTCTGCGGCTGAGTCCGAGCCCCGCCGGGGTTGTCCGGCGGGGCTCCTTCTATCAATTTGGCGGCTCTGCGCCTATATATATGAGGAGTATCCATTATGTTCCATGCTATCGCGCATGCTTTACTTGCCCTCGTGCCCGAGTTCGATGCTGCAAAGGTCGAGGACGTCCCTATGAGCCTGAAGGCCTGAATCGATGATTCGCAGGGCAACATCCGGAGGGAGACGTTGGGCGCCAAGTGCATGGTGCGTCACTTCTTTGCAAATTAGCTACATGGCCCAGCGCACGGCAGGGAGTGTGTAAAACTAGCGGTTGAAAAATCGCTTTAGCGACAGGGCGCATTGCTTTGGGCGCTTGTTTTGGTATTTGATGAAAGGGGACGGTTCCATGGCTCTTTGGGGCGGTCGTTTTGAGGCGGGCGTGGCCGAGGTCACGCAGGAGTTTGGCGCGTCGCTGCCGGTCGACAAACATCTCTATAAGCAGGATATCGCCGGATCTAAGGCACATGCCAAGATGCTGGCGGCCCAGGGCATTATCAGCGCCGAGGACGAGCAGGCGATTGCCGAGGGTCTGACCGCAATCGAACAGGATATCGATGCCGGCAACTTCACCTTCGATATCAACGACGAGGACATTCATATGTCCATCGAGAGCGAGCTGACGCGTCGCATCGGCGAGGCTGGTAAGCGCCTGCATACCGGGCGTTCGCGCAACGACCAAGTTGCGACCGATACGCGCCTGGGCGTCAAGGCGCTGGCCAAGGAGCTCATGGAGGCCAATCTTGAACTGCGTCATGTGCTGGTGGATGCGGCTAAAAAGTACGACAAGGTGATTCTGCCGGGTTACACGCACATGCAGCATGCTCAGCCCGTGCTGCTGTCGCACCATCTGCTGGCGTATTCCTGGATGTTCGTGCGCGACTTTACACGCCTGAAGGTCGCCTTTGATGCTGCCGACAACTGCCCGCTGGGCGCTGCCGCGCTTGCCGGTACGAGCTATCCGCTCGATCGTCAGATGACGGCCGCCGAACTTGGCTTTGCGGGCGTGATCCCCAACTCGCTCGATGCGGTTTCCGACCGTGATTTCCTCCTCGACCTGCATTACGCCGGCTCCGTCATGGCGATGCACTTGTCGCGTCTTTCCGAGGAGATCGTGCTGTGGTCGAGCTCCGAATTTGGCTTTATCACGCTTTCCGACTCCTACTCCACTGGCTCGTCCATCATGCCGCAGAAGAAGAACCCCGATTTTGCCGAGCTTATCCGCGGCAAGAGCGGCCGAGTCTATGGCAACCTGGTGCAGCTGCTCGTGACCATGAAGGGCCTGCCGCTTGCTTATAACAAGGACTTGCAGGAGGACAAGGAGGGCGCCCTCGATACCGCCCATACGCTCATGCAGTGCCTGTCCGTTATGGCCGGTATGATTTCGACCTGGACCGTCAACGAGGATGCCATGGCGCGCGAGTGCGGTGTGGGGCACCTTGCCGCCACCGATGTTGCCGATTACCTGGCCAAGCGTGGCCTGCCGTTCCGCGAGGCACATGCCGTGGTGGGCCATTTGGTCCTGATGTGTGAGAAGCGCGGCTGCAACCTTGAGGACCTGCCGTTTGAGGTGTTCCAGGAGGCGAGTCCGCTCTTTGAGCACGACATTACCGAGGCGCTCGACATCCCGTCGATTGTCGCCGCGCGCACGACCGAGGGCGGCACCGCCCCTGCCGCCGTTGCCGTGCAGCTGCAGCGTGCCGAGGCACAGCTTGAGGCCGACAAAGGCGTGTTTGGATCGCTGACCAAGGTCGTCGAAATGGGCCACGGGGTAAAGTAGGGGTTTGGCTGAAGCTGTTTTGGCCATTATTTATTGATAAATCGTTGTTGCTTTACGGACGTCTGCTGATGTGGGCGTCCGTATTTTGTTGCTATGGGGGAGGGGCTTGTCGAGAACTTCTGTAGGACCTTTGGGCAGGTTGTGAAGGGGGTACGTTCACGGGCGGCAACCGACCGTCCGCTCGGTTCGATGCGGTTGATGTGCGGTCGGATGGTACTCTAATCGGGCCTCGAAACAGAAGTGACACAAATGGAACGTTTTAATAAATTGTAACGTTTCAAAAAACAGCTTTTTGTTTAACTGCAGCTAAAACTCTGTTACGATGCAGTCCGGGCGGGTGCCGGAATGGGACTTGGGCACGCGCGAACCTACTTGAAAGGCTACCTTATGGCTATCGAGAAGACCTTCATCATGATTAAGCCCGACGCTGTGCGCGATCGTAAGATCGGCGAGATCGTCGCTCGCATTGAGCGTAGCGGCCTTGTCATCGAGCGCATGGAGATGACCACGCTCGAGCGCGCTACCGTCGAGGAGCACTACGCCCATCTGGCCGACAAGCCCTTCTTTGGTGGTCTCTGTGACTTTATGACGAGCGGCCCGGTCGTTAAGATGGTCGTTTCCGGTCTCTCCGCTGTCTCCAAGATGCGCACCCTTATGGGTGCTACCAACCCGCTTGATGCTGCTCCCGGCACCATTCGCGGCGACTTCGCTGTCGATGTCAACGCTAACGTAATCCACGGCTCCGACTGCTTGGAGAACGCCGAGATCGAGATCAAGCGCTTCTTTGGCTAAACCAGCTTTGACTCCTTAAAGCTGTTAGCGTGTGGCTTTGGCGCCGCGGAATTCCATCCGCGGCGCCCTTTTTATTCCAGTAGATTTTTGGTAACCGCTTAGAAATCTACTAAAGAGCCCCCGTCCGGATGTTTCTTCCGGGCGGGGGCTGGCGTTAGCGTATGGCTTTGTAGGTCTTTAGGCCTCGTCGACGACCTTGAGGCCACGCGTGTGGTCGATCTCGTTGAGGAGGTTAACGCGACGCTCATGACGACCGCCCTCAAACTCGGCGTCGAGCCACTCGTCGACAATCATCTTGGCGAGCTCGGAGCCCACGACGCGGGCGCCAAAGGCGAGCACGTTGGTATTGTTGTGCATGCGGGAGAGCTTGGCGCTGAAGGGCTCGGAGCACACGACGGCGCGAACACCTTCGACCTTGTTGGCGGCCAGGCTGATGCCGACGCCGGTACCGCAGATCAGGATACCCAGGTCGACGTCACCGTTGGCAACGGCCTTACCCACCTTGTAGCCGGCGATGGGGTAATCAAAGCTCTCGGAGGTGTCGGTTCCAAAGTTCACGACCTCGCAGCCGCGCTCCTTCAGGTGCTCGGAAATGATGTTCTTGAGCTCGACGGCGGCATGGTCGTTGCCGATACCAATCTTCATGAGTGGTTCCTCTCTGGTCCGTGCGGCGGAATTGCTAAAGGTTTTACCGCGTTCGACTGCATGATAGCGCGACTTTTGTGTAAACGCTCGGGCGTTTTTTGGTCAAACGCTTTAGCATGCAACAAGACCGGCTTTTCATGAATGAATGCCGTCAGATTGCGCTTAAGCGCCGTCCGTCGGAACCATGGTTGCGGTTTCTGATGCATTGTTATCAAATAAAAGAGTTAACTCTTTTTGAGAGCCCAGTCCGTTATACAAGTAGGAGATACCTATGCCTGCCGATTCCCTTCGTGATACCGCGTTTTGCGATGTTTTGAACCGCGAGCTTGTCTGTGCGCTCGGCTGCACCGAGCCTATTGCCGTTGCCTATGCAGCGGCGCTGGCGAGCCAGACGCTCGGTTGCGAACCCGATCATATGGATGTCGCCTGCTCGGGCAACATCATCAAGAACGTTAAGAGCGTGACCGTGCCCAATTCGGGCGGTATGCACGGTATTGAGGCGGCGGCCGTGCTGGGTGCCGTGGGCGGCGACGCCAAGAGCGCGCTTGAGGTGCTCGAGAGCGTTGACGATAAAGACCGTGCTCGTGTGGCCGAGCTCCTCGCCGATGCCGGCTACTGCGATGTGTCGCTTGTCGAGGGTGTGCCCAACCTCTACATCAAGGTGACTGCCACAGCCGGGGGCCATACCGCAGTCGTCGAGATTACCGACCACCACACCAATGTCACGTGCCATACGCTCGACGGTATTCCGGTATGCGGCAAGTCGGCGGGGGAGTGTGCCGCCTGCGCCGAGCGCGTTATGGCCGAGCGTGCGGCAGATAGCGCTGACACGCCCATGTCGATTGAGTCCATCATCGACTTTATTGAGGACGGCGACATCGATGGTGCCCGCGCTGCCGTTGAGCGTCAGATTGAGCTGAACGGCGCGATCAGCGCCGAGGGCCTGGCGCACGCTTGGGGTGCCGAGGTTGGCCGCACGCTGCTGGGTGCTCGTGCCGATGACGTCGCC
>OHAY01001139.1_pt1 | contig 25424 bp, 27 predicted proteins | sample 1577191 | NCBI WGS metagenome assembly OHAY01 (sample SAMEA3541504, study PRJEB24748) | human gut metagenome | biome: human gut; feature: human-associated habitat; material: faeces | place: China | collected 2012 | reverse complement strand
CAGCTTCAGGAACCGGGATTTGACCACCTCCGCCGGATAGTCGTCCCCGGCAATGTGGATCGTCTCCTTGCGGGAACAGACGGTATCCACCATGAGCTCCACCAGCTCGTCCAGGCGGTCACGGTCCATACGCTCGTTCTGTATGAGGATGTCATACTCGATGTTCTCCAAAATCAGTTCCCGATAACTCTCTCGCTCCCGCATCCAGTCCCGTCCGGTCCGTTTGGCCCCTGCGGGGGTTTGGGGGCTTGATTGGATAGGATTTGATCCTTCCGTACTTGATGAATCAGTATTTTGTTCTTCAGGATTTCTTTTCTCTTTATTTAATTGCAGCCGGTTTTCCAGACATGGGTTATCCATATCCGGGTTTTCCGTATCTGGACAAGCCGTATCCGGCTCGCCCTCACACGGCTGGCCCGTGTCCGGGGGATGGGGCGTCTCGTAGATGACATACTCCACATCCACGATCTTTCCTTTGCTGTCCCGGAGCCGATTGCGGACTATGTATCCGGCGTGCTCCAGTTCCTTCAGAGCTGATCCAATGCTGTCCGTGCCCTCCTTGCAGATTTTAGCCAAGCCTCTGGTGGTGTAGTTCCAGTCCTCCGGCAAGGACAGCATCATGGAGAGCAACCCTTTGGATTTCAGGGACAGCCCCGCGTTGCGCAGGTGGTGGTTGGACATCACCGTGTAGTCGCGGGTTTTCTCAATACGAAATACCGCCATGTTATCACCTCCCTTCGGCGGTCTGGAAAAGTGTTGATTTTTAGAAATAAGGCAGCCTCTATGCCGCCCGGATACCCTGTAGGGGAAAATCTATGGGCGGTGGCCTTTCGACTGATTGTGGATGAAAAAGTATGGGATTTTTGACTCCTTTCGGGACAGTTTTAAATTAAAAAGGCGACCGTTATTGCTACAGTCGCCTTTGAGAACTAGTGAGTCGACAAAATTGGCATTTCAGAAAGAAAATTCGACAGGTTGTCCAAAAATATAATTTTAATCAGTTGCTTTCTAATGCGTTTTGTCCTATACTAATAATTAACCAGAAAATATTGGGAGCTATGGTGATTAATATGGATTTAGAATCAACAATTGTTACAATTAATAATTTGCTTAAACTAGATTTTGAAAGTAGCTTTAGTGACTTCATACAGCCTCAGAAGCAACTTATGGCAATTCCTGATTACCAGAGAGAATATAAATGGGAAAAATCCAAGATCAAAACATTTGTTGATAATGTAATGCAAAGAAGCAAGTTCTTGGGTATTATTACCGTAGAAGCGCCTATTTCAAATTTTTTATCTCTCGTCGATGGCCAGCAACGACTAACTACTATTATCCTGATGTTGGCTCAGTTATATAATGCGTGCGCCGATGAGGATGAAACTGAAACTCAAGACGAGATTGAAGCATTAATTACCTGTGAAATAAATGGACATCGGGTTTTAAAATTAGAGAATGGGAGTGTAGGCGAATATCTGCATTTTGTTAGAGAACCAGATAATAAACGAAGGATTAACTTAGATATTAATTCGGCAGTGGATATATACAAGCAATCGAGTAAATTTAAAGATGCTTGGAATATAATTGGAAAAGAAATATACGAAATGCGCCAGAGGAATCCAGATGTAACCTTAGATGTCTATAAGCAGCAGTTGCTTGATTGTAAAATACTTCTTTTTGCACAAAAAAACACAGCTAACATGCAACAAGGGTCATCTGAAGAGATATATATTGATATTAACGAGAAAGCTCAAAAACTTGATCCAGAGGATATTTTTAAGGGTCATTGTTTTGCGATATGTAAAACAGTTCAACAACAAGATCGAGTCAAAATATTGTGGCGATCTATCAAACAAAAATTCTTTTCCATGGATCAAATTTTCAAAAAAGCCGATATGGGAGTTTTCTTGCACTTTTATTTGCTAACTCAAGAAGCAACTAAAACACCCCGTCAAGATATTAAAAAAGATTTAACTATTAGTGGCGAAAATGTCATAACTCAACGTTACAATACTCCCACAAAAGTTATAAACCTGTTAAAAGATATGGAGACATATCAGAAAAATCTGTTGGACTTTGTAAGTAAACTTAGCATAATTCGCTACCAGTATGCTGAGATAATGAATGCCTCTGCTCAAGATCTTGGAAACAATGGTGATCGAATTAAAGAGTTTGCAAGTATTTTAACAAATATTATTACATGTAATCAAAACCTCTTCAAACTTCCGCTATTTTACCTTATTGACAAGAATTATAGGAAGGAGCCAGCCGATAAACTATCTTACAATCAATTGTCTGTTTTTATATATCTATATTATGTTTATATGTTTTTGTTTTCGCGTCTAGGTGGCTCCCGGAAAAGAGAAGACCTTGCAAACGATCTTATTTATAAGGTCCAAGCAAATGAAGATTTTCTAATTCAATTTATCAAAGAAATTAACGATTATGGTAACGGTTTCGAAATTGCTATTGATGAAAAAGCTCTAAAAGATGAGGCAACTCGCAAACAACTGTATAGTATTTTGGATTACTTTAAGCCTTCCTCTCAAAATACTCTGGCCACATGCGATGCGGATTTATCTGTGAAGTTTCAACTGTTTCCTGAAAACTACAACCTGGAACACCTAATTGTAAATCAGTCACATAATATACTGTGGAGATCTGCGGCATATGATGAAGCGCATCCAGATCCGAATTTTGAACATAGCTTTACCATGAACGATTTTAGGATGTGCCCTGCATGGGTTGGTCCTAATAATTGTTGGGCTAATTTCATATGGATCGATAAGGACTTTAATAGAGATTCTTTGAAAAATAAGGACATAATTAATAAAATTATAATTCTTAGAGGAACATATGTAGCTTCAGAGGCTCCGCATAACGGTACTTATGCTAAGAAACATTCACACATTGAAATTATTTGTCAACATATAATGAAGACCAATGGATATGGCGAATTATTGACGGCCTATAATAACAATGCGCCTCGTGCAGATGTATTAAGAAGGTACCAAACATTTATCAACAATTATTTTTCTGAAGATAGTTTGAAAGAGCTTCAGGACACATTAACCAACGAATTTGTTCAAAAACTTCAAGAGCTTTACCAAATGATTTAGTCAAATAAATATGGAAATGAGGAAGAGAACTATAGCAATCTCTTCCTCATTTCCTTTTATAAGTTACAATCAAGCTCTAAAAGGTTTTTATAAAAATGCATTCCGTATCTAGACTCATTTTTTAATAACTTGGCACCACGGTCCAAATGTGCTTTAACCAAAGTGGGGAAGAAATCTTCATCCGATAGAGGGGTCTTCTTTTCCATGGCGAGCAATGCTTTAAATAAAACCTCATATTCTCCGAATATGGTTTGCCTATTTAATTCAAGCCCCTCAGTGTCAGCGGAAAAGTCTTCATCTGAAAGAGAGCCAAACCGGATAGAGAGGGCGATTGCTATTTTTGATAGTGCAAAAGGCTGAAGCCCTTGGGAAGTTCCAAGTTCTTCAAAGACTTTCATAGTTTCCTTTGAGGTCCTTAATTTATAGATCAAGCAATCACCCCCTTGAAATAAGCCCCTCTACTCACAGATGTAGTGCCATCTTCTTGGTGTTCAATTAAATAGACATCAGAGATTTTGGAAGAGAGAACCGCCATCCCTTCATTATTAATCTCTTCATCGGTAGACAAGATAATGACTTGCCCTGGGAGCCGAGAGAAAAAGTGATCGAGAATGTTTCTTCTATGCTCACTATCAATACGTGCTAGAGGTGTATCAATAACAAACGGAAGTTCTGAAGTCCGAATTTCAGCAAGAGATTGATAGAGCGACATCACAAAGATCTGCTGCTCACCAGCGGAAAAATGTTGCTCAACTTTTATTGGTACAGTAATCTTTCCGTCACTGAATGAGCTATCTTTAGTTATCTTATAAGCGCGTTCACCGATGTTGGTGAATACATACTCTTCGCCGTATTCTTGAACTTCTTTAAAAATTTGGGCAATATCAACTTCTTGCATCTTATAGGCGACCACTTCAAATGCAGAGTCGATATAAATCCCATCAATTAAATCTGTCTTGCTAATGAGATTATGGAAATTTCGAGAAAAAGCCTCTTCAACCTGTGAGATGTATTTAGCATATAGATTCTGTTTTAATTCACTAAATGCCAACAATGCTCTGGCAGCCATATCCGAAACGGATTTTTCTTTTAGCATAGCGCGATATTTTTCGTATGCCTTCTGATATGCTTTCTCTGCTGTCTGCAGAGCGATTTCTGCTTGCGACAAAGCATCTTTTTCCGCAAAAGATTGTTGCCTTACTGTATCCAGGTGCAAAAGTAGTTCATTCTTTTTCGCTAGATAATGATTAGAGTCAACGACTTCCTTTGAGTCCATTTGTGCGCGCAGTTCTTTTGTGCGCGACAAAGATTCTTCTAAAGATTTTTCTGCATCAATGAGACTTTGAATGTCGTAATTTTGATAGTGATGAATCTTTGCAAGCAATTCCATAGAATCATTTTCGGATATTCGCAAAAACTCCACTTCATGTTCAGATATGTCTTCTCGCAGTGTCTTATATAGGGCAAGCATAAATTCATCAGAAAGTTCAATCCGAGGCGAATCAGTCCCTACCTTCAGCTCCTGCTGTAATTTTTCCTTTAAGTTCGGATCGGAAAATTTGTCTTTGAAGAGGCGATTTCGCTTTAGTTTCCCTTCGACAGTCAATTGGTGTTTGAGTGCCTGCAATTGATCTTTCAAGATGATGAATGGGATTGCATCGTTAGCCGCTGCTTTTAGAATATGCCGTAGTTCTTCACGTTTGGATTCTTCCTCTTGAATTTCTTTCTCGTACAGTTTCCAATCGTCGTCCTCGACACCACCATATTTTTTCATATCTGCATCTAATATGGTAATCTGATCTTGAAGAGCATCAATTTCCGCTTGTGTTTCTTGAATTTTTTGAAGAGACGCAATGTGCGATTCTTTAGCCTCGGCCAGTTTCATCCTGGCCGTTGCATATTCTTCCTGAATAAGATTTTGTGAGTCGCCTTTTTTGGTTCGAGTGTTGTACTGCAGTTGTTCTTCGATCAAATCAAATGTATCCAGGCCGCAAATCTGTAAAAAGGCTTTTCGAAATGCTTGACCATTTGCACGATCAAACATGAAATTTGAAACTTTTTCACCATCAAAGAAATGGAAATTAAACAAAGCAGGAGGAATAATTTGCATCAAGTAATTATCAAAATCCTGCATTTGTTCCGGTGTAAGCAAATCCCCATCTTTATATACACACAGACTTTCTTTCAGAGTATTGCCATTTAATATCCATTCTCGGCTAATCTCAAAGACGCTATTTGCGTAACCATCTTCAATGAGAATCTGCATTGTGATTCCGGCCGTAGCCGGAGAGGAAGACCTTACTTTATCGTTAATAAGACGCTTAATTTTATTTGTGTAGGTCTGGCTGTTCTGCCGATAACCGTATAGTTTATACCCGTATAAACACAGACGGATTGATTCAAATAATGTGGTCTTACCGGCACCGTTGCGTCCACCGATTAGCACAATCTGTTTCTGCGAATTATCTGTTTGAAATAGAAAACTATGTTCCCCGGCAAAAGACCCGATATTGTTTAATGTTAGTCGCTTTATTCTCATGCTTCTTCCTCTGGCAAGCTATCTTGATGCAGCCACTCTTGATTGATAATTCTAGTGACTTCTTTTTTGATAACATTGCTTCGTGTATAGTGCTTGTTCTTGTCCACGGAGACAATGAGCTTTTCCATCAATTCGGGCTCTAGATTATATTTGCGTGCAATCTGCTCTATCTCTCCAACAATTTCAGGATGATACATAGGTACTTTGTATTCATCCCAGGGAAGCCGCTCACCCATGACATCATAGTAGGTGTCGACCAGATGGCGACGTTCCAAATCGCCATCCGCATCCCACATTTCGTCAATCACTTTCAATTCATCGATTGTAATAAGCTGCATTTGGGTTTCTTTCTGCAGTTCCAATAGCCTTTTTAGAATTATTCGACGAGCTTCCAATGTAAATGGGCCAAAGCCAATTTCACCATTAGATTTAGTATATACAGTTCCGTTTCTCCTTTTTGTGTCTCGAAAATCGGGGTCCTGTCGAATGCTAACCAGCCAATTTCGAAACTCACGGAGGGGCTTTAGTTCATCGGACCCCTTATTAATAAAACTTTGAAGTGACTTGTCCTCTTTAACTAATGTGCAGCACCAACAGCCGAAGCGAGAGTTTCCCGTAATGGGAATCTTTTTCTCGTCGATTTCTCCGAGTACACTTTGTTCTTCGCTTAGGTCTTCACCCTGATAGAGAGAAAAAAGCTGTTTCATGCTAGTTCCCCATGGACTGATACCATCATCTTTCAGGAGATACTCCCAGACTAAGCTATTCTCAATTTCGGTTAATGGATTATAGACGTAGGCATTATTGATATTATTATGTGGGTTCAACAGGTATCCCGCAATTTCCTTTTCTGAAATGCTCCGTGAGCGGGCTGCACTTTCAGCCTTGCGGACGCCAAGCAAGATAATGATTTCCCCATTTGTTTTTATACATTCTTCGACAAACTTGTTCATGGGATTTATCTTAAGACGCTCCGTACACCATCTAAAACCAGGAGGTTCCGGCGTTGGATAGCCCAATCCGATCACTCTAGCCCAGAAAGTCTGATGGATGTCGGGATATATGATCTCTGCTTGAATATTGAGTTTTTGAGCCTTGGATGCCGAAGAAATGTTCTCTGAAGATTCATGCATATACTTCTTCACAATAGGATTCTCTACCATTGTGTCTGAAGTAATCACATAGACTTTTTTATTCCTCTCATTCTCTGGAATTCTAGATACAGCTCGAAAAACCAACGAAACTAAAAGGGTAGAGTCTTTGCCTCCACTATATCCAATGAGCCATGGTCTATTGTCATGGCGATAGACCATCATCATTTCTTGAATGATGTCCTCAAAAATCTGGTAATCTGCGTTGCTCATAGTAATTGTTTCTCCCTCGCGGCTTCCTCACTGTCAATTTCCAGATTGAGTAGCCGTTTTATCTGAATATAGGTTAGAAAGATTCCTTTCTCATTGCGATTGATGCGGCCTTTATCGGTAATAGCACGATTCTCCCAGCATTCCAAGTTGCTTCTGGACCAATCGATTTTTGACAATCCAGTTAAATACTTATGAATATCATATTGCGGGTGGGAAAAGAAGTACGCGCCCAATTTACCAAACGCATGCAGGGTAATTCCTCGCAAAGAAATGTATGCTTCCCTTAATTCCTTTTTACTAAGTTCACCTTTATCCATATCATTCCAGTCTCTCATATTGACCACAATGGTAGTCCAGAAGTCAACAAGGAATCTGGTTTCTTCTTCAATATCAACGGGATTTTTAATGATGCGTTTATTAACATCATAAAACACGTTCAGAGTAAACAGTTTAGCAGCATAATTTGCAAGGTTATCCTTCTCTTTGTCAGTATACTTCCGCAGAAATGGAACCTGTGCGACAACCTGCTTCGTCATAACTGCCATGGGGTCTTTTGAGTCATAGAGTGTATTTAATGACTTGGAGGTATTAACTGCATGTTTGTTTAAGTCGGTAAACATCTGTTGGCTCCGAGCCAAGCCCTTATCCCGATAGAGAACCAGAGCAATTGTTTCGTCTTTTAAACTTTCATCAAATTCTATGGCTTCAATTATGGCTGCTTTTCTGTGCTGACCGTCATTGATTAGAAAAGTAGCAGTCATATCGACTTCCAGTTCCCCAATATTGCCTGACTCCCTTGTGGGGAAAAAAGCAATTTCTTCATCCACGGATGCAGCAAGTGCTGAAAAAACATACGAGTCCCTGTTATTTATAATATAGTCTCTAATCTCGGGAATTCTTTGCTCGTTCAGTTTCCGCTGTGCTCGAAATTCAGGTAATACATCAGAGGAGTCTTCGATAAAAATTTTTGAAAGTACGCCAAGAGGAATCATGCAGACAAAATACTCACTATTTGCCTGGATACCTCGCATGGCGGGAAATCGGTAGAACATACTTTCCTCCAAGTTATACTTAAGTATATACGTAAGTATATCACCTGGATAGGTTTTAGTCAACATGCAACCCTTCAAATAGAAGCGGAGGAACACCAACTTGGTGTTCCTCCGCTTCTATTTGAAACATTTTATACATTGAAATAATCCGTGTCTATCTTATAGATTTTAATACTCTGAGCAGGAAGCACGCCTACCTCATACCGTACAAGAAGATCTGCTAGAAATTCACCATCAATCAATTTGATATTTTTCTGCTGCTGCTTATTCATAAATTGCACGGCTTCTTTGGTGAAACCTGATGTCGTGATAAATACGCCCTTCTGGATATGCTCCATAGCTCCGATAAATGCTTGTAACTCACTTCGACCAATCTTGTTTTTGGGGCATACCGCTTAGCCTGAATATAAATCAAGTCTAACCCCAACTTGTCTTCACTAATGATGCCATCAATCCCGCCATCGTGTGGCCGTCCGGTTACTACTCCCGCCTGTTTGCCGTAGCCATATCCCATTTTAAGAAGAAGATCTAGAACCAGATGCTCAAAAAAATCCGGGGAGTTGTTCAAAATGCTATCTAACACTTGCTGCTTTATGGAAGCAATATGCTCTTTTAATGCTGCACCTATACGCTCTTCGGGCAGTTCTTCAGCAATATTCTTTGTGGTTTTAGAATGCTGATCGTTGTCTTGAGGAATGGATTCATCATATAGAGCAAATTTGTTTTTGTTTCCACGATGGCCAGCTATCCTAAACACTTTAACCGGATATGCCGTAGGAAAGTCGAGCCCTGCACACCTTTTGCGGATTTGGCTATTTACTACACCCAGCGGATTTTTAGCGCCAAAGGAATAGAGGTTTTGCTTCACGATTTCATCATAAATCTCTTTAGAGGTTAGTCCGTCAGGCACTTGGTACAGTACCGTTTTTATTGCTTCTACAATTGTCATGCCCAACTCTCCCGCATATGTAAAAATTCCCATGTTCTTATATAACTAGTTTACACTAGCCTATTATAGAATTCAACTTCTAATATGCTTTATCGAGTTAAGCAGGGCAGTCCCAGAGCAAAATAAAACCGCTGCAATCTACTGCTTGCAGCGGTTTCATGTAATTATTCTGTTTCGTCGTCCAATCCCTCCGCCTTCAGCCAGTCCTCAAAGGACTTCCTGGAGATGCGGATCATGTTACCGATGCGGATCGTCTTGAATGCTCCGGAGTTGGCGAGTTTATAGGCCGAAGCGCGGCCGATACCGAGAATGGCTGCGATGTCATTCACGGTGTATGTTCTGCTTTGGGGTGTTCCTTTTTCGTTGGGGGTGTTGGTGCTCATAAGATTATCCTCCATCTGTGCTAATAGCATTTTGAAATGGCCCCTGGAAGCCCTCTGTCACAAGGGGTTCCTGCTAATACCTTGCTAATATGACATTTGAAAAGCCGTTGTAAGGCAGCATATTTCAGGGGAATTTGTGCAAATTGACCTGCCTCCAGGCAGCACAATTTGCGAAGAAACAACACGGGAAGATATGATATGAACAATTTACGAAATGGTACGCCATACTCCTAACGGCTTCGAACAATTTATGACCTGGCTGCATAAGGCTTTTTTGCTCTTTTGTACACTTACAGTATTGTATCGTGTCATTTCATATCAAAATGTTTTTGGAATTGTTATAAAATCTATGCGGGAAATTTTAGATAGTTCCAAGCCTCATGCGTATTTTTAAGATAAATCGTTCGAATCCATTATTTGATTTCTTGCCTATAGGGATGGCAGAAATATAACAGAAACTTATGAAGCAAACAGGAGAGCGTGGTGCTCATGCACCACGCTCTCCATCTTATACTCTGTCATTATTCCATTCCACGGTAGCCGTGCTTTTCTGCATGACCAAGCAGATAGAGGAAGGCAAAGGCCGGGATACGGATCAAATCTTTTCCGTTCTTCGTATTATGGACGCCAAAGTCATCGGCGGTTTTGGTCACCACGATGGATGCCGCCGCCTCTCCGCTCAACTCTACGATGGCGGAATCATCCGGGATGGGGGCGCCCTCCCGATACTTCACCTCAATAAGAATGTTCTTGGAATTGGAGTATTCCACCACAACATCAATTTCTTTTCCACGCTTGCCGCCGCGATAGTATCCCACTGATGCGGCCTGCTGATAATAAAATGCAGCTACATGCTTGTAAACGGCGGTCTCCACGACTTTTCCCATCTCCACCGGGTCACTCAGCATGGAATCATCCATCAGAACCGCATTGCGGATGGCTGCGTCGGCAATATAGATCTTGGGGCTGGCTTTCAGGACTTTTTTCCCCGCCATATTGACGGGCCAGCTCTGATAAATCAGGTTGGCGCTTTCCAGATATTCGATATAGTTTTCGACGGTAGGCCTGGAAACGCCATTCAGCTCCTTCGCGATCGCCTCGATGGAAACGATCTCGGAAGAAACATTGCAGAGATACAGGAAGATTCGCTCCAACTCTGTGGCGTTGCGGATCTTGTAAAGGGAGGGCAGGTCCCGCTTGAGCACTTTGTCCACTACATCCTCCCGCATGACCTGCTGGGCCAGGATGTCGTTGTCGGCCAGGGCCAGTTCGGGGAAGCCGCCCACTTGCAGATAGCGGTTAAAGTGATTCTGTACCTTAGAGAGCTGCAGCATGATCTGGGTGCGTTCCTGCTGGGTCTTATATACCAGCGGGGTGATTTTCAAATCATCCGGCAGGTCGGGGCGATCCACATTCAGCAGCTCACAATACTCATAGAAAGACAGTGTCGGAACCTGGATGGCCGACCATCGCCCGGCGCCGCTCTCCTGGCTCCCCTTGACTAAAACCGGACTGGCCGAGCCGGTGGCTACCATCTTGGTGTCCGGCTGCATATCATAAATCGTCTTCAGCCATTTGTCCCAATCCTGCGCGTACTGGATCTCGTCAAAGAAGTAGTAGACATCCTGATCCGGATAGATGTTTTCGTGATAGCAATCCAGAATCTCGTTCATAGCGCTCAACTTCAGCATGGGATGATCCATGGAGATAAAGACGATCTTCTGGGGCGGAACACCGCTCTGGAGAAGGGCCTCGATCATCTGGTACTGTATGGTGGTCTTTCCCACCCGTCTTGTGCCGGTTAAAACCACTGTGCGCCGGATGTCCGTCTGATTCAGGCGTTTCATGGCCTCGTAAAAAGCGAACCGCTTATAGGTTTTGGACAGTTTTGGGTTCACGACTCCTGTTTTCCACCAGGGGTTGTAGGAGACCAGCACTTTCAGCAGCCCTTCCTTGCTGATGATAGCCATGCAACCACCTCCTTTAATCATATAGTAGTGCTAATCTTCATCTTTGTCAACTATTATTAAAATTATACTTATAATAATTTAAATCAAGTATTGATAATTACACCACTATTCTATCCAAATCAGGAGGTGAGCATACCTTTGCTTTACCACCGGTATCCCTTGTGCTGAGGACCTTTGCTCTCTTGACTCTTTTCGTGTTCCCGCCTGCCAAGAAGTTCGTCTTCTTTTGCGACTGTGGGGTCATACCAATCCGCTTTTGACCGCGCCCAAGACGCCCATTCAGAAAGATCCTGATCCGAATGCGCTTTTTCCATAGCAGAAACATAGGCACGGATCCTGCACGCGATCTCATAATCTGCCGCACAATTGACAAGTGCAAGGGTGCGATCCACCTCGGCATTATATTGTTGACGTTGCTCCTCTCGCTTTCGCTCCTGCTCCTGGCGCTGCCGCTCGGCCTCTTCACGGGCCAAGCGTGCTTGTTTCACTTGCTCCGCCTCACCATAGATAGAGAGCATCATATCTTCCAAACGGTCTTCCAAGACATAGGAGCGGCAATCCCGAAATGTTTTTGCACCATTGATACATAGGCTCAAGCGGCCATTGTAAACGGAATCATATTTACGAATCTGCGGCTTCCTTGCCCAATCGTACTTTTTGTGCTCTTCTTCATATTCCAGCAACTTGAGATTTTCTTCTCTGGTTGGGGTATGTAGAATCTGATCGGTCGCCTCAGAAAATGTGAGTGTAACCATATCCTGGTCCATTGCAAAGCGAAGATCCTCCGTCAAACGCCACCCCAACGGTATCATCGCTTTGGCCAGCGCATCGATCAACCGGAAGATCCGTGGCTGCTGCTCTTCTGAAACACCTTGGGCAAATGCAGGCGGAGTTTCCCGCCTCCCGCGGTTCCAGTTTGGGCCCAATTCCCGTTCCAGCTGGCGCTTCCTCTTGTTCCATTCCGCAATTCGTTTTCGGTGTGCCACAATCTCCGGCCGCATACGGGCGTGCTCCTGGGGCAACAGGATCTGTGCTGCCACATTCAGCACTACTTGTCGCTCTTCTTCAGGTAAAAACGCCAGAGGTGCTGCATTCTCACTTGGAGAATCCACATGGCTGACCCCAGTCTGTATTCCCAGTTTCGTCTGTTCTTTTCCGGGCGGGAGGGGGAGTTTCTTGACAGGTTTTCCGGCCCGCAATTTTGCCCAATACCCCTGCGGCGGCATGGGAATGTCCAGCGACTTACAGACCTTATGGATGGCAACATCGGAAACTTTATACCGTTTTGCCACCTCTGTTACCGGCATGGACCAGACTTCCTGATACAGGGTCTCCCGGTGATACACATTATATGCTCGTCCAAACTTTTCAATCGTTTCCAGTGGATTGACAGTCATCTGAGCGGTCTCTGTCTCAGGCGGCTTTTGCGGAGTTGTCTCTACCGAAGAAGGCGCACGGGACGACCCGGAAGCAGTTTTCTCCTGAAGCTTATGTTTCTCTGTATCTGTGGTACCGGGCAAAGTTTCTTGTATCAGCTCAATGACTGCATCCCCGTCGCCGGAAAGGGGCGTCTGCTCCACGGATTTTCCGTAGTTGAGTTTGGTCCAGTATCCAGAGGGCGGAACAGGGACCTGGGCCGCCTTGATCGTTGCCAGACATTTCGCGTATGGGATGCCATATTTTTTGGATACACCTGCCACGGATATGTTCCAGATCTCTTCGTAGAGTTGCTTTCGTGTCAAACGAATCTTCGTGGGCGGCATCGCTGTTCTTACCTCCTTGTCGGGAACTACTGCCTTTTCCTCTTCAACTTGAAGGGGATGTGCTTTTGATGATTCCGTATCTGCAAGGATCGCTAAAAACTGTTTTATCCCTCCAATTCCTCGTTTTCTTTTAATAGAAAAACCAGGTCGCGTTTCATCTCTTCAAATTGACTGATGATGGTATTCAGGTTCTTCTCAATATTCTGGACCTGTACCTCGTTGATTTTGCCGTGGTTATAGGCAATCAACCGTTCCGAAATAATGTTGTAGCTCCAGCTTTCGCTGTATCGGTCCTCTTTTTTGATGGCGAATCCAATTGGAAGCACGTTGTTTCTCATGCCCAGGGTCACCATCATGGGAGAGATGCCCAGGTAGTCAGCGGCAATTTTGGCCGTGATTTTCGGCATTGCCCGGATCTCGTCATCTGTATACTTTCCCATACACTTCACCTCCTCTCTCCTGGGAAAATACCAGTTTGATTAATATTCATTATATCATCGAGAGAGGCAAAATGCTGAAAGGATTCTTAAGTAAAAAGTTCGCCTGTAATACAGAGGAGCGTACCATGGGTTGGCCATAGTACGCTCCTCTGTATTACAACTCCAATTGATCCAGCCACTCGTCAAAGGATTTTCTGGAGATCCGGATGGCTGTGCCAATGCGTACGCTTTTGAAGTACCCTTTCTTGACCAGGGTATAGGCGGATGACCGTCCGATATGAAGGATGGCCGCGATCTCTTCCACCGTATAGGCACGGGTCTGGGGCTGCAATTCTTTTTCTTTTTGTTCCATGATTTTTCCTCCTAAAATATGTCGCCAGATTGGCCATTTCCATGCTGCCTTGCCGGGCGGCAAATTATCCTTCCTGCTAATTTCTTGCTAATACGACTTTTGAAAAGGGGTTAAAAGCAGGGTATTATAGAGACAATTTGCGATTAGGTGTATCCGCCGTACAGCATGATATGAAACGAGAAGAAACTGTAGAGGAAGAAGAGAAGAACACAGAATGGCAACGCCGTACTCCTAAGCCCGAGGCCCCCGGTTCGAGCCCGGGCAGGCGTACCAAAAGCGCTGTGATCTCAAGAGATTGCGGCGTTTTTTCTTTTTGCTTATCAAGCAAATTTCACAGCTGTTATCGTGTCAAACGCCTGCATGGCACCACCAGCTGATCTCGAACCGTTTTCTCTATTTTCCCATTTCCGGCACCACTCCTTGCCTTGTACATCGTGTACCTTGCTGTGTTGTTTTTCCAATCTACTTCCGCAAACAAGCGCAGAGGATCGACCTCTCGGTCCACCAGAACCGTAAATCCCAAACTGGGATTTTTAGGCTTATTCGGTTTTGCCGGATTTTTAGGATTTTGGACTTACCGCGTCGACCAGACCATTTTCCCCTTCGTGTTTTTTGTGTTTTTCGGCTTTTTCGGATTTTTCTATGAGGGGAAAATGTCAAATACCCTGATAGACGAACGGTACAAAGAAAACAAAATGAGAGCGCAAAGCACAGCGAACAAAACTGCTCTGTCCATTATTTTTTTGCAATACTGATTCTGGGACAGGGAAGGCTCATGGGGTGCCTTGGATACACCCTAATTGCTCTTGTTATTGTGATCGCTCTTTCCATAGCGCTTGAACTATTCCTCAGTGAGTATCTGCTATATCATTATGACCATGATGAACCGTTTGATGAAAGTGAGGAATAAACGTGCCTGATTTTGAATGCCGATTAAAAAAGTACAGGCTATTAAAAGATTTGACCCAAGAGCAGTTGGCGGCGCAGGTAGGCGTGCGGCGGGAAACCATCATGCGGCTGGAAAAGGCACAATACAATCCCTCACTTAAACTGGCGATCGATATTGCAAGGGTTGTCGAAGCGCCGATCGAAGAAATCTTTGTTTTCAAGCGATCTGTGCGGAACTAACCGGCCGGCAGTAAATGACGGTGTACTGCACGGCATGAAATGAGATAGCTGGCTTCTAAGCGTCAGTCCGCCAGTTAGCGTCTGGTCGGGGATGCCAAAAGGCCCTGGAAGCGCTGCTTCCAGGGCCTTTTTATTTTCTCTTATTTTATCGCACTGGGCGGGGCTCACGCCTGCATATCGGTCTGTCTACGGTAGCTGCGCAGGAACAGGAGCGACATGACAAGGCACAACGCTTCGGAGAAGATCGGCGTATACCACACTGCGTCGCCGCCGAAGATCGCCGCGAGGAGAAGAAGCACGGCACTTTGCAGCGCCAGCCCGCGGCCGACCGAGATACAAATAGCGGGCACGGGGCGCTCGATGGCGGTCATAAACCCACCGATGACGATGTTGAAGCCCAGCAGCAGATACGAAACGCTGTAGCGCCGGAATGCACCGATGGAGTAGGCGATGAGCTCATCGCCCGCGTGCGAAAGGTACGTGCGCACGATCTGCGGCGCGAAGAAAAAGACGAGCAGAAACAGCGCCGGCGCGAAGATGCAGACGGTCGTGAGCGCGTAGCGCAGAAGTTTTTGACAGCCCGTGTGATCCTCTTTGCCGTAGTGATAGCTCACAAGCGGCTGCGAGCCCTGCGAGATGCCGACCATGAGGTTAATGACAATGGTCGTCACGTAGGCGATGACCGTGTAGGTCACGACGCCGTCCGTGCCGATGCACTTGAGCACCGTGCGGTTGAAGAGGAAGATCATCAGCCCCGTGCACAACTCTGTCACGCCGTCGGACAGGCCGATGGGCAGGATGCGCGCGTAAAGGTGAGGGTCGAAGCGAAATTTGCACAGCCGGAACGTGCACTTCTTGCTGAAAAAGTGGACAAAGTACGAGATACAAGTCACGAGCTGCGAGATGCCCGTGGCGACCGCCGCGCCGAACACGCCCATGTCGAGGTGAAAAATGGCGATATAGTCAAGCACGCAGTTCGTCAGGCATCCGCCGATAACCGTGAAGAGCGCGTAGCGCGGATAGCCGTCTGTCTTGACGAGCACTTCGAGATTGTAGGACACCAGATAGCACACGCTGAACGGCGCGATGCCGAGAATATACTGCTTGACATAGTCAAGCGTGATCTCGTCTGCGCCGAGAAGGTACGCAAACGGCTCCAAAAAGAGCAGCACGAGCGCAGTGATGACCGCGCCAAGGGTCAGCAGCGTGGCAAAATTCTGAGAAAAGAGGGCGTTGGCCTCGCGCCGCTTCTCCTGCGCGATGAAAATGGCGATGAGCGTCGACGAGCCGACGGCGAAGAGCACGGCGATGGAAAAAAGCGCGTTGGTGAAGGGAATCGCGAGATTGACGGCGCTCATGGCATATTCGTTCACACCGATCGAGACCATAAGCCCGTCGACCATGGAGTAGAGCGAGAACACGACCTGTGAGACCATCGTGGCGGAGACAAAACGGATGAAGTCATGTTTCAGACTTTTCCCCGAGAGTAACAAAATAACACATCCTTAAATTATAATATTTTATTATGCGTTGATCTGACCGATCCCAAAGCTCCCTGCGCGGAGGGCTGCCGCCGCATCATAGACGGTGTGCGCCATAAGCGTCACCGTCCGTTTCCGGCGCTGCAAAACGTGTGCGGTCATGTCCTGAAGAAGTGACTCACCTCCATAGAAAAAATCTCCTTCCAGCATTTGGTGTGATCTGAAAACGCCGTCTGCGGCAAAAAGCGGCCAAATATAAGAAAAGCAGCCGCAAAAACGGCTGTATCTTCGACGCCAAGGCGGCTTTTGATCGGTCTGTAGTTTTATTGTACCATAGGTTTGCCGGTTTTGCAATCACCTGTTCAAAACCGAAACACAAACGAAACACCTGCTCTCACCGCTGTCCTGCTCCCCGCTCCGTCCTTGTCAAGCGGCAGAGGAGACGGCCTGCCGATGCAGGCCGCCTCCTCTGTTTCCGTTTGGGCTTATCGCACGCTTCCCTCGCCGCCCATGAGGGCGGTCATCTCCTCGATGCGCTCGAGGGGGAACGGCGGCGCGCTGAGCGGCCGCATGGCGATACTCATGAGCTTCATCGGGTTGTCGTCCGCCGCCACACGGTTGGAGCTGAGCGCTCCGCAGCGCTTGCAGCGGTGGATGATCGCCCACTCGCCGCCTCTTCGCACCCAGACGGCCACGGGCTCCATGATGCCGCCGCAGTCGCTTTCGCGGTCGCCCGGCTCAATGTCCACGTGCAGGCTCGATAAGCAGTTCGGGCAGTGGTTGCGATGGTCGCTGCCGGCGTTTTCCGGCGTGCAGAGCCGCCCACAGACCTTGCAGGTGAAGGTGTCGCGGCAGGCGTGGGTCTTGTAATAGCCTTTTTCAAAGGTTTTGCGTTTGTTCTCGCGGTTCATGTAGTCCTCCTGAAAAGCATGGCTCTCGGGAGGAACGGCGTGTGTCAGTAAATTTGCCGGCCCTCCCGGTCAGCGCACACGCTCCAGTAACATCGTTTTAGACTTCAAAAAACGGCTCCTTCATTTTAAAAATTCCGGCAGCCTGGAAAGGCTTGCCGCAGCTATCGTAACGCCGGAACGCCCCGCTGTCAAGCGCTCCGCATTTTTCCCTCATTCCGCCGCACGCAGCAGCAGGACGGTGACGTCGTTGACGTTCGTGCCCGTCGCGCCGGTCTTGATGAGTCCGCCGACCGCGTCGAGCGCGTGGTAGGCGTCGTTATCATTGAGCGACTGCACAGCGTCAACACCCTTTTGGCGCATCAGCTGCGCGGTCTCGCCGTCGGCGATGCCGCCCGCGGCATCGGTCGGTCCGTCCGTCCCGTCGGAGCCGACGGAGAAGACGAGCGCGTTCGAAAGTCCCTCAATGCCGAGCGCTGCGGAGAGCGCGATCTCCTGATTGCGCCCGCCGAGGCCCTTTCCCCTCAGGTGGACGACCGTTTCGCCGCCCATGAGGAACGCAAGGTTTTTCCCGTCACGCGCATGCGTGCGCGCAATGGAAGCAAGCATGCTCCCCGCCTCGCGCGCCTCGCAGCAGAGGCAATCGGTGAGGATCATCGGCTCGTAGCCGAGCGCTTCGCACGCCGCGGCGGCCGCCGCGCAGAGCTCGCGCACGCTGCCGGTGATCTGCGTTTCGACATTTGTAAGCGTCTTCGGCGTCTCCTGCGCCAGAAGCGCCCATGCCCGCTCCGACAGGCGCAGGCCGTACCTTTTCGCAATATCGAGCGCCTGCGCACAGCTTGAGCTGTCGGGATACGCGGGGCCCGAGGCGATCATGTCGAGCGGGTCGCCCAGAATATCGCTCAGCACGACAGCGAAGACCTGCGCCGGCGCGCAGTGCCGGGCGAAGCGTCCGCCCTTGACGGCGGAAAGCCGCTTGCGGATCGTATTGATCTCCACGATGTCCGCGCCCGCGGCAAGGAGCTGATTCGTGACGTCCTGCAATTCCGCAAGCGAAAGCAGCGGCTTTTCAAAAAGCGCGCTGCCGCCGCCCGAGAGCAGAAAGACGACCGTGTCGCTTTCGGTCAAATCTTCCGTCAGCGCGAGCGCGGCGTCCGTGCCGCGCAGGGAGTTTTCGTCCGGCACGGGATGCCCGCCCTCAAAGCACGCGACATTCGCGATCTCACCTTTCACGTGACCGTACTTCGTCACGACCACACCGCCGCAGAAATTATCCTGCAAACACGCGCGGGCGGCGTGCGCCATCTGCCACGCGGCCTTTCCCGCCGCGACGAGGTACACCCTTCCCAAAAAGGTCTTGCCTTTCAGCGCGCGCTCGACCGCCGCGTCCGGCAGCACCGCCGCGATGGCGCGCGTGATGATCTTCTCCGCGTCCGCGCGCAGGTTATCCACAGGTTTCGACTTTTCCTGCATAAGCGCCCCTCCTTTTGAAAAAAGCTGCCGAAAAACGGCAGCTTTTTCGTTATCTTTTGATTTTACCATGCCCGTCTTGCGGACACAAGCGGAATTCTCAGAATTCCAGCTTCTCCATGCGGTCGAACGCCTGCTTGAGCTGGTCAATGCCGACGGTGCAGGCGATGCGGAAGTGGTTTGCGCCGGTCTTGCCGAACGGGCTGCCCGCGCTGACGAGCACGTGCGCGCGCTCAAGTAGCTCCTTGCAGAACTGCTTGTCGTCGAGGCCCGTCTTCTCCACGCCGGGGAAGAGGTAGAACGTGCCCTTCGGGCGCACGAGGCTCAGATACGGGATCTTCTCGATGCGGTCGGCAGAGTAGAAGATGCGGTCGCGGTATGCGGTCACGTACTTCTCGCGAATTTCTTTGCGCATTGCAAGCGCCTGGATGCCCGCGCGCTGGGAGATGGACGGCGCGGAATAGACGAGCGAGCCGTTGATACGGTTCATCACGTCGAGGAATTCCGGCTCGGCGATGATGACGCCCACGCGCCAGCCGGTCATCAGGAAGTTCTTGGAAAAGCTGTTGAGCGTGATGGTGCGCTCGGCCATGCCGGGCAGCGTGCGGATGGGGCGGAAGTCGCCCTCGTAGATGTAGGTCGTGTAAATTTCGTCCGCCGCGATGAGAAGATCATATTCCTTTGCCACGCGGGCAAGCATCTCCATTGTGGACAAATCGTAGCCCATGCCGGTGGGGTTCGTGGGGTTATTGAAAATGATGGCCTTCGTGCGCGGCGTGATGGCAGCGCGCAGGCGCTCTTCACTGATGGCATAGTCCTCCTCGGCGTAGGTCGGCACATCGACGCACACGCCGCCCGCCAGCTCGATCTGCGCGCGGTACAGCGCGAAATATGGGGAAAAGACGATGACCTCGTCGCCGGGATCGAGGATGGCAAACATTGCCAGCGACATGCCGAGGCAGCTCGACGCGCTCACGAGCACGTGGTCGCGCGGAAGGCTCTGGTCGAAGTCCTCTTCCCACGCCTTGCAGACCGCGGAAATGAGCTCAGGGTCGCCCTTGGGGTCGCCGTAATGGGTGTAGCCCGCTTTGGCGTCGCGGAAGGCAGCGTTGATGATGGCCTCGTCGGTTGTAAAATCCGTGTCGCCGATGCTCAGGTCGACAATGTCCTTGTATTTGGCCAGCGCCGCAGTGTCGAGCGTCAGGCCGGTGCCCGCGCTCTGGAAGCGCTTGGCAATAAAGTTTCGCTTCATGGGTGACTCCTCCTTGCAGATCGCCGCGGCAGCCCGATTTTTCAAGCGGCGCGTAGAAATGCTGAATTTTATTGCAGTATATGGCAGATTCCGACAGAATGCAATCGGTAATGTCGATAGAATTCGAAGGCTGCGCGCTTTTCCATTTTGTTAACATGATAAAGCGTCATTGAACAATGAAAACAGAGCCGGCGCAAAATGCGCCGGCTCTGCCGTTTTTCTTTACCACGGGATGGTTTTGAACTGCTCGATCTCGTCTTGATGCTGCACGCAGCGCACAAAGCGCTTGCGGTAGATCGTGCAGCAGCCGTTGCAGGCAAGGCATTTGCTCCCGTCCTGCGCGCCGCTTTTGAGCTTTGCGGCAAAGTCCGGCTCGCAGATGAGCGCGTCCAGATAGAACGGCGTCTTCTGCCCCGCGCGGCGGTTGAAGTCGATGCCGCTGACCTCCGCTCCGTCCACGCCGCGAAGGCAAACTGCTCAACCAGACGGTCGAGCTCTTCCCGAGTGAAATCCTCGGGGGGGCTTCGGCGGCGCGCCGTTCACGCTCTCGACGCCCTTGATGCCGCTGTGGCTGAGCTGGAAGAAAAGTTTACCGCCGTACCGGTGCACGCCGTCGCAGGCGCGGCGGAGAAGGGACTCGTCCGTCGTCTCGTCCAGCACGGGCTGGCCCGCGTCGGCACGCTGCATCTTGTCGACGCAGAAATGGCCGGTGATGACAAGGCCCACTTCGTTTTTCGCAAGCTCGATGAGCGTATCCGCCCAGAGCGGCGTCACCTGACTCTTTTCGTCAGACAGATGCTCGTTCGTCGCCGAGCGGACGATGCGGTTTTTAAGCTCGCACGTGCCGAGCTTTGCAGGGGTAAACAGAAGGCCATAATCGTCTCTCCTTATAAGATCCGTTCGGCGATGAACATCATCAGCGGCATCGTGACCGGCAGCAGCAGATTCGATTGCAGCACGCTCTTGCTCGCCATCTCGGGCGAGCGGTCATAGCGCACACCGAAGATGCTGATGACCGTCGCCACGCTGCATCCGAGCACCATTACGATGCACAGGCACACCGTGCGGTTCCAGCCGGTAAAGCGCAGGATCACCGCCGCGATGAGCGGCATGACAAGGCAGCGCAGAAGCGTGATGAGGTACAAAATAGGCTTTTTGAGCACGTCGATGAGCGGGCTTCCCGAAAGGAGACAGCCTATGATGAGCATCGACGTCGGCACGACGCAGTTGGCAAGACTGCTCAGGAATTGCAGCGGCGCACCGGTAAATTTCCATCCCGTGGCCAGCATGATGATCATAAGAACAGCTGAAATGTTCATCGGCGTAAGCATGCTCTTGAGCTGCTGCTTGAGATTATGATCTTTTTCGCGCCGGAAGCTCTGCATAATGAAAAGGAACATGTAGAGCGTGGCGCAGGGCACGGAAAGCGAGCCCAGTACCGTTCCCTCCGTGCCGAAAACAGCCGTGCAGAGCGGGATGCCGACAAAGCCGTTGTTTGGATAGGCCACGCTGCGGGTGAAAACAAGCGAATCGTCCTCATTCAGCCGGAGCAGTTTTGCGATCGGCTTGGCCAGAAGTGTAAACAGAATGAAGCAGGACATATAAGCCAGTGCGATCTTAATGACCTGAGAAAACGGCATATCGCCGAAATCCCCGCTGGCCGCCGCCAGAATATTACAGGGAAAAAATACATCCAGCAGCAGCAGCATGGACAGAATATCTGCCCCCTTGCGATCCACTTTGCCCAACTTGCCCAGCAAAAAGCCGAGCATCATCATCGCTGCGAGAATCAAAACCTGCTGCAAAACCGTCTGTGCCATGTTATCCTACATCGTCCTTTATCTTGATCTAAATTACTTGAAATTCTCCTGCGCGTACTTCATCAGCTCCTCGCGGAAGTCGGGGTGCGCGATGGCAGCCATCGCCTCGGCGCGCTCGCGCAGCGTCTTGCCGGAAAGGCTTGCAATCCCGTACTCGGTCGCGACATACTGGATCATCGTGCGCGGGGCGGAAATCGTGCTGCCGCCGGGGATGGTGGCAAGGATGTTGCTCTTGCGCTCGCCGTCCTTTGTCACACGGGAAGAGTTGATGCAGATGAAGCCCTTGCCGCCCTTGGAGCGGTACGCCCCCTCGAGGAAGTCCATCTGGCCGCCGACGCCGGAGAGCTGGCGCGTGCCGGTGCTCTCGGCATTTTCTTGCCCCATGAGGTCGAGCTGCACGCCGCCGTTGATGCTGATGACGTTGCTGAACTTTGAGATGCGCTCGACGGAGTGGATGTAGTCGAGGTCTCCCGGGTGGAAAAGCTGCGGCTCGGCGTCGAGCCAGTCATAGAGCTCCTGAGAGCCCATGGCAAGGTTCCACGCAGAAAGGCCGGTGTCGAGCTCCTTGCGCGCGTTCGTCAGCTTGCCCGCCTGGTAGAGCTCAAGGAACGCATCGGAAATGGTGCCGGTGTGGCAGCCGAGGTCCTTCTTGTCGGACTCGGCGAGCATCTTGGCGACCGTGTAGGGCACGCCGCCCACGCCGAGCGACAGCACCGCGCCGTCGGGGATCTCATTCACCACGATCTTGGCGATGGCGATATCGGTCTCGCTGGGCGCGCGGTAGGAGCGCACGGGCAGCGGCTCATGCTCGCCCTCGACGATGTAGTCCGCTTCGGACAGGTGCACACGGTGCGAGCCGTCCACGCCCTGGAGCTTGGGATAGTGCTCGTTGATCTCGAAGATCACGGTGCGGGCGCTCTCAAAGATCGTGCGCCAGGCATAGTTCGAAATGCCGAGGCCGCAGTAGCCGTTCTCGTCGGGCTTGGAGACGGGAACGAATGCCACATCGCAGCGGATGTGCTTGTCGCGATAGAGGTACGGCAACGAGCGCAGCATGACGGGCATGAATTTCACAAGGCCATTCTTCTGGAGCTTGCGCTCATAATCGCCGACGTGCCAGCTGTAATAGCTGAAACTCTCCTGCTCGGGGTCTGCTTCGACAACCTCGATGCGCGGGCGGATCACAAGACCGCCGCGGACCTTGACGTCCTTCACTTCACCCTTGCGCGCGGCGAGGGCCTTGTCCAAAAGCTCGGGAAAACCCGCACCGAAGCCGCAGTCCACCCAGTCGCCGGACTGCACAGCCTTGACAGCCTGCTCCGGCGTAACAAATTTAGCCTGATAGTCGTTCATAAAAAACAGTCTCCCTTGGTTCGAATCGCTTTTAATGTAGCAGAATTTTCACCGCTTGTAAATCGTTCCGAAGCGGAAAGCGACCTCAAATCTTGCCGTTTCGCGGCGCGGCGCATTTTTCTGTTGCGCCTCCGGCGCGGTTCTGCTATGCTTGGTTCAGTATAACATTCCGCGCCAAAAGGAGGCAAAAGCGCCATGGTCAAAAATTATCAGGAAATGCTTTCGAGCGAGCACAGCGGCTTTATCCGTCACAACGGCATCCGCGTCGTTTCGGTCGACGAGGAAAAAAGCGTGCTGACCGCCGACGTCACGCCGGAAAATTCCAACATCTGGGGCGGCGTGCACGGCGGCTTTCTCTACGCGATGGCTGACACCGCCGCGGGCGCGTTCGCGCGCATCAACTACAGCCAGCACAACGTCACGCTGAACGGCTCGATCAACTATCTGCGCTCGACGGTGCAGTCCAAAGCGCTCAGCGCCGTCGGCCGACCGGTCAGGGTCGGCGGTCACATCGGCTTTTTCGAGGTCAATATTACCGACGACACCGGCGCGCTGATCGCCCGCGCCGAGATCAACATGTATTTTCTGAAAAAGTAAGAAACGCGCTAAAAGGGAGCGCATCGGGCCTTGCCCGATGCGCTCCCTTTTTCATTCTTGTGCTGTAGCCGCTCAGTTTTTCTGACTTTTGCCCTTGATCAGCGCCGTCACCGCTTCGGCGACGGGCTTGCTGTCCGCGTCAAGGAAGAACACCTTGACCTTCGCCGCCTTCGACCAGTCGGCGTTCGCCCACTTGAGCGTCACGGTTTCTTCATCCTCCGCAGCTTCGCTCGCGGCATAGGCAGTATGCCACGGTTTTTTCGAAAAATGAAGCAGCAAATTGAAGCCATCGCCGTCATGCTTTTCGTTCCAAAATCGCACCTCTATAAACAAAAGCAAAACAATGCTTCACAACTGACGATCAGAAGAGATTGATAGAAATTCCCAAAGGGATAGAGCCTCAGGAGATCGCCTCCCCAACAAATCAACAAGGAGTATAACACAATGAGCATTAACGAGATGGAACGCAAAGTCCGCGAGATGCGGGAGCTGCAAACCCTCATCGAAGAGGCAACGGCAGAGGTCGAAGCCCTCAAGGATGCGATCAAGGCCGCTATGGGCGATTCTGAGAGCGTACAGGCCGGTGAGTATAGAATCACCTACAAGGCCGTAACCACCGCCAGAATCGACACCGCCGCGCTGAAAAAGGCGCTGCCTGACCTCGCGCAGCAGTTCACCAAGACCACCACCGCCCGCCGGTTCTGCGTGGCATGAGATCCACCACGACAAGGAGGTACACAACATGGACGCGCAAACCGAATTTGCGGCAGAAATTTTCAAAACTCTTACACAGGAGCAAAAGGACGCTATTCTTGATCTTGTGAGCAAGATGGCATCGCATGAAAAAGGCTCTATGTCCCAGCCGCCAAGCAAGAGAGCATAGAGCCACCACCAACCACCACAGGAAGGCCGGTACATACAGTGTACCGCCTCCCACAAATAAAAGCAAGGAGGAAATTTACAATGGCCGGCAAGAAACCGGAGAGCGCGAGGCAGGAGGCCGTGCGCCTCATTTCGGAAATGAGCGATAAGCAGATCATGATTACATTTGAAGCATTCAATATTCAACTGGAGGATGAAACAAAAACCCCGGAAGAATGCGTAATGCTCGCCCGTGAGCGTTTAAGCAAGGAGGAAAAGCGATGAAAGAGGCAGAAATCGAAAAAATACGAAACGACTTTGAAGCCGCCGTTTTAACAATGTCACTTGAACAGAAAATGCTTTTACTCGACTTTATCAACCATCTGGAACAAGGCAGAGCTGGAAAGCGTGAAATGGGAAGCTGTGAGCATTTGGGGAATAAGCAGGTAAACAATTTGGAGGATCAGGCAAAGGAGGGCTGGACCAATTAAAGAGCAACGCCGGGACGATTCCCGGCGTTCTTTTTGTATCCCGAAAACCACTCGCTGGGCGAGTGGTTCAAAAGAGGCTGCTGCCGATGAGGAAAAATAAAACTCCCTCTGTTATAGTAGAGATGCGGTCTG
>OHAY01001138.1_pt1 | contig 25434 bp, 31 predicted proteins | sample 1577191 | NCBI WGS metagenome assembly OHAY01 (sample SAMEA3541504, study PRJEB24748) | human gut metagenome | biome: human gut; feature: human-associated habitat; material: faeces | place: China | collected 2012 | reverse complement strand
CTGATTTCAAGGGCGATGTCACTATGGAAAGCAATGCCGAAGTCCAGAAAGACCTCACGGTAGACGGCAATGAAACCGTTAAGGGTGATGCCGATACCCAGGGCAATCAGCACGTCGGTAAGGATTTGACCGTTGATGGCACATCTGATTTCAAGGGCGATGTCACTATGGAAAGCAATGCCGAAGTCCAGAAAGACCTGACAGTAGACGGTAATGAAACCGTCAAAGGTGATGCCGATACCCAGGGTAATCAGCACGTCGGTAAGGATTTGACCGTTGACGGCACATCTGACCTCAAAGGCGACGTTACCATGGAAGGCAATGTTTCCGTTGCTAAGGACTTCTCCGTCAGCGGTAACACCAACCTGAAAGACACCAAGATCGACGGAACTCTCGAAACAACTGGCAACGCTACGTTTGATGCTGATGCCGAAGTCAAAGGCAACAGCACGGTTGATGGCAATTCTACCGTCAAAGGTGATTCGGATGTCCAGGGCAACACCACCATCGGTAAGGACCTGCATGTCGTCGGTACCTCGACACTGGACGGTGACGTTACGACCGGTGCCAACGTCTCTGTCGGTAAGGACCTCTCCGTTGCCGGTAATTCCACGGTCGCTGGTGACTCCTCTGTCGGCGGCAATGCCGAAATCGGCAAGGACCTCCATGTGGTCGGCACCTCGACATTGGACGGTGACGTCACGACCGGTGCGAACGTCTCTGTCGGTAAGGACCTCTCCGTTGCCGGTAATGCTACGGTTGCTGGCGATTCCTCTGTCGGCGGTAATGCCGAAATCGGCAAGGACCTCCACGTCGTCGGTACCTCGGCCCTTGATGGCGATGTCACCATGGGCAGCAATGCCAGTGTTGCCAAAGACTTCACTGTCGGCGGAACGACGACCCTGAATGGCAATCTCGTTGCGAACGGCGATGCACACTTCACGAAGGACGCTGTCGTCGACGGTACATTGACGGTCAACGACCTTAAGATGCATGGCGACTTCCACACGGACGGCTCCGCCGATATCGGCAAGGATCTCCACGTTACCGGTACGACACAGCTGGATGGCAACGTTCTCATGAACAGCAATGCTATCGTCCAGCAGAACCTCGGTGTCGGCGGCGATGCCGATATCAAAGGCGATCTCTATGTACATGACCATAACTACATCGACAGCCAGGGCATCAACGCCAACGGCTATCAGATTCGCAACGTCGCCGACGGTGCTGTCGCTCCGGGCAGCCGCGATGCCGTCAACGGCGGCCAGCTCTACAGCACGAGACAAGCCCTGACCGGCGAAATCAATAAAGTCGGTGCCGGCGCAGCAGCCCTTGCCGGCCTCCATCCGGGCGAATTCGATCCGGACAACAAGCTGGACTTCGCCGCAGGCTACGGCCATTACAAGGATGCTAATGCAGCCGCTCTCGGTGCGTACTACCATCCGAATGAAGATACGATTATCAGCCTGGCAGGCACCATGGGCAACGGTGATCCGATGCTCTCGGCCGGCGTCACCTTCAAGCTCGGCCCGTCCGGTACGAAGACCATGTCCCGCACGGCACTGACTAAGCAGATCAAGGAAGACCAGAAAGTCATTAAAGCCATGGCCGACGAAATGGCTGCCATGAAAGCTCAGATGAGCCGGGTCCTGAATCTCCTCGATATGAGCAAGAAAGCGCCGTTCGCAGACGTTCCGGCTGGACACTGGGCCAAGGATGCCGTCGATACGCTCCACGGCAACGGCGCCATCAAGGGCTATCCGGACGGTCAGTTCCACGGCGATAAGCCGATGACCCGCTACGAATATGCACAGATGCTCTACGAAGCTCTCCAGAAAGGCGCTCACGTCGACCAGGCAACACTTGACGAATACGCGCCGGAACTTTCGCAGGTCAAAGCCAATCAGAAATAACATATGAGATGATGAACCTTACGGCTTCGGGAGGTGATGAACAGAAGCCGTAGGGTTTGTCACCCAATCTCGTCTCCTATAAGTTTACTTTCTAAATATATCGCACCGATATATTCTGATGCCCTGCAACTCCCTTGCAAGGCATTGGAATGTACCGTTGTGTACAGGTTTGAAGCAGGAAAGGAGCGGTATTTATGCAGAAGAAAGCACTTATCATCTTATGTGTCCTCGTCCTTACCAGCAGCGGCTATGCGGCCCCGCCCGCTCACGCAGCCATCCCGGTCATCGACGTAGACAATATCACGCAGCAGCTCAAAACGTATCAGGAAACGGTCAAGGTCGTAACGAACACCAAAGAGCAGGTCGAACTGCAATGGAAGGAACTGAAGAAGCTGCCGTCACAGATTCTAAATGGATACAAGACCAGTCTGATCAACGGCTGGAATAAAATCCAGGATATCCTCACGAAGAATGGGACTGTCATCTATGGGACGACCGGCACGATTTCAGACAAAGGTGTCCCGGACCTTGCGACGGCTCATACAATCTATATCAACGATTATTTCAATAAAAACATTCCACCCATCATTGGCAACGATCTGCCGGAAACCCTCGGTTCGGCCCGTACAGCCCGTCTCATCACACTGGCAACGCTGATGAGGAACAATGCGGATACCTTATCAGCTATCCAGAAGCTCATGGGAGAACTGGACAGCATCAATGAAGAAATCCAGCAGGCCGAAGAAGACAGTGCCAATGCGGAAGGGGCTATGCAGGCTCAGCAGGCAGCCAATCACATTGCAGCCCTGCAGCTGCGGGCGCAGAACATCAAAATCATCATCCAGGGCCTCCAGGGACAGCAGCAGGCGCTGAAATCCCAGGCAGAAGCCCAGCAGAAAAAGAATGAACTGGATATGCAGGAAGCCCAGGGCAAGGCCGAAGTGGCTGCCATCGAAGAGATGCAGAACAACGATTCGTCCGGTTTCTCCCCTACTTACGATCCATATAAGGGGCACCTGCATTTCGAGTGGTAAAGAGGTGGAATCATGGACTTCGGAAATACGCAAATCCTAAACGAAATACTGAAATTCTTCCAGGATGCCAGCATTACAGGGATGCTCAACCTCATCCCCCATGCCAAAGCCTTAGTCGGTGTCCTGGCCATCATCGACCTCTGTTCGACATGGGCCCTGTATGACGGCGAAATGAAGATGAGCCAGATGATCTCGAAAATCATGAAGCTCGGCGCTTTTCTGTTTATCATTATGTATTGGAACGACATCAACCACGCTATCATGGTATCCTTCCAATACGCCGGCCTCACAGCGGCGAATGTGCCGGTGAACGGCGATGTCATCGAACCCAGCAAGCTGCTGGATAACGGATTCAACGTCTGTAAGACGCTGTTCGACGGCTTGTCTTCGGTCGGACTCAATATCGGTAAAGCCCTGATGTATGTCATAACTATCGGCCTGGTCATGTTCTCGTTCTTCACCATGGCGTTACAGATTCTTATTACGAAAATAGAATTCAATATCTTTGCCAGTATTGCCGTCATCCTCATGCCGTTCGGGGCCATCCGTTACACGAATTTCCTCTGCCAGCGCTGTATTTCAGCCGTCTTCGCTTTCGGTGTGAAGCTCATGGTCATGTTCTTTCTCATCGGCCTCGTCCAGACAATCGTCGGCAAGGTCGATGCCATCCCGAAGGATGCTGTCACCTTTGCCGTCATGCTGAAATATGCCATCAGCTACCTTATCCTTGGCTATCTGGTATGGAAAGTACCGAACCTCGCCGCTATGATGATGCAGGGGCAGCCAGCTTTGGATGCTCCCATGCAGTCCATCAAGAATTACGGTCAGCAGGCGGCGAATACAGCCCTGAACGTGGCGACACTGCCTGTTCGTGCCGGCCAGAAAGGCCTGCAAAGTTTCGGCAACTTCCAAAGTACGCTGAACACAGCCCGTATCCGTGCTAACGGCGGTACGCTGTATAACGGCAATCATGAACCGTTCCAGACGGCAGGTTCCGGACGGACTGTAAAGAATGAATTTGCCCGTGAAATATTCCGGCAGAAGTTCGGCAACTTCCTCAGCGGGAACGTCGAAAAAGGCGCTCAGAACGCACTGGAACACTCGAAGTCCTGGCGTAATGTCCGTTCCGGGGCATACTCCAAGGAAGGGTATACACCGAATATGCCCGATGCTTCTGAATCGCCCCGCTCTGCTTCTTCACAGGCTCCGTCAGGGAAATCCAATAAGAAGTGAGGCGGTGAGTGATGAAATTTGCAATCCGTATCCTCTGCCTTCTGACGCTGCTCCTGACACTGTGTATTCCGGTCTTGGCTGCTCCACCTATTGATGGCGGGCCTGTCACCAGTCCATTCGGACCACGTTGGGGACGTGACCATAAAGGGGTCGATATTGGCGTTCCTGAAGGAACGCCGGTAGTAGCCCCTTTCGATGGCTATTGTGAAGGGGCCCCTGACGGTGGTTTTGGATACTGGGTCACAGTTACCAATACCAGTACCGGCGAAGTCTGGCTTTTCGGTGATTTATCTGACGCCTCTGAAGGCTGTGCCCGTGGCAACGTCCACGAAGGAGATGTCGTCGGTTTTGTTGGTGGTGCTTTTGATTATTATGATTCAACTGGCACTCACAACTACTCCACTGGGGATCATCTTCATGCAGAATATCATCCCTATGGGTACGACCCTTATCATGGGCAGATCGACCCGGTCCCCTATTTAATCATGCTTGGCGTCAACCTGACTGGGAATACCAGCAGCTCTGGCTCTGGTGGCGGCCGTTTCGGTCATGATAACGTAGGCATCCCGTGGGGCATCAAGGAGATGTACGAAATCGGCAATGATTTGAGCAAGGACATCGAACAGTTCTCGAAATGGGCCAATAAAGCCTTTACACTGGTCCATAAATTCGCCGTTTCCCTGCTCGTCGCGCTGTGCATCATCGACCTGGCCCTGCCTATCCTGGTGGCGGGTATGCGATTTTCCAAGGAAACGTTTATCCGCAAGGTCATGAAGTATGCCGCACTGTTCGGCATTGTGGCCTGCTGGAATAAGTTCACCGATAATATCCTGCTCGGCATCGTCAAATCGGCTGCCAGTACATACAGCGGCAACTTCGACCTGATTTCAACGAACATGTCCCAGCCACAGCTTCTGCTGCAGCACGGTATCCGCATGATTGCGCCGGCCATGAACAAGACGGCATCCTTTACGAGTTTCGAGTTCCTCCATAATCTCGGAACTATACTGACCCTGTATTTCTTCACTTTCCTGATTATAGCCGCCTTCCTTTTCCTGGCCTTCTACGTGACCGTCGTCTATATCGAGTTCTACGTTTCGGCAGCCTTGAGCATCGTCACGGTCCCTTTCAGTGCCTGGCATTTCTCGAAATTCATCACCGAAGGGACACTGGGACACCTTATTTCAGCGACGCTGAAACTGCTCATCGTATCCGTCATGATAGGACTATGCGTGACGTGTATCAAGGACTCAAAGCCAGGTGACATATTTACACAGTCGACGCCTGGCGTCAGCCAGCAGGGTTCCGGTCAGGCCATCACCGGCCCGGCTGAATATGTGAACATGGCAGCCGAAGCCGCACAGCGGCATGAAATCCCGGTCAATCTCTTCGAGGGCATGATCCAGCATGAAAGTAGCTGGGATCCCCATGCCATCAGTCCGTATGGGGCAGAAGGTCTGGGCCAGCTCATGCCGGAGACAGCCGCCAGCCTCGACTGTGCGGACCCCTTTGACCCGGAATCCAATCTGGAGGCTTCTGCCAAATACCTCAAGCAGATGTATGACATATACGGCGACTGGGATTACGCCCTGGCAGCCTATAACGGCGGTCCTGGGAACGTTCAAGCCGGTGCGCCCCTGCCCGGCTGGGCCATCGAGTATATCAACGCCGTCAAGAGCCAGGTCGTCGGGTCATATGCATCACACAGCTCCATCACATCGGAACAGCTCTCGAAATACATTCGTATGTGCCTTGCCCTCTTGGGCCTGGTCTTCCTGACATTCAAAGTGCCGAGGACGATCATGAGGCAGATGGGAGGCACCGTTGAAATTCATTGAATCCCTTAGAAATATTAGAAAGAAACAGCTGACATGGTGGCAGTGGGTCGTCGCAGCCATCCTTATGATGATAGCCCTGCTCCTGCTGCTCCACGTCCTCATCGGCCCGCTCATCTATACCAATGATACGGAATCGGCGCCGCGCGGCGTCTATGTCGTATCACCGGACCAGCATCTCACTTACGGGGATTACGTCATCGTCCATGCTCCAGTAGCCATCCCGGACATCAAGATTCCCTATGATTTCCGTCTCCTCAAACGTGTCGCCGCTTTTCCCGGCGACACGTATACCGTAACGGATGACGTCATGGCCACCAACGGCCAGGTATATCCGATTTATCATCGGCCATGGCTGCCTCAGCTGCCGCATGGTACGTTTTCCGTTCCTGAAGGGACGATGCTCTTCCTGAATCCACCGATTCATTCCTTGGACTCCCGGTACTTCGGGCCTATCGCTTCATCCCGCGTCGAACGGAAGGTCTTCCTTCTCATTAATTACGACGCCATTGATGAATTCTTGTATCAGTTCTTATGATGGGAGGTGTTTTCCATGGTAAGCAAAAAAGCGGTCCGCGTCATGAGTACGGCTATGGTCCTGGCCATGTTTGCCGGGATGCCCATGGCTCAGGCCCGGCACCATCAGCTCATCCATCCTGGCGATCACGTCATCGACATGCAGCGACTGCAGGACAGCATCAAGGAAACAGCTCAAAAGCTGGCAGAATATCAGCAGGACCTGGAGAAATTGAAGAATAAGATTCTGCTCTACTCCGGCGTCAAGAACCTGAATCAGCGCATTTCAGCAGCCATCGACCGCTACAGCCAGAATTTCCATGGCCACAGCTTCGTCTTCGACCCGACGGCCATGCTTCATGACAGTATTCTCCGGACAGCTGCGACGCCAGAGCAGATAACCGACCCCATGGAAGCGAACGGCTTCCAGCGGGGCCTGCTCAATGAAGTCACCTATGCCAATGCCGACGCCCTGGTACAGGCTCAGACGACGGCTGCCCTGTCCGGGGAGCGGCTGGGCACAGCAGCATCGATCCTCGATGCCGATAACAATGGTATCGTCGGTACGACGCAGAAATCGGCGGCCCTGGCCTCGCTGGCGACACTCAACGAAAACGATGAGACCCGTATGATTGCGGCTGAGACGATCCGTCAGATTGAAGCTGATGAACGGGAATATGCACAGGAACGCTTCGAGCATGATGAAGCACAGTTCGGCATGTTCTATGAGTATGACCCGTACCATCCGTCAGATAACGACCGGGAACAGGCGCCGAAATCAGAGAACTTCGGCTTCCTTTCGACGCAGGATACCGGCGATGAGTGATAAAAAAACTGCCGCACCCTATGAGGTACGGCAGTTGCTGTATGTGGTCAATTTTCAAAGTGCAGATGGCCCTTGAACGGGTCGTATGTCGGTTTGGCCCCAGCAGAATGTTTCTGTATATCCGTGATGGCTTTGTATTCGTTCAAGCCGTCATGCCACTGCTGATCCCGTTCCTTGACTTCTTTCTTGATATTCTCCAGGCGTGGTGCCAGGGACGCTTCCTTATCGGCATAGCCCTGCATTTCCTGGAGTTTGGCATTGACCTGGTCGATGATGTCCTGATGGCGCTTTTCCGTATCCGCGATGTCAGCTTCTACAGCTTTGACGTCGTCCTGATTGGCCGTCAGGTCATCGTTGTCCCGTATCTTTAAGTCTTTGGTCTGTACAGCTTTCGCCTGTTCCATCAGTTTGATGACTTCAGCATGGTCTTTGTCGAATTTGTCTTTTTCACCACAGCCTGATAGCAGGAGGGTACATAGGGTTAGGGTGAGGATGAGGCAGAATTTGATGGGTTTGTTCATGATATATACCTTCTTCCGATAACTTATAACTTACAAAGGCTTGTTCAGACATTCTTTGATGAGATGCCGCACAACCAGGCTTGGTTTCATGTCATGTTCGCTGCAATAGCGCTTGAAGAAATCATACGTTTCATCGTCCAGGTAAGTCACGATTTTCTTGCGGTTCTGCTTGGATACAGGGATACGGGTCTTTTTTTCCGCCTGCTTAGTATGCGGCTTCTGGCTCGTCCGTTCCGGATCCCCTTCCGCAAAAAAGTCCTGGATTTTCTTTTTCGGCAGTTCTTCGATGAAAGGCATCGTCATACCCCCTTCCCTAATGCGTGATGGATTTCCGCACAGAGCGCGGTCAGCTCATCGGCACTGTGCAGATAGGCGCGGGCCAGCTTCGCTGTACGGGCTCCCTCATGAAGCTCTACGACCGACTGCCCTGTTTCGTAAGCGGTCTTAAAGCTGATGCGCTGCCCGATGACGGACTGGCACAACTCGAAATGCTCCGGTTTCCCTTTTACGTATGCCTGCATTTCGGCAATGCGCTTCTGGCTCCGCTTGTCGGCATTGTTGATGAGGACATGCGTGAGCAGATGGATGCCGGCGATGTCTTCGGCTTCCTGAAGGATTTCCTCGAACATCTGGAGGCCGTATATTTCCGTTCCTGACGGCGCACATGGCGTCAAAAGGTAATCGCCAAAGAATAAGGCTTTCCGGTTGAGCGGTGAATCGAAACCGCCGACGTCGATGACCAGATCCGTTTTCGGGTCCCCTTTGAACAAGTTCAGGAATTCATCGAGTTTGGCTTCCGGGACCGGCCGCTGGCCATCGAATCGGCACTGGCTTTCAGCGATGCTGTAGCAGTCGAGAGGTTCCAGCCCGGCATGGGCCCGTTTGTAATTGAAAATGATAGAGCTGTGCTGCTTGTCAAGGTCCAGCAGGCTTGTCTTCAGTTCGACGGCCAGGTTCGTCGCAATGGTGCTCTTGCCAGTGCCGCCTTTCTGATGCGCTACGGTGATGATCATATGTGTCACTCCTCTTCAGAATCACGCAGTTTGTTATCTTTCAAATCCAGGTATAACGAGATCCACTCTTTGACGAAGTGGACTTCCTGGTCATCCATTTCATCGGTGGCTGCCGTAATGAATTCGACATCGCGGCGGCGCTGGGCCCGGGATGTTTCCCTCTGCTTCTCCGCTGTCGAAGAATCGGCGCCTTCCATGATCCATTTAATGGGGAATCCCAGGTCGGATAAGGACTGTACAACTTCCAGTTTCGGCTTGCGCCGCCCCGTTTCGATGCTGGACAGGTACGCCTGGCTGATGCCAAGCAGATTAGCAAAATCACACTGGTTCATCCCTTTCGACTTCCGGACGATACGGAACCGGGTGCCAATGCTTTCTTTTTTCTCTTCCATAGTGAAGTCTCCTTTTATCAGACATTGATTATTTTATTTAGAATATCTACAATATTATTTTATCACATATAAAATAAAAAAGGAAGTGTTATTTCATATGACAACGCTTTATATTGCAGAAAAACCAGATATCGGCAAAGCCATCGCTACATACTTATGGCCCGATGGCAGTGCCAAACGGGAAAAGAACTATATCGCAAAAGGCGATACTATCGTAGCCTGGGCTGCCGGCCATATCCTGCGCCAGGCCATGCCCGAAGAATACGACCCGGAATACAAGAGCTGGAACCACTACGAGATATTCCCGAAAGACTGGAAGCTCCTGCCTTCAGCCGATAAGAAGGACCTCCTGACGGGCCTGGGAAGGCTCCTCAAGAAAGCCGACGTCGTCATCCATGCCGGCGACCCGGACCGGGAAGGCCAGCTGCTCATCGACGAAATATTGAAATATTACAATTATCACGGAGAAGTTAAACGTCTCCTCATCAATGCCAAGGATGACGTCAGCATGAAACGGGCCTTCGATTCCATTGAAGACAACGAGAAATACCAGCCGTTGTATGAAGCCGGCCTTGCCCGTGAACGGGCTGACTGGCTCGTCGGCATCAACCTCAGCCGGGCCTATACGAAAAATGCCCGTAAACACGGCTATGACGCGACATTGAGGGTAGGTCGGGTACTCATCCCTACGCTGGCCCTCGTCGTCCGCCGTGAGGCCGAAATCAAGGATTTCTACAGCAAGGATTTCTACGAACTCGTCGGCACATTCTTGAAAGATAACATTCCCTTCAAGGCCAAACTCGTCCCGGACGATACGCTGGCCGTCGATGAGGAAGGCCGTATCCTTCAGCCGGAAATATTGGAAGCCATCAAGGAAAAAGTCAGGACTGCCAAAGCCATCATCAGTGACATCGACAGCAAGAAGGGCAGCCGTCAGCCGCCGCTTCCCTATTCCCTCGATACCCTGCAGGTCCTGGCCAACAAGAAATACGACTACTCGCCCAAGATGGTGCTGGATACGGTCCAGGGCCTCTACGAAAAGAAATACGTGTCCTATCCGCGCAGCGACTGCAACTATATCCCCGCATCCCAGAAGGAGGATGCCAGCCGCATCATCCCCATGCTGCAGAACTTCGGTCTGCCGGCAGCCGTCATGGCTGACCTGTCTTTGACGTCCAAGGCCTGGAATGACAGTAAGGTCACAGCCCATCACGCCATCATCCCGACCGGTGTAGAACCGCAGGACCTGAGCGATGAAGAAAGCAGTATCTACGAACTGATTGCCACGAGATACTGCCTGCAGTTCTATAAGCCCTGGAGTTTCGAGAAAGTATCCTTCCTGATACAGGCTGCTGGGGCTACCTTCAAGGGCAGCGGCACGATCACCAGGGAAAAAGACTTCAAAGCGGTCAGCGACGACACTGATGACAAGAAAGAGCACGACAATGTCGTCCTGCCATCCCTTACAAAAGGCGATGAAGTCGACGTCCGGCAGTATGAAATCCTGAAGAAAAAGACGAAGCCGCCCCAGCGTTTCACCGAAGGTACTCTCTTGTCCGCTATGACCAATATCTGGAAATTCGTCGCCCCGGATAACCCGAACCGGGATAAGCTGAAGGAAATCAGCGGTATCGGGACCCCGGCAACGCGGGACCGCATCATTTCCGGTCTGCTGATGACGAAGAATAAAGGCCACGCCGTCGAACCGTATATCCGCAAGAAAGGCAAGGAACTCGTGCCAACGGATACCGGCAGGAACCTCATCGCTATCATAGACCCTTCCCTGACCCATCCGGATACGACAGCCGTCATGGAACTGTCCCTTGCCGAAATCGCCAAGGGAAAAGGCAGCTGGCAGACCTATATTGATTCTGTCATCACTATGGTCGAAGAAAATGTGCACAGGGCTGAGAACTTCAAATATCCGGCTCCGCCGGCAGACAAAGACGCCGTCCCCTGCCCTATCTGCCAGGAAGGCCATCTCGTCCGCCATCATAGCAAAGCCAAGGATTTCGATTTCTGGATCTGCTCGAATGAAGACTGCAAGTCCCCGGTAACAGGTAAGAAAGTCTATTACAGTGACCATGACGGCAAGCCCATCGTCGCCTTCTGCCCTCATGACGCCGGCGTCCCGCTGGCCCGCTGGAAAGGGAAATTCGGTTACTTCTGGAAATGCCCGAAGTGCAACGCTACCTTCAATGAAAAGGACGGCCAGCCTGATTTCACGCCGAAAAAGAAGAAAAGCCCGGCAAAACCCAAAAACGGTAGTGCTTATTAATCCCTAATAGGGCTTATTCATTCCTAATAAGACTGAACAGGGCTTAATAAGTCTTATCGGGAACGGATAGTCCCGATGCTTCATCAGAAAGGAGCGATGGATATGTATGATGATGACGATGATAAGAAAATCGATCAGGACGATGCAGCCGAACCGGTCATCCCGGATGAAGCCATCCAGCCGGAAAAAGGGGAAGATACGCCAGACGACCAGGAAGAAGAAATGCAGCAGCCTGAGTCCCCCGATTCCGATGAATCCAGCGGGACCAGCCAGGAAGAGGCAAGGGAAGACTCTCAGGAAGAAGAAAATGCTGCCGATGGAACCAGCTCTCCGGATACCTTGGAACATCTCGACGCCTTACTGACACAGTTCAATGAGTCCCTGATCCGGTTCAACGAAGCCTTAGACCGGTTCGATGAATTATCTGAAAAAATCACAGCGGATCTGCCTCAGATTGTCGATGCATCGGCCAAACTGGAGCAGCACCTGCAGGCCGTCGAAGACGCTGTCCAGGAAGAAAAACAGCTCCAGTCCGATATCCGGCAGTGCACGCACTGGCTGGAGAACACGAACAAACATTATACCGAAATCATGACCGCCATGCCGAATCAAATCTATACCCTCTATCTGGGCCAGGCCAAGAAATATGAGGCGAAATTCCAGAAGACTTTCCGTAGCCTCGATGAGATGATCAAATCGGAAATGGAAGCCGTTCAGCCGCCACCGAAAATCAGTTACCCGGCCATGGCTGTCATCGCCGTCATACAGGCGTTCTTCATCATCTATATGCTTCGATGAAAGGGGGAACGGAATTGGAAACAGAAGACAAGAAACGGCAGCTGCGCAATAAGCAGGATATGTCCTATATCCGGGATAACATGCCGGACATCTGGCATATGATCGTATCGACCCGCTGCTGCCCCATTCATCTGGGACTGCAGAAATACTGCTCCCTGGCCATCCCTGACGAAGAAGGCCAGACCTGTGAAGACTGCTGGAACCAGGCCATCCAGATCGATAACCCGGTGCTGATCGTCAAGGGTATGTATTACTGCCCTGAGTGCCATAAGCCGCTGACCGTCGTCAAAATCGAGAACGGCCAGCAGCAGTGGCGGTGCGATGCCTGCCATAAGACCTATGTCGTCCCGACGGCCACTGCAGAAACACCTTGATTATTATGGCTTTTTGCCGTCGTTTTACCCCTGCCGGAATCCGGCAGGGGCTTTTTTTATTTGCGGATAATGATTTTCTGCCCCGGCGTCAAGGCGCCGCTTTGGATGTGGTTATCCGATTCAATGGCATAGACAACGGAACGGACGTCTGTACAGTTGTCGCTGTGCCTGCCAGCGATGTCCCATACCGTATCGCCTTCCTGTACTTCATACGTCATGGTCTGGGCAGGCGGTTCGGCCATGCGCTTCTGGATTTCATCGGCAATATTGTACTGGCTGGTTACGACAACAGCCAGTACGGCGAATAAAAAGATACCTGTCTTCATGGTGTCAGCCCCTTCCTACATCGTGCGGATGATACCGCCGCCAACAGCTTTGATGCCGATATGGCCGAATTCAGATAAATCCGGAGCTGTCGCATTACAGACATATACGACAGGGAATCCGTCTTTAAGGTCCATCCGGTCAGCTTCCCATTCGTCGCTGTACCGGGAAACATACAGCATGTCATAACATTCCCCGAATTCAAAGCTTTCATGGGTCATATGGTAGACATAAATATCCCATTCCTTTTCAATCTGCGCCACCATCTGTTTTTCTTCATCATTGAGCCAGAACAGCGCACCTATCAGGTGTTTGCCGAACGGGGAGACGATACGTGTGCGGTCGCTCCGGTTGAGCCGCCCTTCTTCAATGAATTCCTGTACCGCATTGTGATGCAGGTTCAGCATCTTAATGCGCCGTTCAGCTTCTTTCTTCATGGCTTCTCTCGTAATCTGTTCATTCATAATGAGGACTCCTTTCTCTAATCCTGTTCTCTGAAGGCCCTGCCTTCGGCATCTCCCCTTGAACCACCATAGGGCTTGACGTCAAGTGAGGAGTCCGCAGGAAGCTCCTTGACGTCAAGCCCTATGGTGGTTATCCTTGCGCCGCGAAGGCGAAAAATTTCTGCTTTTTATTAAGGCTTTTTTGCCGTCACAAGGAACGCTGGCTGCGTTCCCTGGTCATCTTAGATATACCCTCTTTCACAAAGGCTGACGTATGTCCCATCCCCTATGATGATATGGTCAAGGACAGGGATTTCCATTATCTGCCCTTCATCGGCAATGCGTTGGGTTACGGCTATGTCCTCATGGCTCGGTTCGGGATTGCCCGATGGATGGTTGTGAGCCAGGATGATAGCGGCGGCATTGTAGCGCAGGGCGTATTTCAAGACGTCACGGCCTTTGGCGATGCTGGCGTTGATAGAACCTCTGCTGATGGTCTGCACAGCAATCAGCTGGTTCTTTGTCGTAAGGTAGACGGCACGGAATTCTTCTTGCGATAAGAACCGCATATCTTCCATGAGATATGACGCTACGTTTTGGGGACTGCTGAAATCGGGAGCATTGAGCTTCACTGCCGATTTGCGGATACGTTTCCCCAGTTCGATGGCCGCACATAAGGCAAGGGCGCTCTTTTCCCCTACGCCGTAAATGGCTTCCAAATCCTGTACACACGTTTCCCCTAAATAATACAGGTTCTGCCGTGGTAGGGATTCCATGACCTTATCGGCCACTTCAACGGCCGTGCGGTCTTTGACCCGTTTGCCGATGATAAGGGAAATCAGTTCGCTATCTGTCAAGGTGTTGCTTCCGTATGTCTTCATTTTTTCCTGTACCTTCATGATGGACTCCTCCTCGAATGTGTTCCTGTTGTCCAGGCTGCTCCTGGGATGTCCATCCTAAAACCGGTATGGCCGTCATCCGTCAAGCGAGGAGTCCCACAGGGAAGCTCCTTGACGGATGACGATCATGCCGGTTATACTCTTGGCCACCAGGAGGCCGAGGGTTTTTAGCTTTTTATTAAGGCTTTTTCGGTCTTATTAAGCTCTAATAGGTCTTATTAAGTCTTCATAGGCAAAAAAAAGAACCATCGCAACAGGATGTTTGTTACGATGGTCCTCAACATCATTCATAATGTGTCCAACATGACAGCAGTTTTATTTTTTGTTCATCAATATTCACCTTATACACCAATCGGTGTTGAATGTTGATTCTCAAGGAATACCTATTTTTCCATTTAGGTTCTAGTTTTTCAGCACGGTAAAAAGGATTTTCATATAATCCATTAATGAGTGTCTTTAATTTTCTAACCATAGACGGATATTGTTTCAACTTCATGTAATCCTTTTGAAATTCTCGTGTATACTCAATTTTATACATCTGGTATATCCTCTAAGGAAGTAAAAGGAATTCCTTCTTCTTTTTCCGCACGGTCTAATTTTTCCGCCATGCCAGGTACACCGTATACATGTAAGGTTTCCATTAAAGAATCATAATCGGCCTTGCCTAAAATGACTACATCATCAAGAGAATCTTTATTCGTAGCAATGACAGGAACACTGTCTTCATTGACTTCTTTGGCAATTTTAAAGAAATCTTTTCTTGCTTTTGTTTGGCTCATGATTTTCATGTTTATCCCCTCCTTAATTTATTTTATCATTCATGTACATGTACGTCAATAAGTACATGTACACAGATATGTTTTTTAGGCATCTTTTTCTTTCTTTTCTTTCGGACGTTTCCGTTCACAGAATTCAAAATCTTCCAACAAAATCCGCCAGTATTCATGTTTACTGCCTTCAGCATCGGTATAGGAAACGAAATCCATGTGGCCGTCTACCTTGATTTTATCGCCTTTGCTGAAATGGTCTGCAATGACTTCCGCCTTCTTGCCGAAGGCCGTGACCATGAAGAACTGCGGTTCTTTTTCCTTGGTCTTGAAGTTATAGCGGTTCTCTGCAATCGTGAACAGCGCAATGGCCTTCTGATTTGATGTAAACCGAACTTCTACGTCTTTGACTAAATTACCCATTACATCAATGTGATTCATACGTCATCTCTCCTTTGCAATCATGACTGTCCTTCCGAAGGTCCTGCCTTCGGCATGTATCTCATAACCGCCATGGCGATCTGCCGTCAAGGGAGGAGTCCCGCAGGGAAGCTCCTTGACGGCAGATGGTTATGGCGGTTATCCTTGTCATGCGAAGGCCATGGCATTGGCGCTTCTTATTAAGGCTTTTTCGGTCTTAATAAGTCTTAATAAGTCTTATTAGGGCTAAATAGGGTTAAAAAAAAAGGACCCGCATGATAACGGGTCCTTCCTAAAACCTTATTTCAAATGATATTCTCGCAGTAATTTTTCCTGGTACTCATTGTCCCTCAAAACGCGGTCGAATTCTTCTTTCCGCCCTTCCTCCAATAGCTTTTGAAGTAAAATACTGAGTGCCTGTCTTCCTGTTTTATCACCGCGTTCCTGGCCTATCTTTTCGCCACGTTCCTGACCGGCCTTTTCACGACTGTAAAGGGCCGAAGCGATGTCGCGCATGGTACGTTCATCGAACTGTATATCATTCATAACTAAAACTCCTTTTCGAGTTTCAGGCAGATACTTCTTCATCAATCTGGCTTTCTGCATATACCGTTTCCGGAGCCACATCAATCGTTCCATCCGCCCAAGTCAGGATACCATGGAAAATAATCGGATGCTCGAACACAGCCTCCTCCGCCAGAGGAGCAAAAGCCGGTCCTTTTAACTTTTTCGTATCGAACCGACGTATTTCCCCATTCGAGAACGTAACCCTGAGCATCCGATTCGGTAAAGGCTTTACAGCAATAATCCGGATTCCAGGACTTTTTGTTTCAGAATAACAAATTCCTTCATGTTCATACATAATTATCCCTCATTTCATCGGTGGAATTTTTTCAAATCCCGCCTTAATTATACCATGATTCTTTGGCTTTTCTAATAAAGTAGAAGAAACCGGAACGTGAGATCACGTTCCGGCTTCACTGGGATTTATTAAAAAGAGAAAAGAGAGAAAGCGAGATGTTCCGCTACTGCGGGGTATCGAAAGCAGGGGCAGCCATGTAGTCATAGTTTTCGCTATAGACATGCATCGAAGCTTCTTCTTTCAGTTTGTTAGCCTTCTGTTGCTGGCAAGCTGCTAACCCATTCCTGGGGCGTATCGAAAGCGGGAGCAGCCATGTAGTCATAGTTTTCGCTATAGACGTGCATCGAAGCTTCTTCCTTGAGTTTCTGAGCGGTCTGCTGGTTCATAGCCGTCAACCATTCCTGCGGGGTGTCAAAGGCCGGAGCAGCTGCAAAAGCACTGCCGATAGAAAGGCTCATAGCCATCACGAGTAAACCTGCCATTTTCTTCATGTTCTTTTTCATCATTATCATGCACTCCTTTTAGTGAAAGTATAGTAAAGTATAGTTATTTTTTGCCATCGTCAGGTATGAACAGGAAATCTCTCAATGGCATGTTGAGATATTCCGATAGGATTTGGATGTCCTTCACTTTGAGCAGTTCCGGATTCCGTTCCAGTCTTCTATAGGTTTGGACAGTTATCCCCAGGATCTTTGCCATGTCGCATTGTCTTTTTCCTCTCAACCTTCTTGCTTCTGCTAAGGATAACTTCATCGTTTTCCTCACCTCCTGTTGACTATACTTTACCATAGATTAATATACTTTTCAATAGCTAAAGTATATTTTTCTATGTTTTTTAGCAACTTTTTTATACTTCATCTTGAAAAAAATAGATATTAATAGTAATATTTTATATATAAGGAGGTGCTGCTATGACCATTGGCCAAACAATCCGGGCTATCCGGCAATTAAAAGGGATATCCCAAAAGGAGCTGGCAGACATTTGTGGTGTCAGCATGGGTGCTGTTTCTGCCTGGGAACAGGGCCGCAACGATCCTCGGCCGCGTATCCTGAACAAGATTGCAGAATATTGCCAGATTCCCGTGAACGATCTCCTGCATCCGCCCAAAGACGACATCGTATCCATAGCCAGTAATGCTGCCGGCTCAGGCCGTCAATTTTCTGAACGGGAAACCAGGCTGATTTATAAATACCGGAAATTATCTCCCCTTGGCAAAGCTACGGTAAATGCTGTCATCCAGGTCCAGCTCGAAGGGCTAAAAGAAAAGCCGAAATACACAGGCGTTATCAGCGAATCCTCTCCATCTGGCTTTTATGCCAATATCCAGGAGTCCAGTCCGGAGATCCAGCAGGAAATGGAACGGTACTTCCATTATTTGAAAGCGAAAGAAGCCGCCAAGGATACGGAAAAACAGGAATGATTAGGCCCTATTCGTGTTTATTAGTGCTTAATAAGCCCTATTAGGCTTTATTAAGTCTTATTATGCAGGCTTAGGCGATGCCGCCTTGACACCGTAAGAAGCCCCTTGAGATTTATAGCATCTCAAGGGGCTTCTTGCATTTCATCACCAGCTGTCTATCGTAGCGGGATGGTCGTAATCATAGTCGATATGATGGGCATATACATATACTTCGTGAGCCGGGAATTCATCCTGTATCTGTTCATTCCATTGTTCCAATTTCTTCAGCAAAGCGGCTGTATCCCTTTCATCTGTATTCAACAGCCGTTGCAGGAACTGGCGGCCTTCTTTCTCTCCGGGGTATTCATTACATTCGTCAATGAATTGTAACTCCGGTCTTCTTTTCAAAACATACGGTTCAACATAGGCGTCGATGCACCAGGCTTCGGTGACGAACACTTTATGAATATCATTGGTCATATACAGCCCGGTCCCTAATTCTTCAGCAGTGTAGATATAATGGATGTCATCATAAGCGGCTACCAGCTCATCCATGTATTCATGGCACGGTTTCCACTTCGTTTCCACCTTGAACAGAAAGTATCGTCCGGCAGGCTCATCGACTATCGCCCCGACGTGGTCAACCAATATCTCCGTATCCTTATAATGGATAACGGCACGCCCAAGCTTGAGCTGTTCCCAAATCTGTGCCAGCCCTTCATAGTTCTTTTTCGTCAGAATCGCATAATAAGTCGTACACCAGTTAGCCATTGAAATCATCCTTTCCCTTACATAGTAATCATGAAACCATAGACATAATCCAAAGCCTTCGTAATCGCATAATGGGATGCAACTACCGTGACCAGATGAGCGACGATGAAGTCCATGTGACCATCTCCTTCCGGCAAACTGCCTTCGATGGCTATACCAAAACAGGGATGATGCTGATCGTCCAGGAGGAGTCCTGAAAGGAAGCTCCTTGAGGGTCAGCGTCATCCCTGTTATCCTCTAAGCCCGAAGGCTTGCCATCCTTTCTTTTTATTAAGGCTTCTTAGACGCAAAAAAAAGAGAGCTTTACAGCTCCCTTTTTGATTAAGCGGCTTCCATGTCAATATCTCTCGTCTGGCAGGAAAGGTTCGTCCGCTTTGAATAATCTGCACAGGCTCGGTTGATGCTGTCTGAGGTGCTGACCTGCTTATTGGCAAAAAGCTTGGCCTGTACGATTCTTTGCCGCTGGATTTCGAGAAGGGCCATGATGTTGCCGTCATCATCGGTTACGACGACAAGCTGATTATATTGGTTCATCCGAGTGGCATAGGACAAAGCACAGTTACGTAAGGCCATGGAAATCTTTTTCAGCTCGCTTTTCCGTTCGACGCAATGGAACTGGTAGCCGTCGACAGACTGATGCAATGCCTTGATAATCGTCTTATCAATCGGGAAGACGACTTCATGGTTCTCCTGCTTTATAATCGCTACAGACAGCCAGTCATGGAGCTTTTGAAAAGGAACCTTTTCTTTTTCAAAAGCTTTCAGGGTAATCTCATCGGCCATTTTCCACATATGCAATGTATCTTCATCCTCTTGGCTCCACGGCCGCCGTATGAAACGGCTTGCCTTGATATGCGGATAGCGTGGATAGAAGGTATGGACGAAATCGCAGATTTTCTCTATGATATAGCGGTCATCGGTATATTCAGAATAACCGCCGTATTGCCATTTGCGTATCCTTGCCAAATCGGAAAAGACAGGGAAAGCCAGATACGCTAAATCTGCAGTCGGCAAAGAGAAAGCCTTGACCAGCGGATAGAAGTCTTCATAATGCAGATGCTTCCGTACAAATGGCGTGTTCGGAAGTTTCAGTGCTTCAATGAGGGCGGCGTCATAGGTCCTGCCCTGTTTCATCCGGACTTCCATATCGCTTTCCCAGTTTTCCGGCAGTTTCTGGCCCTTGACGGTCTTTTTCAGCCAGTCAGGGAACGACAAGTCCCCTTTGCCACCATAAGGGACGAGGTCAGCATCCCAGAAGCGCACTTTATGGGCCATGGCCAATACACTGGCAAATACTTTAAGACGGCGATGACTGGAAATGAACAGCCTTTTTTCCTGTAGTCCCAGCCTTTTCACGTGACGGTTGATGGCAGTACGCATCATCCGCAGTAGGGCCGTCAAAGAAGTCCCTCGCCGGACAACATGGTCAGCGGCGATATACCAAAGGGCCGTCTTTTCCTTCATTGTATCAAAGGAGCTGATGTACCCCAATTTTTCTTTCTGGTGTACATTACGCTTGTCTTCATCATACGTCCAGTATACGTCATGGTTTTTCATATCAAAGACAAACCGTTCCCGCACCTTCTGATAGGATGCATGATACCGTGTGGCATCGACCTTGACGGCATCATAGGTCAGCCGCAGTTCCAGCTTGTCCTTGAAATCGACAAGGGTCATACGCATAGCATAAGGCATGGGCCGTGTCTTATCATGATTGAACATGACGGCGTTCTTATGGTGATAATGTCCGCATACAGGACAATAGAATTCATCTTCGTTCAGCCGCCAGTTGAAATAGGAAATGCTGTTGCATACCGCACAATATGCCTTGTATTCGTGGCGTTCAGAATCATAGGATATAAAAGCCGTCGGCGTCCCATGTTCTTCATAGTTCACGATTTGACTTCCGATAATCAATTCAGCAATCTTCTTCATCGTCGTCACCATCCAATCCGGCAAATAAGCTTCCTTCTTCGGTTTCAGCCTTCTTCAAATCATCCTCAATGGCTTTCTTCTGTGCTTCTTCTTTCTGTTTGGCCGTATCCTTGGCCCGTTTGGCTTCTTCTGCTTTTTGCTTGGCTTCTTTCTGAGCTTTTTCTTCGTCAAGCAAGGTATCCTTGTGCTTGTTCAACAGTAAGACGGCCATGTTCAAAGCCTTTTCCTGCGTATCGCAGAACGCTTCAAGGAACCTCGTCTTTTCCGGTTCCTGCGAATGTTCCTTGTCATAGGCAATCAAGCTACGAATAGCCTTGAGGAAATCCAACTGCATGGAGAAAGTCCGTTCCATCATGGAAACACTGTTCATATCCGGCATACTATCCCATCCTTTCCAGATGGCAGACACCTAAGCCCTTTTGCTTCCGGCGCTGCCTTCGCTGCCATCAAAAAAGCAGAATACGCCCAGGGCGGCAAGGACGGCATAGCCGTACATTTCATCCTTGTCGCCCTGGGCGTATCCTGCTAACCTGCAGCCGCGAAGGCGATGCTATTTATTGCTTCTTATTATGGCTCCCTATTATAGTAAGTTTTTCCAAAAAGCTAATTCACCTTTTTTCAAAGATCTGCAGATTTTCTCCGGTTATATAGTTTCCTTATCGGGCATTGCTACGCTGTTGCAAAAACGTCAGATACTGCCGATACTTGCGAAGCATCATGTTCTTGGCGTATTGCTCCATGTATTCGTAATCAGGCTCGCCGGAATCAGTGACGGGAAGCATAATTCGTAGTCGTTTTGCTCGCGGATTCGAAATTGAAAGTCCATGTCCAAAGAATCCATGTAATCCCGAAATGCATTTCGCAATAAACAACATAACAAATGCACTCATATCAATAAGCGGAATTAATGCTGTAACGTGACTATCGAGAGCCATGTTCGCGGGTTGATAATATGCGAGACCGGCGCCTCCATCTCCGTCGTTATTCAACGTAATGCACTGCCCGGCAATAATTTTCTTGGGATTATGCACAAACCCTTTTAGACCATTATTATTTGCCTTGGCTGAAATCAGCGGGGTATCGCCATCTTCAAGCATGGCCATATTGTCCTCACGGCCCCTAACGAGTTCAAACATGCTCGAAATAAAAATTGGCTTCCACTCTTTCTCATCCAACGCCGGAATCTCAGCGACTTCACCCAGTTCCGCAATGCGTGCTTCGACATGGGTGCGATATTTAGCGAGCATCGCTTCTCGTTTTTGCCGCACATACTCCGCCATATACGCATAATCCGGGTTACCGGCACTATCGACAGGAAGCAAGAATTGAGAACTGACCATACGGGAAGGACGCCACTTTCGAGCATAAATGAAACAATCACCCTGCTGACGAATCATTTGAGCAAGAAACAGTGCCTCGTCTTCGTTCATTTCATGGTCACGTAGCGTTAGAGGATTAACGTCATGGGTACATGTAAACTGCTTTGGCTGATAGTAGCTGTACCCAATAGCCGACCCATTGTTAACTACACAAATAGACCCTTTGTCGAATAATTTGAGTTCAATGGGCTCGTTTGGCCCATAACCGACCTTTGAATTATCCTCAACCGCCTGCATGGTACAAAAACCTGTGACACCATTGTTAATGCCAGATGCACCAATGAATGGCACCTCTCCTTCAGAGCTCATTGGCGGTTTTTTGTTATAAAAGCCATGCCCAATAACAAATACACTATTTATTGGAATTCGTTTCCATTCCTTCTCATCAAGACTCTGCATCATCGTTACCCCCTTCAAACAGGTACTCACGGTTCTGCATGACCATCAAGAACTCGAATGTCAAATAATCGCCGATAGCCTTTTCAAAATCAGCATCTGTGGGAATCTCGTCGTTGAAGTAGTAGAACGAGTGCAGCCATTCGTCATCAGGCTTGACGGTAGATTCAACGCAGAACTTTGACGGCGCCTCAGCGCGTCCATTCCAGACGTCCAACAGATGCTGCTTCTTGTCCTTTGCGGAATCACCCTCGACAAGACCAACATGTGCGCGCACCTCGTACCCATCATCACGAAAGTCGATGAATTTGCACACCTTGTCGGCATCGTGCGGCTCATGAGCCGTAAACACAGCAATGACCGGGTTCGTTCCCACGCCGTAGAACGTATCCGTATTGCAGGTGATAACTCCTTCCAGCGTGTGATGCTTCATGATAGATACTTTGAATGCCTTTTCAGCCTTTGACTTTCCTGTCATAGATGACTGCGGAACGATGACAGCAGCCCTCGCACCGATTGTCAGTGAATCTAGTAAATGCTCAATGAAGGACAACTCATACTGAGACGGATCAGCTTTCGTCCCCTGTGAATAGGGCGGATTCATAAGTCCCACTGTTGCGCCTTTCATCTGTACCTGAGCTGGATTTTTTGCTAGGAAGTCACAACATTCCAAATTGCTGTTGCCGTCACGACGCAAAATCATATTGGCACATGCTACGGCAAACATATTACTTTGCAGCTCATACCCATGGAGTTGTTTTTTCTTGATATTCCTGCGTTGCTGATCCGAATCTGCCTTAGATAACATGCGATGCATGGCAGAAATCAAGAAGCCGGCTGTACCACACGTTGGGTCCAACCCTACCACGTAATTGATACAATGCAACGATAACCCTTATTTTGCACACCCCCGTGTGCAAAATAAGATATCATAAAAACATATTGAAATTCGAGTCGTTTTCTGATGGATATACCTGACACTCTTTCATCCGAATATACATTAACAAACTGCCAATCCTTTTTTGTTATCGGTTCTTTAAAATGCTGAATCTGTAATTCAAAGCTCCCCTCTGTGCATCCTCATATGTACTAACTCGGCAATATGCCACAACACGAAGATTCCGATGTGCAGTCGCACTTCTCTTATATTAGCAGGAATAGGGTAGCTTGCTCTTTGTATATTGAGGATACACAGACTATTCTATCTGAATTTTAATTATCTCAGTATAAACATACCACGAAGTTAAACTTTGTTTTCTTCACGGATGTCCGTAGGTATTCTCTCACATACTTCGATTAAGGTTTTCGCATAATCAAATCCTTTTTGCGTAACTGTTTTTTTGTTGACAAAAAGCATAATGGAAACAATACAAAGGACCATAATAATCAGAACAATGTAATCTGGGTATGGGTGTAAAAATGCCTGGTTTAGAGAAATTATTCCCTTGAGTATAATTTCTCTAATAACAATGACTAAGTAAAGAAATAGTGCAATTCTTTTTGTTCCATACAGATTTCTCCAAAAATTGTACTCTTTTAATTCTTGATATACCCTTGGTTCTTTATCACGATTTGAATTTGCATAATTTCTAAGAATATTTGTTGCAGAAATATATTGTTGGTCATCATCTGCATTTTCATTTGATTTGTCCAGTGGAAGATTCAGTCCCCTGAATCGGTTCAATTTTCTATGATAACGCTCTTTTGTGATGTCATCAAATGTATTATCGGAAAAACGTAGCACAATTGTAGTTGGCATCCCACCTAATTTTGCATACATCTTTTTCTCGTAATCTTTTCCAATGTTCCTTGCTATTTTGCTAAAAATAGTAAGGAACACAAGACTCAAAAAAATTAGAGTGCCGTTTTCAATCCAGCTATACTGTATTAGACCTTTGATCAATCCGATCATAATAATAGGTGCTAATAACACTATTACTGGCATAACACGAGCGTGAAACGTAAAATCATCAAAAAAGTTCTTAAATTTATCCATTTTTAATCTCGCACCTCGACTTGCGATATTTACTTCTTTTTCGCTCCAGTAGATCGTTCTTTTTGATTGTAACTCATTTTATTGATAATATATGGTTCTAAAAACATCTACCCCTATTCATTGTGTGTATTGAAAGATCCAATATAGAACTCACTATCTCTATCACAAAGCCGTTCGTCGGATAAAAAATCTACTGAATAATTAGAATTTGATACATATATATGTACTTGCCCTAAACAGCAATCAAAAACAATATCTTTTGCCGAATTCTGAGTGATTGTATTATATCCTTCATAATAGTTCAGATTCTCTGCTGGTGCTTCGCCGATTACAATTACGCTCGGGTTTAATTTTTTCAAAACATCATTTGGCACTTTTCCCGAATCTCTGCCGTGGTGTGGTGCAAAAAGGATATCGATCTCAGGCCATTTTACATGATTCTTAATCTTATTGACGAAATCTTCTTCTATATCCCCCATCCAGATTGCTTTCACTCCTTTTTCAAGAGAATAAGTAAAGATTGGAGAGATGTTATTAAAGGCGGAACCGTCTTTCGCTTTTTGTAACGCATCTTTATAATCTAAATTCGATGTGATTGGCCATAGAAAATTTATTCCAGATGAACCATAGTTTTTTCCTTGAGAACTGTTATTTTCATTCATCCAACAACGTGAACAACCTTCTTCTACGTAATAGTGATATTCGCCGTCTCTCAATTTACAGTAATACTTGAAACTTTCACTTGGATCAGATTTTGTGGCCTTATTTTCAACACAATAAAAGTTTACAATTTTGATTTTTTCATCTAAGAATTTTAACCCGCAAATATGGTCTTCATCAGGATGAGTAGAAATCACTCGTGTGATATCCTTGTTTTTCTTTTCCGTTACTATTTCATCAACAATATCTTTTTTATCATTATCATCTAGGCAGCAGTCAATAATTGTAAAATTACTTGAATCATGTTTTATATAAAACATGTCTCCTTGTTCTCCGTTAATGTCAGAAACTGAAAAAGATTTAATCACACTCATTTTTACCCCTCCAATTTTTTTGGGAGTGTAAAATAGTTTGTGTAAATCGGTATTGCATGAATCTACTTTATGCCC
>OHAY01001133.1_pt1 | contig 25510 bp, 27 predicted proteins | sample 1577191 | NCBI WGS metagenome assembly OHAY01 (sample SAMEA3541504, study PRJEB24748) | human gut metagenome | biome: human gut; feature: human-associated habitat; material: faeces | place: China | collected 2012 | reverse complement strand
AATACAAGCAGAAGGGCATCAGCGTTGCCGCTGATGCCTTTACTTTCTGCAAAGGAGAAATCAAAAATGAAACAGTCACAGTACAACTCTTACGATGACCTGCCTCTGTTCCTCAACGCCGACATAGTGGCGAAGGTGCTGGGGGTATCGTCCTCCACCAGCTATGAGCTGATGCATGAGCCGGACTTCCCAGTACTGAATGTCGGCAGCAGGATGGTGATTCCCAAGGAAGCGTTCATCCAGTGGGTCACCAAGCACACGGAAGGAGGTGTCCGCGAATGACTGCGCTCACCTATCAGAAAGACGCGAGAGCGTATCGGTTCTCGCTGCCCAACGAAATTTGGGGGCTGAAACTTCCGCCTCCCGCCTTCAGTATCCTCGCCTATCTCTGCTATCTCAACAGCCACCATAGGGGTAGCGCCGTTCCAAGTGTGGATGAGATTGCAGCGCTGCTCCACATGAGTCCAGACATGGCAGAAAAGCAGTTGGATACTCTGGTCAAACGAAATCTGATCTCGCCGCAGATGGTTCCGGTATTCAGTCGCAAACACACAGGAAAGTTTTTCTCCCTCCCTAACGAAATCTTTTCTCTGGACCTGGGGCACGGCGCGATCACCGTCTATGCCTACCTGCTCTACTGCGAAGACCGCAGCAGCCATCAATGCCATCCCAGTTACAACACCATCTCCGCCACTGTGGGGCTGGCCGTAAACACGGTGATGAAACACATCGCCAAACTGGAGGACAGGCAGTTTATCACAGTAGAGCACACCAGCTATTTCGACCGCCGGGGAATGAAGTGGAACGGCAACAACTGCTACACCATTCTGCCGATCCAGGAAGCCGTCGACCATTCCTACGAGCGGCAGATGGTGAAACTGGAGGAAGTCACGGAGCGTCAGCGGGTAGCAGAGGAACTGCAAAAACAAGGCCGTGTTCGCCCCTGTGAGCCGCTGTGTGCGGCTTTGCCGGGAGCAGCGAGAACAGATACCGGCCAGGCCTATTCGAACGGATTTAGGCCGATTTCGGAAGAGCCTACGAGGACGAAAGTAGAAGCAGGATAAACACCAGGCGTCAAGTGCGACGCTCTGTTCGGTCACTTCTGCCCGCAGTGCGGGCAGTTACGGGGTTTTCAGGGAGTTCCAAAGTGGGGTCAAAATCGAAGGGGTGCTATCACTTCTGCGGTCGTTATCCCTGAAAGCCTACACCCACAAGAAAAAAGTAGGGGTCATGCCCCGGAAAGGAGCTCATTTTGAGCAAGAAAGAAAAATTTGCCCTCTATCTCACCCCTGAGAAAAAGGCACGCTTGGAGCGACGATATCAGGAGGACGGCAGCCGCAGCATCACCGGATTCATTGAGCGGGCCATCGATTTCTACCTGGACTATCTCAGTGCCAACAACGCTGGGCTGTTCCTCCCCACCTCCATCCAGTCCTATCTGGACGGTCGAGTGGGGCAAATGGAAAACAAAATGGCATCGCTGGCTTACAAGCAGGCGGTGGAGTTGGACATGCTGTCCGGAATCATTGCGGACAGTTTTCAGTTCAGTGAGGAGGACCTGCGCCGACGCCGTGCGGAGAGCGTCCGAAATGTGAAACAGACCAATGGCCGCATCTCGTTCGAAAAACGGGTGCGGGAATCCTGGGAGGACGATGACGGATGGCAAGACTGATCGTCAAAAGCCCGTACATCAAGTGCGGAGTCGGTCACTCAGCAGGCGGATACATGCGATACATCGCCACCCGCGAGCGGGTCGAGTTGATCCAGGATGACCGTCCGCCAACAAGAAAGCAGGAACAGCTTATCGCAAAACTGGTGAAGGATTTTCCTGACGCAAAGGAGATGGGTGAGTATGGTGACTACCAAGAACGCCCCACCAAGGCCAATGCCTTCGTCTTTATCTCTCAGGCGTTGGAGGAAAACTGGAGCGATGTTCAGAAATCGGATGGCTACATGAAGTACATCGCAACACGGCCAAGGGCAGAACGGCTGGGCTCCCATGGTCTCTTCGGTGACAAAGATGGCGTGGAGCTGGACAAGGCCATGGCGGAACTGGAGAACTACACAGGAAATGTGTGGACGCACATCATCTCCCTGAAGCGAGAGGACGCAGAACGGTTGGGCTACGACAATGCCAGAGCGTGGAGGAATCTCCTCCGCGCCCAACGCAACGACATCGCCGCCGCTATGAATATCCCGCCCCAGGACTTCCGCTGGTACGCTGCCTTCCATGATGAGGGCGACCATCCCCATGTGCACATGATGGCATGGTCCGTAAAGCCGGGACAGGCGTATCTATCTCAGGACGGCATCCGCCAAATCAAATCCAAGCTCACCAACGATATCTTCCAACAAGAAATGCTCCACCTCTATGAGCAGAAAACGGTTTCCCGTGATCAGCTGGTGCGGGAAGCGCGGCAGGCCATGCGGGAGTTGGTCCAGCAGATGCGAACCAGGATCTGCGACCACCCCGAGGCGGAGCGGCTCATGCAAGAACTGGCACTTCAATTGGAAACGGTCAAGGGGAAGAAGTCCTACGGCTACCTTACGAAGAAGCAAAAGGCGCTGGTAGATGAGATTGTGGACCAGATGGAGCAGCTCCCGACCGTGGCCGAATGCTACGAACAGTGGTGGCAGCTGCAAGGTCAGGTGGAAGATTTCTATTCTGAGAAGGAGCGGCACCGCCCGCCGCTGTCCCGGCAGAAGGAGTTTCGCCAAATCAAGAATGCGGTCATCCAAGAGGCGGAGACGATCCGGCTGGGGAAAATCACCTTTGAGGACGAAACCTTGGACCTGCGTCAGGGCGATGAGGTGGACAACGGCAAAGATGTGTCTTGGGACTTCCGGACGCTTCGTATGGACGTTCAGGATGAATACTCGTCACTGGCAGAACGGGATGATGCCGTGGAAAGTATGCGGGAACTTGCAGAGAGCGGTGACGCCCATGCGCAATATTTTATGGGAAAACTGTATCGGGACGGCCCGCTGCTGCCGCCGGACTGGGTGATGGCCCGGTACTGGTTTGACAAAGCGGCGAAGCAGGGATATGCAGTGGCTCAGTATGCTTTGGGAAAATTATATCTCTCTGATGACGCCAGCGTCCATGATTCCGAGCTTGGAATCCAGTGGTTGGAACACGCCGCCTACAACGGAAACCACTATGCATCCTACCGTCTGGGCAAGGAATATCTGAAGGGTGAATCGGTAAGAAGGGATACCCGCAAGGCCATGGATCACATCTGCACCTCCGCCCAGGCCGGCAATCTCCATGCGCAGTATCTGTTGGGAAAGCTGCTGCTCCAAGGGAAGGTGGTCGAGCGTGACAAAGAGGCGGGCATCCAATGGCTGTCTCAGGCGGCGGAGCAAGGACACAGCTACGCGCAGTGCCTTCTGGAAAGGCAGAGTGCTTCGACAGCGCCGGAGGTATTCCTTGCAGTGACGAGACTGCTCCATCACATGGCAAATATCTTCCAGGACAACTCCCTGCCGCAGAGCGGCACGGGGCTCACCCACATCGACCGCAAGCGCCGTCAAGAGCTGCGGGAGAAGCGTCTCGTCCATGGCCACAAAGAGGACGATCATGAGGAGCAGCAGTATGGCGGTTGGAATATGACGATGCATTAGAGCTGCGTGCTTTCGCAAAAGTCTGAAAACGTCGAATCCTTTAGTGCCTTTCTTTCTGGGTCCTTTACATGTTGTGTTTGCAAAAAATCATCAAAGCAACTCAACAATCATGAAAGAAGGAAGCCTGATAAGGCAAAAAAGATAGCTCTCCTGCTGGGAGAGCTATCTACAATTTCAGTTGATTAAAAACGCCATTCTCAAAAGAATTTTCTTGCTGAGCGAAGAGCATAGTCACTCCATCACATCATCGTGTTGAACGTAAGTCCAGGGCCCATAGCCGCCTCTTGCACCCTTCGTTCTAACTCGTCGATAGATGGGCTTTGCTTCAGCTGACAAGCCTCCTCCTTATGGCGCAGTCGAAGGATAGATTGTTGCATATCCTGAAGTTCCTCATCAAACCAAGGTCTGTTCCAATACTGACGTAACACTTCGGATGGACACTCCGCAGTCCCACAGCTATCGTAAATTTTTGTCGGTGTTCTATCCCAAATGGTAATTCCAGAAATCACAGGATCATCACGAAGAATGTCGAGGTTATCTGGCAGAACACGAACGACATAGTCATGGGCTTCCATGGCTGTCGCTCTCGGAATCGTTCCTCTTTCGTTCATTTCATAGAAGCGGAGGAGTGTGCTGCAAAGGGAGTGTTCCGGCCTGGTAGCAATGACTGCAAGTTCGACCCGATAACCTTTTTTAACAAGAAGTTCAGCCGTACGATGCGGAACATCTGTGGTGCGTCCAGTGCCTTCAATGATCAGATGGATGCCCCGCTCTGATGTTTCATGGATCAGCCGCTCCGTCACCGCACCAGAAAACCCACTGGTCATCTGTACAGAATCCGATCCATACCGGGCATACAATTCTTTGTAATTGGGGTGGAAACGCCGATACTCGTCTGCATTAATAAAATACACGTTGCCGCACAGAAGTTTGTTCAGCATGGAAGAAAGCACTGTCTTGCCAGCACCCGGCTGCCCAGCCAAAAGTATTGCCCGTGGCTCTGATTGCCGATTGTACCTTGCAGCGTAATTCCACTCACTGGCAACAACCGCCTCCACATCACTCGGCAGAAAATCAGCAGGATTTTTTTCAATGCCCATTTTGCTCACGCCTCAATACCAGCGTAAAACTTACGAGCAAAATCAAACTGCGTTTCGATCCGATCCAATTCGGCCTCAGTATCCGCACCCAGAATGCTGCTCTTGGCGTTCCATACCAAACCGTAAACAACATTAACTGGATCTTTTTTGTCAGAGGGAGAAATATGGTTATTCCTTGCAAAATGGAAAAGTGACCCGAGAATGTCGGCCCCCTTTTCAAGCAGGACTTCCTGTCTGAGGGAAAACTCATAATTGCTCACACGAAAGACCTCCTCGCTCGATCTGTAAATACAGTATATGCACTATACGATAGAACCGTACCGGAAATCAGCGTTCCTATCTTCGGAGATCATTGTAGCATACCACAAACAGAGTTGCAAATCAAAAAGGTAATCGACCGTTGCGGCGCAAAAATAATCGTGAAAGCACCCCTTCCGAATTGTCGGCTGGGTACGGATATACCCCCACGGCTTCGGCTCCAACCTGACGGTGTTCACCGTCACGGCCCCCGATAGAATTCCCGAAAAGGCTGTATCGAACTGGGAGAACTCTCCCGGCCATCTGGCAACGATGATTGACCCGAACTGTGATACCGTCGGCGTCAGCGTTACCATCGATAACGGCAGAACCTTCTGCTACATGTTCGTAGGCAATCCGACAGCGCATAATCCCTATGCATAAGAGGAGCTCAGATGGGCCGCATCCAAAATTGGATGCGGCCCATTGCAGTTCACTCTGAACTTGATAATTTTCTGATAATTGTTGTCATTTGGGATGGCTATTCAGCAGTGGTTGCGGTATTGTGTGTCGTTGACAGGAGGTGGCACACCATGCATGACTACATGAAAGCCCTTTACCACAGGTTTGAGGCACCATCCAGGAGGACGGAATACATGGACAGAAAAATCAAAAGAACACACAGCCAGCTTGCTCGGGTACTGGGTAAGTCAGAGAAAAAACTGCTCCTGCGGATAGCGGACACGGAAGATGAGCTGCGGGACGAAGTCTGCCTGAACAGCTTCATATCCGACTTCCGTCTGGCACAGAGCATCCAGCAGGAGCTGCTGGCAGACCAGCCGCCCTACAGCTTCGAGGCAGAAGACGAGTGGCAGGCCTGCGAAAAGTTCTCACAGGGAAAAAGCAGCTAACAATACCGTCAAAAACTGCGATGGTGTAAACAAAGAAGAGTTCCTACAGAGGAGGCGATTCAAATGAGTAAACGCAGGCCGTCCGGCGACGGCATGGTGCGCAAAAAGGACGATGGCCGTTGGGAGGGCCGCATCGTGATCGGCCATAAGGAAAACGGCGACAGCATCTTCCGCTACATCTACGCACCCACGCAAAAAGAGTTGACCGCAAAGCTCCGCCAGGAGATCACCGCCTACCAGGGCGTTGACCTGACCGAGGACAGCAAGCTCACCCTGAGCGAATGGCTGGACTACTGGCTGGATGCGATCATGGCCGGAACCATCCGGCCCAGCACACTAAACGGATACCGCAGATACTCAAATCTCTACATAAAGCCATACCTCGGAGACAAGCAGATTTCAAAAATCACCCCGGCGGATGTACAGAAGATGTACGAAGTTCTGAAAGCACGGGGGCGTGTCAAGGAACACGCTCAATACGGTCACCAGCTATCCGGCAGCATGGTACACAGCATCCACACCATGTTCCACGAAGCCATGAAAGCGGCGAAGGAATCCCATATCATTGCCAAAAATCCCACCGAGAATATCCCGGTTCCAAAAGCGAATCCCAAACCCAAGCAGATCCTGAATGATGACCAGTTGGAACAGTTCATGGAGGCAATCAAACACGACGCCGTCTGGCATGACTTCTTCTACACAGAGCTGACCACCGGTCTGCGGCGGGGTGAGCTCTGCGGACTCATGTGGGCGGACTTCGATGAAGCAGCCAGAACACTGGCAGTAAGGCGAACCATCCACATGGAGAAAGGCGGCAGGCTGGTGGCCGGTGCCACCAAGACCGGGCGAGGGACCCGAAATATCCTGCTACCAACAAGTACTGCCCAGCTTCTGTCGGAACGCAAAAAGCATTCCTGGTCAGAGTGGATCTTCCCGAATCCGCTGAAGCCCGAATCCCCTACCAATCCCCGCTCCGCATACGGCCACCTGAAGGCCTTGCTGGACTCCGCTGGCCTGCCCAACATTCGGTTCCACGACTTGCGTCATACCTTCGCCACCCATGCCCTGGCCTCCGGCGTGGACGCCAAGACGTTGTCCGGCATTCTGGGCCATACAAAGGCATCCTTCACGCTGGATACCTACACCCATGTCACTGGAGATATGCAGCGCACCGCTGCCGAAATCGTCGGAGATTTTATGACAGAAATCCTGGGAGAGGAGATGAAACCTTGGCAAAACGCAGAAAACGAGGGGACGGGAGCGTCCATCTGAGAAAAGACGGCCGCTGGGAGGGCCGGGTAGTCATTGGCTATGATGACAACGGCTATCCCAAGACAAAGAATGTGCTGGCAAAAAACAAGAAAGAGTGCCTGCAAAAGCTGAAAGTCCTGAAAGACAGCCTGAAGAAAGTAGAGCCGGAACGACTGTCATCCGATATGTGTTTTGGAGCATGGCTGGATCACTGGTACCAGAACCAATGCAAGCCTACGATTGGAGCAAAGACACAAACGGACTACGAGAACCGCATCTACCGGCACATCATCCCGGAAATCGGTGACATCCCGCTGAATAAGCTGACGCAGAATGACCTGCAGCAGTTCTACGGGCGGCTCAAGAAAAGCGGCCGGAAGCGTTTCACCGACAAGTACGGCGAAGGGCTGTCCGACCGAATGGTGCGTATGTGTCACGCCACCTGCCGCTCCGCGTTGGAGAAGGCGGTGCAGGATGGGCTGATCCGTGTGAACCCGGCCATCGGCTGCAAGCTGCCGCCCAAGAAGGCGCGGGAGATGCAGGTGCTGACGCGGGAGGAACTTCAACGGTTCCTCATTCAGGCGAAGTTCGAGGGCTACTACGAAGTGTTTCTTCTGGATTTAGCCACCGGCCTGCGCCGGGGTGAGCTGATGGCGCTGCAATGGGACGACCTGAACTTCAAAACCGGTGTGCTGAATGTGAACAAGCAGGTCTACGATGTGCGGGGCCAACTTCAAATCAGCACGCCAAAAACAAAGAACTCTGTCCGCAAGATCGTCCTGCCGCCTGCTGTGGTGGAGGTGCTGCGGGAGTATAAAAAGACGGTAGACTCTCGCTGGATGTTCCCGTCCCCGGTGAAGGAGGACTGCCCCATTACGCCCGGCGTGGTGCGGCGCAGACTGCAGTTCATTCTGGAGCACGCAGGATGCAAGCATGTGAGATTCCATGACCTGCGCCACACCTTCGCCACGCTGGCGTTGGAGAACGGCATGGATGTGAAAACGCTCTCCGCTATGCTGGGCCATGTGTCGGCGGCCACCACGCTGGACATCTACACCCACATTACCGATGACATGCGGCTCACGGCCGCCGCCAACATCGACCGTGGCATCGGCAAAGTAGCACCACAGGAGGATGCTTCAGAGCCGGGGTGGGAAACTGCCCCGGCCCAGGCGGAAAAGCCGAGAATGACCGACTTCAAGCCCTATGTGGGACGCAAGCGCAAGTCCGGCACCGGCTGCGTCACCGAGATCAACGACCACCTCTTCGAGGGACGCTACTCCCCCAAATGGCCCGACGGCAAAAAGCACGCCCGCAATGTCTACGCCCATACTCGTGAGGAGTGTGAGGAGAAACTGAAGGTGTTGATCGTGGAGATGAAGGCGGAAATTGCGGAAGCACAGCGACTGAAGGACGAGGGCAAAGGTGATGGAAGCCCGTTGGAGGGGAAGAAGAGAAAACGGAGAAAGAAGAAAGATGAATAGAACTGTCTTGGATATCGAATGCTCGGTATCCAAGACAGTTAAGTATGATTACTCGCTTAGCTTAATTTAAAAAGTGCTTCCGACCGATTTTACTCCCAGCAAATGAAGAAAGCGATGGCGTAGCATCCAACCCTCATGAAAACGGAAAATGTGATTGCGCTCTCGAAACTCGCTTATTTTTTTGTGGTTTCGATTGATTTCTCCATATTAACTTCGTGGAAGAACCGAAGTATGAAATGATTACGGCAGGTGGAATAAGGTTGAGGTACGAGCCATCCCGGAAAGTGGCGACATAACCGCCATTTCCGCTGGCGTCAGCGAACGGAAAAAGCAGATTGCAGAGCTACATATTGCATGATTCCTATTGTGGCGAATGTGCCATATTTAAAATTAACTATAGTTACATTGGGAGAAATACTACATGCTTGAATGTTGAATTGCGATGCATTGGTATGATAAAATATAGACAACACCTCGCAGATAGAAAGTTAAACTACTCCAGATTATAGTTATATAGAACAGTACGCTAAAAAACTGATGTTTCGGGAGTATAAGTGGTATTTGGCACATGGATTCAAAAGAAAAGTTGCTCTGGAAATTGTAAACGCTCGACAGCCTTATTATAAAACTGTAGGTAAAGAATGGAGGCAAATATGCAATTATCAAAAATCAGAATTAAAAATTATAGATTGCTTATTGATGCCGAGTTGGAAGTCGATCCTAAGACAACCTTAATTGTGGGTAGAAACAACACGGCCAAAACATCATGTTTTTCGTGTATTGGAAATGTACTGGAAGGAAATTCTATATCTTTTAATGACTATCCGCTATTAAGACGAGAAGATTTCTATACTAAAATTGCACTTTTTATGGAGAAGAAGCTCCCTTATGAGGATCTTTGTAGCCAGATAGAGGTTACCTCCATAGATTTCTTGGTGGACTATTCATTAGAAGACCCCGATGATAACCTGGGGGCTTTGTCACCTTTCATTATCGATGTCGATGTGGATACGACAACAGCTCTGATTCGTGCAGAGTATCGTTTAAAAACAGACGAAAAAACATTGTGGTCGCTCTTGGAAAGCAGCTATTATAAGGATGGCACTTTTTCATCGAACGAGGAAGCGCACAATATAATTGCCGATAATTTCGGTAAATTGTTTGGATTAACCGTATATGCCATCAATCCAAACAATCTGGAGGACAAACAAGTAAAAAGCCCAAAAGAATTACATGATTTGTTCCCGTTTTATTTCATTCCTGCTGAACGGGTTCTTGGTGAAGATGACACACATAACAGTTCTCTTGGCTCTCTGATTTCGAGTTTCTTTGATATGAGTGAAGCGGATTTGGATCCAGATGTTGCCGAAGAAATCAAACGGCTACGCACACTCGTGGAAAAGGCTAACAAGGATGTTCAAAAGCAAAGTGATGAAATTTTAAGTGCCGTTGTGAACAGCTCTATTGGTTTTGGTTACCCTAACATAGAGGAATTAAAGCTCGGAGTTATAACACAGCTCAGCATTGATGATCAGATCAAGAATCAGACCAAGCTATCGTATATATCCGGCACAGCAAACGAAAGTTTACCGAGTTCTCACAATGGCCTTGGCTATAAAAATCTGATCAAAATGGAGTTTCTCCTTGCTGCATTTGCCAAGGATGTTGAGAAACGTGGTGTTGCGTGTGTTCCGTTGCTCTTTATTGAAGAGCCAGAATCACATATGCACCCACAAATGCAGACTGCTTTTGCAACATATTTGGAAAAATTTCTTGGCAAGCTATCTACTGTCCAAATCCAGACTTTTCTGACCTCACATTCCGCTCATATAGCTAATACTATGGAGTTTGCAAAAGTTCGGTATGCGCAAAAGTCTAACGCCGGTGTAATTTACAAGAATTTGAACACCTTTGCTCGGGCCGATCCCGAGAATGTGGATTTTATCCGGAAGTATTTAACTTTGACAAAATGTGATTTGTTCTTTGCGGATAAAGCCATTTTCGTTGAAGGTGCCTCTGAACGATTGCTACTGCCTGACATGATTGAGAAATGCGAAACGGCTGGGGTGTTTGGTTCCTGTAAATACCCTTTATCTGCACAGTATTATGCTTTAATTGAAATCGGTGGGGCCTATGCACATAAGTTCATTCCATTTATTGATTTTTTAGGAGTACCGTGCCTAATCCTTACGGATTTGGATTCTGTAGCAGACCGTGTAGGTGAAAGCGGGAAGGTAGTAAAAAAGTCCGTTGTGGTTAGCCAAGGGGAAACTACATCTAACGAAACCATAAAATGGTGGGTTCGTAGAAATAATGGTCTTCCTGAGTGCGATACATCAAAAATCGACCTCACAGAAATTACCTCGATGACTACAGCCAACAAGACCAGAGGCAAATGCCATATCGTGTTCCAAACGGCCGAAAGAGGATTGTGTGGGCACTCGTTGGAGGAAGCAATTCGTAATGTCAACCGAACGCACTATGATTTAGGTGATAGCATAAGTGAAGAAGACCTTGAGTTTAAGGGCAAAAGCAAAACAGATTTTGCCCTCGATCTCATTTGCGAATGCTCCGGTTATTGTGTTCCTGACTACATAAAGTCCGGCTTAAAATGGTTGAATGATCAAAGAGTTCTTGAGTAAGGAGGTGCCAGTTCATGGGGGGAGAGTATATTGGTGCAAATTACAATCTTGCAAAAACAGAAGCTGATAAGATTGATGCACAGATTATCGAAACACTTAAGTCGGGACACAGTTTCCGTGTTGAAGCTGGTGCGGGTTCTGGCAAAACTTACTCTCTGAATCGAGTCATTGAATGGATACAAACAAATAAATGGTCTGACTATAGCCGAAAAAAGCAAAATGTGGTCTGTATTACTTATACAAATGCGGCCGTAGATGTAATTGCAGAAAGGCTTTCGAAAGATTCATTTATTCTTCCTTCCACAATCCACTCGTTTGCATGGAATGCCATCAAACAGTATCAAAGCGTTTTGATTGATGCTGTAACAACGAATCCCGAATTTCTGCCAGACGAGGGCGATTTTATAAAGGTTACTAAAGTGGATTATAATTTAGGACATCGATATAAGGAAAATGGAATTCAGTACCTTTATCACGACGATGTTCTAAAGCTCTTCTGCCTGTTTCTGGATAATGCGAAATTTCGCCGTGTATTTGCGGATAAATACCCTCTGATACTGATTGATGAATACCAAGACTCCTATAAGCCGATTATTGATCGCTTCATTGAATTCTTTATATCAAAAGGTGTTGGGCCTCAGTTCGGCTTTTTCGGCGATGCTTGGCAGACCATCTATCAGTCAAACAAAGCCTGCGGAGAAATTAAACACGATAAAATCGAGGTAATAAAGAAGGGATCAAATTTCCGATCTGCACCAAGGATTGTTCAACTTCTGAATGATATCCGCCCTGAATTGCCGCAAAAATCAGCGATTGATGGATTTGACGGTGAAGTTTTAGTGATTACATGCGATGATTATTCGGGAGCTCGTCGCACAGAACGCAATTTCAAAAATGAATTACCAGCGGACGAGTTGAGGGTAAGGCTAAATAATATTAGAGAAAAAATTGAACAGACTACCCCCGCCGACGAAGAGCTTAAAGTCCTGATGATTACGCACAAAGTCCTTGCTTCCCAGCAAGGCTACGAGCAACTTTTGGATATACTGGATGATGGGTTGCGCAATAAGGAAGACCCTTTTCTTATTTTCTTTGCTGATACGATAGAACCGATATATTATGCGCTTAATACTTCGAACATCCAGTTGCTCTTTGACACGCTCGGAATCAAGAGGTACCCAATTACAAAAAAATCTGAAAAAGCCAAATGGAAAAGTCTCTGTAACCAGCTAACAGAGGTTCGCGCGCAAAAAGCTATTGACGTTTTGGAGGCAATCATTCATAGTAAATTAGTACCCCTTCCGCCTAAAGTGGATAGATGGTATCGGCTCTATAAGGATGCTCCGGAAACAATGTATGCATCGGAGGCTACAATTCAACAGTTTTTACAGTTGGATTATGCACAATTTATTGCTGTTAGAGATTTTCTATATCCAGACGCACAATTTTCAACGGAGCATGGCGTAAAAGGCGAAGAATACGACAATGTTGTTTTTGTTATCAGCAAAGGGTGGAATCAGTACCAATTTGAAACCTATGCACCCATGATAACTGGTCATGCCACTATTCCTAAAGGCAAAGAAGGATCGTATGAACGAAACAGGAATCTTTTCTATGTTTGTTGCTCAAGACCCAAGAAGCGATTATTCTTTTTTGTTACCGTGCCAATAGAAACCGCATTCAGAGCGTTTTTAGTGACTTTGGTAGGTGAAGAAAACATTCTTACTTATGAGCAGTTTATGAAAATGGTTCATTAAACACCATAGAAAAACGGCTACCGATTATTGCTGATCGGCGGGCTACAGGTATATGCTAAATTATTTTATCTACAACTTTCGGTATCATCTTGGCACTTAGCTGACATCCAACGAATTCTGTATAGCTGTAGTAGTTATGTGAATGTCTTGGCGTTTAAATAAGTGCTTCAGAAACTATGCAATCTGCGCCGCAATAGACAAAGAATAAGAAAAAACCCTCTGAAATCGTTGATTTCAGAGGGCTTTTGGTCCGAGTAGTGCGGCTCGAACGCACGGTCTCCTGGTCCCAAACCAGGCGCGATACCAACTTCGCTATACCCGGATACTATTGATACTTGAATAGGGCTTCGATTTGAAGCCCTATTATTATACCGCCTGCTCTGCGCGGTTGCAAGGGTTATTTGCGGTGCGCGGAGCGTTTTTCGGCATCCTTGGGGCGCGTGCCCTTCATCGCCTCGCGTTCCTGACGGAGCTCGTCGTGCAGCTGGAGCGAACTCCACGCGGCGTTGTCCTCGGTGACGACGGCCTTGAGCGCGACGACCACGCGGCTGCGGCGAAGAGACGAGAGCAGCGCGTCGAGCTGCGAACCGGAAAGACCGCAGAGCACGAGCATCTCGTCGGAAAAGCCGCCCTCGACGGTTTCCTCGACAGGGGAGAAGCCCTCAAGATCGCAGAGATAGCCGATCGGCTGCGAAAGCTCCTCCGGCGCGACGATGCGCCCACTCACACCGAGCTTGAAGAGCGCGAAGCGGACCTTTTGCAGCCGTGCGGCGTCCTTGAAATTGTAAAGCAGTGCACATGCCATGGTCAAACCCTCCTCAGCGGTGCTGCGCGGCCTTCTGTGCCATGATATCGGGGTCGATGCAGAAATAGGTGAACTCGCCCGTGGCGAGGAGCTTGCCGCCCTCGCCTAAAATGTCCACGTTGACAAGGCAGGTCGTTCTGCCGCGGTGGCGGACTTTGGCGTCCGCGCGCACGACGCCCTCCGACTGGTTGCGGAGAAAATGCATCGAGCTGCCCTGCGTCACGTAGGATCGACCATCCGTGTGGGCGGCGTAGCCCGTGGCGTTGTCGGCCATCGTGTAGATCGCGCCGCCGTGCACGATACCGTAGGGATTCTTGCTCTCGGGGCGGATCTCAAGCTTGAAGATCGCGTGGTCGGGCTCGACAAATTCCGCTTCAATGTGATTATAGGTGGCAAAAAGATTCTTCTTGTTCAATTCCGCCGCCTGCTGGGCGGCTGTGAGTTGTTCCATGAAAGTGCTCCTTTGACATTGTTACTGTCGTATCCTACCACAGTGCGGCGATAAAAGCAACAATGCGGTGAAAACATCGCATCAGTAAAAATCGACAGAAGAATACGAATTTTGTATAACATTATCATGTTGGGTGCAAAAAATGAAAAAACTTGTATCGCTTGCCCACTTCCATTTTGCTTGAAAGCCTGCTATACTACCTTTATCATAGAAAAATATGCGCTTGAAGGGGAAATCCCTATGGTATATGAGAGTAGTGCATCCTCCCGCTGCGCCGCGGGGCCGAAGATCGCCGCCATCGGCGGCGGCACGGGCCTGTCGACCATGCTGCGGGGATTGAAAAAATATACAGACCGCTTAACGGCCATCGTCACGGTGGCGGACGACGGCGGCGGGAGCGGCGTGCTGCGCCGTGAAATGGGTATTCTGCCGCCGGGCGACGTGCGGCAATGTATGCAGGCGCTCGCGAACACCGAGCCTGTGATGGAGCAGCTTCTCGGCTATCGCTTTCCCGAGGGACAGCTCAAGGGGCAGTCGTTCGGAAACCTGCTGCTTGCGGCGCTCAACGGCATGGCGGGGAGCTTTGAAGAGGCCGTCGCCATGATGGGACAGGTATTGGCGATCTCGGGCCGCGTGCTGCCGGTGACGAACGCGGACGTGCAGCTCGAGGCCGTGTTTGAAAATGGCGCGCGCGTCGTGGGCGAATCGCACATCTTCAACGCGAAAAAGCAGCAGGACTGCCGTATCCACCACGTTTCGCTTGTGCCGGAGCACCCGAAGGCGCTGCCCGATGCGCTTGAGGCCATTTCAGAGGCCGACCTCATTCTGCTCGGCCCCGGCAGCCTTTATACGAGCGTGATCCCGAATCTGCTCGTCGACGGTGTGGCCGACACGATCCGCGCGTCGCACGCGCAGAAGTTTTACATCTGCAATATCATGACGCAGGACGGCGAGACCGAGGGCTACACCGCCGCCGACCATCTGGAAGCCCTGCAGCGTCACGGGCGGAAGGGGATCGTGGACCTCTGCCTTGCCAATAACGCGCCCATCCCGCATGAGCTCGCCGCGCGATACAGTGAAGAGGACGCGGAGCTGCTGCGCGTCGACCGCGAGCGCATCGCGGCGCTGGGAATCGCGCTCGCGGAATACCCGCTGCTCTCGGCGCAGGGCGGCTACGCCCGCCATGACCCGGCGCTGCTGGCGCAGGCGGTCATGGAGCTCTACCGCGAGCGCACGGTGCGCATCTACCGCGGCACCCAGCAGTACATTACGGAAGAACAGGAGTGGAAATAATGCTCAACAGTAAGGAATTTGTCAGGGAATTGCAGCTGCGCCATGAGAGCGCCTGGATGAACCCGAATGTCGGGAGCGCGGAAACCGCGCTCGCCGCGCTGCCGCTCACGCGTGCGGATGTCGATGACGCCGAGGCGCGGCTGGAGCGCTTCGCTCCGTTCATCAAGAAGGTATTTCCCGAGACCGCGGCTGATCGCGGCCTCATCGAATCGCCGCTGACGGAGATCGAGCATATGCGCGCATGGCTCAACGAAAATGAAGGTGCGCAGCTTGCAGGCAAGCTCTTCTTGAAGCGCGACAGCGACCTGCCCGTCGCGGGCAGCGTCAAGGCGCGCGGCGGCTGCTACGCGGTGCTCAAGCACACGGAGGACTTAGCGCTTGCGAACCGGCTGGTCGAGATGCGCGATGATTACAGCGTGTTTGCCACGCGCGCGTTCCGCAACTTTTTCTCGCAGTATGAGCTGCACGTCGGTTCGACGGGCAATCTGGGGCTGAGCATCGGCATCATGGGCGCGGCGCTCGGCTACAGGGTCACGGTCCACATGAGCGCGGACGCGCGGCAGTGGAAAAAGGATCTGCTGCGCGCAAAGGGCGTAACGGTGCTCGAATACGGCGCGGACTACTCCTACGCCGTGCAGAAGGGCCGCGAGCGCGCGGCGGAGGACCCGAGAAGCTATTTTATCGACGATGAAAACTCTGTCGACCTCTTCCTCGGCTACGCTGTGGCTGCGCGGCGGCTCAAGGCGCAGCTCGCCGAGCAGGACGTCACGGTGGACGACGAGCACCCGCTGCTCGTTTACATTCCATGCGGCGTCGGCGGCGCGCCGGGCGGTATCTGCTTTGGCTTGAAGCAGGAGTTCGGCGACGCGGCACACGTCTACTTCGCTGAGCCGGTGGAAGCGCCGTGCATGCTGCTCGGCCTCGCCAGCGGCTTGCAGAATGCGATCTGCGTGCAGGATATCGGCCTGACGGGCCGCACCGCGGCGGACGGACTCGCCGTCAGCCGCCCCTCGGGCTTCGTGGGGGAGACGGTCAAGGAGATGGTCGGCGGCGGCTTCACGGTGTCGGACGAGCGTTTGTTCACAAACCTCCACGCCCTGCACGAGACGGAGGGCCTTTTTGCCGAGCCGTCCGCCTGCGCGGGCTTTGCCGGTGCGGTGGAGCTGTCCAAGATGACGGATTATCTCGAAAGCAGCGGCCTTGGCGCGCACTGGGAGAATGCCGCGCACATCGTCTGGGCGACGGGCGGCGCGCTCGTGCCGGAAGGCGAACGCGAGAAGTACCTCGCAAACTGAAAAGAGATAAAAAGAAGGACTTCACGCAATGCGTGAAGTCCTTCTTTTTTGCGCCGCGGCGGGGAGGGGAACCCCGTTACGCGGGTGTCATCGTCAGCGTATAGTTTGCGGTGCGGATCACGATCTGCGTTACGATGCTTTTCGCCGTGTCGACGCTGAGCTCGGCGGTGTAGCCTGTGAAGCTGTCCTCCGCATAGGAGACATGCAGCATCCAGGTCTCCGCACTGCCCACAGCGGCGGTGCGCTTGAAATCCGTGATGTGTTTGCTGCGCGCACCTGTGAACTGGCAGTCAAGGAAGCATTTGCCGATGTAGCTATTCTCCGCCCATACAGCCACCTCGGCATAAATCGGATAGCCAACATCACCTAGTTCCGGGCTGTTGCCGGAGATGCTGATCTGTTCATCGCTTGCAAAACCGCCCTTGACAGCATAGTAATTTGCAAAATAACTGACACCGTTATCAAAGAACGGGAACGGCGCGGCAGTAAATTTCACGGTGGTGACATCCGGTGTGCTGCTGACGTCGAGCGCGGCGTCGAAGCTCGTCTTCTTGCCGCCGCCTTCAAGCATGCCGTGGTATTTGCCGCCCGTGGCGTAGCCGTCATTCAGAATGGTGAGGGCCTTGTCGAGCGCGGCGTTTCCGGTGTTCGGCTCGGTCGGCACGCGGGCGGGGGCAGAGGTCGTGTCGATGCGCAGTCCGTTCTCCGCGTCCCACTGGTAGCCCCAGCCAAAGGACTCATACGCATAGCGGAACGTGAGCGGGAAGTACGTTACGCCGTTGTAATTGAAGATCGGATAGGTCGCCTCCTTGTTGTCGATCAGCGCGCCGTTGACGCTGATCCGGTAGCTTGGCAGCGTGACGGAGACGCTGCCCTTCGGCGCCTTGCCGGGTTCGGCGACGTAAGCGCTCTGCGCGCCGCCTGCGGTGATATTGAGCGACTTGGCGGCATTGTTCCAGTCGGTCTCCACGCCCATGAAACGGCTTAATTGATATGTCATGGGAAAGTAGGTGATGTTGCTGTAGGACAGCAGGGGGTACTTGGCGTTCTTGTTGTCGATGACCTGACCGTTGAGCGTCACCTTGCCGGTGACGACGTCGGCGCGCATTGCGGCCTCGGCCTGCGGCAGCAGACTGAACGCGAGGGCGATGCAGCAGGCGATGGCAAGCAGGACGCGCAGAAAAGTCTTGTTGATGGTAGACATAACATACTCCTTTCCGTTTTGTGATGGTTGACGTTTACTCGTACAGCTTGGCGCTGCGGTTGAGGTACACGAGCTCTATGATCTTGACCACGCCCAGAGCGATGGCAATGGCGAGAATGAGCAGGAGCAGGACGATCAGGCCGCCGTTGTAGAAGTAGAAGAAGGAAGCAGATGACAGACCCAAAAGCAGGAGCAGGGTAAGGAATGCACCGAAGCAGCCGATGATCACGACCTGCCAGGTGCAGAGTGAACGCCATTTGGCGGCCATCTCGTCGTCTGCGCCGTCAAACGCTTCGGCGCAGGCGGTGAGCTGGTGGTACGCCGCAAGTGTGGCAAACAGGAAGATCAATCCCAGCAGAATGATCAGAACGACCAGAATCGCGGAGACGTCCGATGCCGTTATCCACTCCTGTACGCTTGGCGCATCGAGAAGCGCAACGAACGGCAGCGCGATCAGCGGCAGAAGATTAAGGTACACGGCCTTGCGGAAGCGGGGGACGGCCGCGCTCAGCCTCCAGAGCACAACGAGCGCGAGAACGCTGACCGCGAGCGACACCACACTCAGTACAACGCCGAGCGACGGGATCTTGTCGCCGAGCTTAAAGGTGTTGTTCAAAAGATTGATGACGATATTGGCGATGCCGAGGCGGAAGAGGTTCTGAAACCCCTTGTGCAGCAGCGGCGCGTTTGGCCTCTCGCGCAGGGGGATGACCGGCGGCGCGGGCGGGGGAGTGACAGCGCTTTCTGCGGGGACGGGAACGGCAATGGGGGAGGCTTCGGGGACGGGGTCAGGGCTTGGTGTCGGGTTATTTTCCATCATGGCGGTTCTCCTCTCTTGTTCTCTCGCTTTTTATTTTTCTCTCAATTTGAAATACGGTCACGCTCACTGGAAGCGGTATCCCTGCGCGGTAAGGGAGGCAAGGTAGTTCATAAAGTTTTCGTACTGCTCAAAGTGCAGCAGGTCGCTTGCCTCGACCTCATGGAACGAGGCGATTTTAGTGGAGGTATCCACCCACACAAGATAATCGTTCACGGTTTCGCCTCCTCGTCGGGGAGCTTTTCCCCCTCTATGTCATCAAGGGTGAGAATATTCTCGTCTTCATCGTCGTCGGAAAGATCGACGGTCTTCTCGGTGACCGCTACGCTCTAGGCCAGAGCGCGCAGGACGGCTTCATCGCCGCTGGCGTCGAGCGAGAAGTGGAGATTGCTCTCCTCGTCGATCCACTCGAGCGTGCTCCACAGCGATTCATCGCTCGCAAGGAAAAACTTGCCCTTGCAGCCGTTGACGGTGATCTCGGAGATTTCGGTGTCCTCGCCCATGTCGTAATAGCTGAACGAATCGTCCTGCATGTAGATATAGCTGAAAAGGATGAGGTCGTTGCCGCTCCGATAGCAGAGCTGGCGGAAGCCGGAGTCCTCGTAGCTCATATCTTCGTCCAGCGTGTAACCGTCCGGCAGGGCGGTGATCGTGTAGAACGGCAGCTCGCCGGTGGGGGCGTCGCCCGCGTATTCATAGGAGACCTGCGAGCCCGTCCACGTTTCCACCCAGTGGATCATAGCGGCCCGCGCGGCGGGACTGGCGGCGGCAAAGCCGCTGAGCGCGAGCAGAGCGACCAGAGCGACCGTGGCCGCGCGCTTGGCGAGCTTGCTCCAGAAGCTCCGCTGCGCGGGCGCTTGTAGGTCAGGGCCTCTTCGACGTATTTCGCACCGATCTCGTTCATGGCGTCGGAAAAAAGCTCGGGTGTCATACCAGCACCTCCTGTTCGGTCAGATAGGTCTTGAGCTGCTTGCGCATACGCGTCAGGCGCAATCGGGCGTTGCCCTCGGTGATGCCGAGGAGCTTGCCAATCTCGGCAAAGCTGTCGGCGTACCAGTAGCGGCGCATGAAGAGCACACGGTTTTCCTTGCTCTGCGTGTCAAGAAAGCGCTCGATCGCGGCGGCGAGCTCTCTGGCCGCATAGTGCTCCTCCATCGCCTGCTGGGGCGAAGCAAGAAACGTTTCAAGCTCCTCCATGCACATATCGTAATGGCTGTTTCGTTTCATTGCCGTGTTGGCACGATAGCGCGTGATCGAACAGCGGCGGACGAGCGTGCCGACAAACGCCGGAAGCGATTCCGGACGCTGCGGCGGGATCGCGTTCCAGGTGCTCAAATAGGCATCGTTCACGCACTCCTCCGCATCCTGCGCGCTTGCAAGGATGTTGTCCGCGAGCTTGTGGCAGAGCCTGCCGTATTTCTTGTCCAGCTCGCTGATGGCATCCTCCGAGCGCGCAAAGAACAGCTCGATGATCTGCGCGTCTTCCATCGTGCAGCGCCTCCTTTCCTCGTGAAAAAGTGTTTCTACTTGAATAGACGCAATTTCCGGCAAAATGCTTCACGAAACCGTAAATTTTTTTATTTTTCCTTTTTGACGGAAAAATCGGATGATTTGTTCCTGCGCGGCGGGAGAAAAAGGGAAGATATCGACAAAATTATTTTATAAATATAAGAAAACGGCCCCGCACCTTTTCGGTACGGGGCCGTTGATCCTGCATTTAAAGGTGCAGCCTTGCGTGCTCGCAGATCGCGTCGTATGTCTGCTGGCTGATGTCGTGCTCGATCTTGCACGCATCCTCCTCAGCGGTCTTTTCGTCCACGCCGAGGGCGATGAGAAATTTTGTGAGCGTGTGGTGGCGGTCAAGCATCTTTGCTGCGATCGCCATGCCGCGGTCTGTCAGCGTGATGAGGCCGTCGCGGTCCATCTCGATATATCCGTTTTCGCGCAGTCGCTTGGTCGCGTAGGTGACGCTGGGCTTCGTCACGCCCAGATGGTCGGCCACGTCGATCGAACGGATATAGCCGTGCTGCTCTTTCATCATCAGCATGGATTCGAGATAATCTTCAGATGCCTTTTGGATTTTCATGTGCGGTTTCACCAACTTCGCAATAAAGTACGATAATAGGTTAACATGCTCTAACAAAAAATGCAAGCATTAAAAAAATGTTCACAAAACCTCTTGACAAAATAGGTTAGAGAGATTAAACTTACGGGCGAAAGTTAAACGACACTAACTTTGCGCCGGCGAATTGCGGATCGCCGCGGGCAGAAAAGTGCCAGACCAACAGCATGCGGAGGGATAAGTAATGATGCCGCTTACACTGGCGAATGCCGGAGAAGAAAATACTATCCTCAAAGTCGGCGGGAGTGCTGAAGTCAAAAAGCATCTCGAAGATCTCGGCTTTGTGGCCGGGGGCACGGTGAGTATCGTGTCGTCGCTCGGCGGGAACGTGATCGTCAAGGTCAAGGAAGCCCGCGTTGCCATCAGTGAAGAAATGGCAAGAAAAATCATGGTTTGAGCAATTTTTCAAATAAAAGGAGAGAGATTATGAAAACACTGCGTGAAGTCAAGATCGGCGAGACCGTCAAAGTCGTCAAGCTCCATGGCGAGGGCCCCGTCAAGCGCCGTATCATGGATATGGGCATCACCAAGGGCACTGAGGTGTTCGTGCGCAAGGTCGCGCCCCTGGGCGACCCGATGGAGGTCACCGTGCGCGGCTACGAGCTGTCGCTGCGTAAGGCGGACACCGAAATGATCGAAGTTGAATAATTTATTTCTACATAAGTTAAGGAAACTTAACAAGAAGGAGCAGTAAGAAAGATGGAAAAGCAGATCAAAATTGCCCTCGCGGGCAACCCCAACTGCGGTAAGACGACGCTGTTTAATGCGCTGACCGGTTCGAACCAGTTCGTCGGTAACTGGCCCGGCGTCACCGTGGAAAAGAAGGAAGGTAAGCTCAAAAAGCACGATGACGTGGTCATCATGGACCTTCCCGGTATTTACTCCCTGTCCCCCTACACGCTGGAGGAAGTCGTCGCCCGTAACTACCTGATCGGGGAGCGTCCCGACGCGATCCTGAACATCATCGACGGCACGAACCTCGAGCGTAACCTGTATCTCACCACCCAGCTCACTGAGCTCGGCATCCCCGTGGTCATCGCCATCAACATGATGGATATCGTCCGCAAGAACGGTGATGAGATCAACGTCAAGGAGCTCTCCCGTGAGCTTGGCTGCGAGATCATCGAGATCTCCGCACTCAAGGGCGACGGCGTCATGGACGCTGCCGAGGCTGCCATCCGCGCCGCCAAGGGCACCAAGACCGTCCCGATGCACACCTTCTCCGGCCCTGTCGAGCACGCCATCGCCCACATCGAAGAGGCGGCCGTGCACTCCATGCCGGAGGAGCAGCAGCGCTGGTACGCGATCAAGATCTTTGAGCGCGACGACAAGGTGCTCGCAAAGCTCAGCATCCCCACCGAGACGATGAACCACATCGAAGAGGATATCAAGGCGGCGGAGACCGAGCTCGATGACGATGCCGAGAGCATCATCACCAACGAGCGCTACATCTACATCGCACAGCTCATCAAGGGCTGCTACAAGAAAAAGAGCACGGAAAAGCTCTCCACCTCCGATAAGATCGATAAGGTCGTCACCAACCGCTGGCTGGGCTTGCCCATCTTCGCGGTCGTGATGTTCCTTGTGTACTGGGTCGCTATGGTCGGCGTGGGCGCGCCCGCGACCGACTGGGCAAACGACGGCCTGTTCGGCGACGGCTGGCATCTGTTCGGCATCGGCTCCGCCGCCTATGGCGAAGCGAGCGATGATTACACCGCCGCTTCCGAAGCGATCAACGCCTTTGCTGGCATTGACACGGGCGACGAAGAGTTCGACGCCGACGCGGCGCTCGAAGAGCTCAAGGCCTTCCAGCCCACCGAAGACACTGCCACTGTTGATGTTGAGGATGAAGAGACCCTCGCCATCAACGAGATGACCGCCTACTACGACGCGCTGCCCGAGGGCGCGGACAAGATGGACGATGTTGTCCAGATGACCTATGTGGATGCTGTCAGCTACTTTGAAGAGAACGGCTTTGATGAGCCCGACCCGGCAGACTACGGCGTATGGGTCCCCGGTATCCCTGTTCTGATCGGCGATGCGCTTGACGCTGCTGGTACGGCTGACTGGCTCAACGGCCTGATCCTCGACGGTATCGTCGCCGGTGTCGGCGCAGTGCTCGGCTTCGTGCCGCAGATGCTGGTCCTGTTCCTGATGCTCGCCTTCCTTGAGGCCTGCGGCTACATGGCCCGTATCGCCTTCGTGCTCGACCGTATCTTCCGCAAATTCGGCCTGTCCGGCAAGTCCTTCATCCCGATGCTCATCGGCACCGGCTGCGGCATCCCGGGCGTCATGGCCTCCCGTACCATTGAAAACGAGCGTGACCGCCGTATGACGATCATGACCACCACGTTCATCCCCTGCGGTGCGAAAGTGCCCTTCATCGCCATGGTCGCCGGCGCGATCTTCGGTGGTGCCGCATGGGTCGCCACCTCCGCCTACTTCGTCGGTATGGCTGCCATCATCATCTCCGGCATTATGCTGAAAAAGACGAAGATGTTCTCCGGCGACCCCGCCCCCTTCGTTATGGAGCTGCCCGCCTACCACTGGCCGACCGTCGGCAACGTGCTGCGCAGCATGTGGGAGCGCGGCTGGTCCTTCATTAAGAAGGCCGGTACCATCATCCTGCTTTCCACCATCGTTGTGTGGTTCACCACCTACTTCGGCTGGGTGGACGGCACGTTCCAGATGCTCTCTGAGGAACAGATCGACGCCTCCATCCTCGCCAAGATCGGCAATGCCATCGCATGGATCTTTGCGCCTCTCGGCTGGGGTACCTGGCAGGCGGCTGTCGCCTCCATCACCGGCCTTGTCGCCAAGGAGAACATCGTCGGCACCATGGGCATCCTGTATCCCGCCGGCTGGGCTGAGATCGGCGCGGCCTTCACGCAGATCAGCGGCTATTCTTTCCTGGTGTTCAACCTGCTGTGCGCTCCGTGCTTCGCGGCCATCGGCGCGATCAAGCGTGAGATGAACAACGCCAAGTGGACCTGGTTCGCCATCGGCTATCAGTGCGGCTTTGCTTACCTCATTGCCCTGATGATCAACCAGTTCGGCAACGCCTTCACCGGCAGCCTGAACGTCATCGGACTGATCGCGGCCATCGTTGTCCTCGCCGGTATGATCTACATGCTCTTCAAGCCCTATAAGGAAGCTACCAAGCTGAGCGATAAGCACTGATCCCTTAACACCGATACCCTGCGAAAGGAGTGATTTCCATGTTGAACTGGGTTACCGCAAACCTGTCGACGATCATCGTCTCTGCTATCCTGCTTGCCATAATCATTGCTATCTCCACCTATCTTATCCGGCAGAGAAAGAGGGGAAGAAACTCCTGTGGCTGTAACTGTGCACACTGCGCTATGCACGGCACTTGTCACAGTAAGCAGCATTAAATAGCACAGGAGACGCGGGACTTATCCACCCGCGTCTCCTGCGCCGTATGAAAGGAAATGATCTTAACATGTACGAAACCAAAGTGAAGATCGACGGCATGATGTGCGGCATGTGCGAATCGCACATCAACGACGCCATCCGCAACGCGTTCTCCGTGAAGAAAGTCTCCGCCTCCCATGGAAAGGGCGAAGCGGACATCATCAGCGAAGAGCCCATCGACGAGGCGAAGCTGCGCGAGACCATCACCAAGACCGGCTATGACTTCGTCTCCATGACGAGCAAGCCGTATGAAAAGCACGCCCTGTTCGCCTTTTTGAAGAAGTAAAAGACAAAATGAAAGGCACGGCTTTTGCCGTGCCTTTTTTTTGACTTAGTTCTGCGCTTCGGCGCGCTTCCTGCGGTGCGGGCTTTTCAAAAAGTCGACGAGCTTTTGCTCCATGCGGGAGAGCTGCTGCGATTTGAGCGTGATGAGATAGATCGTGCGCTTGAGCGCGCTTTTGTCCATCTCGAAGGCGAGCAGCGTGCCGTTTTGGACCTCCTGCTCCACGGCGAGCGCCGAGAGCACGGCAACGCCCACGCCGCCGGAGACCATCTGCTTGATGGCCTCGGGATCGTCCACGCGCGCCACGACATGCAGCATATCGTGGGAGAGGCCGAGCGTGCGCAGATAGTTTTGCAGGCTCGTGTCTGTGCCGGAGCCCTCTTCGCGCGAGACGAACGGCTCTTCGAGCAGCAGCTCGCGGCCGTAGACGCCGCGCTCTCTGAACGCGCGGTAGTGCTCGTTGTTCGGCGCGGCGATCACGAGCCTGTCGTCGTAGAGAGGGAAGTAGTCGACATTTTCCGGCTCACTGACCGCGCCGACAAAGCCGACGGCGATCTGGCCGGATTTCAGCATCCGGTGCACCTGCTCGCTGTCGCCGCGACGCAGAGAGTAGCGGAACTCCGGCTCGCGCTTCAAAAACGCAGCGAGGTAGCCCGGCACCAGATATTGCCCCGGCACGGTGGACGCGCCGAGCGCGACCGCGGGGGAGCTGTCCGCGTCGGAGAACAGCGTGCGCAGCGCGGTGCAGTCATTCAGAATGCGCCTTGCGATGGGGTAGACCTGTTCGCCCTCCTTCGTC
>OHAY01001130.1_pt1 | contig 25571 bp, 21 predicted proteins | sample 1577191 | NCBI WGS metagenome assembly OHAY01 (sample SAMEA3541504, study PRJEB24748) | human gut metagenome | biome: human gut; feature: human-associated habitat; material: faeces | place: China | collected 2012 | reverse complement strand
CGTCGGCGCGCCGCCCGCTGCGGCCGTCGCCGACGGGGTAGCCGGTCTCGGCGAGGATGCGCCCGATGTCGTCCGCGCAGAGGATGTCCGGGTCAAAGTCCGCCGTGACGGTGCTCTTGCGGTAGCTGGCCGTACAGGAGAGAATGCCGCGCGTGTGCAGCAGCCTGTGCGCGATCTCGTCCTCGCATTGCGGGCAGATCATACCGTCGACCCTGCGGTCAAATCGTTCGTGGCTCATATTTTTTCAACCTCAATGCGTTTAATAATACGCCGTTGGAGCTCAGCGCCATCGCGGCCGCGGCAATGGAGGGGTTGATGATGCCGGACGCCGCGAGCGGGATGCAGATGACGTTGTAGACGGCTGCCCAGATCAGATTCTGGCGCACGTTTTTCATGGTCGCGGCGGAGATGTCGAACACCGTCTGCACGCTTTGCATGCTGCTGCTGACGATCATCACGTCCGCCGTCGAAATGGCGATGTCCGCACCGCAGCCGAGCGCGACGCCGATGTCGGCGCACGCCAGTGCCGGGGAGTCGTTGATGCCGTCGCCGACGAAGCACACGTGCTTTCCGCGCGCCTGCAGCGCCTTGACCGCGTCCGATTTGTCGGCGGGCCTGACCTCACAGAGCACGTTTTCGATGCCCAGCATCCCGGCGATCCGCTCGGCCTTCTCCCGCTTGTCGCCGCTGATCATCCACAGCTCCATGCCGCGGTCCTTGAGCGCGCGGACGGCCTCGGCCGCGCCCGGTCGGAGCTGCTCGGCGCCGTCGGTGAGGCCAAGCGTCAGTGTGCCGGTCTTGTCGAACACGACGGTGTCGGTCTTATAGGCGGTCTCCAGCTGCTCACCGCCGCGAAACAGCACGCCGAGCTCCGCCGCGCGGCCGGAGCCGGTCATGATCGAGGTCGGCGTGGCCAGCCCCAGCGCGCAGGGACAGGCGATCACGAGCGTGGAGCAGACGCAGTTGAGCGCCGAGCGCAGGTTTCCGGCGTCGAGCACGAAGTAGCGCAGGCAGAAGATGCCGGCCGCGACCAGAATGACCACGGGCACGAACACGGTCGCGATCTTGTCGGCCAGCCGCGCGACGGGGGCTTTTTCCGACTGCGCTGCGCTGACGATGGCGATGATCTGCGCGAGCACGGTCTGCTCGGAGACTGCCGCGCACGAGAGCGTCACATCGCCCTCCCGGCAGAGCGTGCCGCAGTACATACGCGCGCCCGCACATTTCTGGATCAGCTCGCTCTCGCCCGTGAGCATGGATTCGTCGACCGTGCACGACCCGCTCAGCACGGCGCCGTCGATCGGTACGCGCTCACCGCTGCGGACCTGCACAATATCGCCGGGCGTCAGCGCGTGGACCTCGACGGCCTGTACCGTGCCGCCGCGCAGCACGTTCGCCGTCTCCGGCTGGAGGCGGATCAGCTTCCGGATCGCTTCCGAGGCTTCATAGCGTGAGGTGCACTCCATATACTTGCCGAACAGGATCAGCGACAGCAGCACACCCTCGGAGAGGAAGTACAGCTTCACGTCGTGGTGCACGGTCAGCGCGATGCAGGCGCTGTGCAGATAGATCACGGTCGTCGACACGGCAACCAGAAAGTCCATGCCGAGCACGCCCTGCCGCAGCGCCTTGTACGCGCCCTTGTAGAAATATGCGCCCGGCCAGAACTGGAGCACGGACGCGATCGCAAGCTGGATCAGCGGGTGCAGATTCCAAAACAGGGGCATCGTCAGAAGGACGCTGATGCAGAGCGTCCTTAACAGCCGCAGCCGGCCGCCGATCTCACTCTCGGCGTCGCCGCAGGCGGGACACGAGACGGAGATGTCACTTGGCTGCATCGTGTTTCAGCTTCAGGTACTGCTTGAAGCACATCCACGAGCACGGCAGGCAGCACACCGGGATGTGAAACAGCAGTACCCAGCTCAGCCAGTCCACGCCCTGATAGAACACGCCGTTATACGTGACGCCCTTGATCAGCGCAAAGTACGAGTAGTTCCACACGCCCCAGTTGCCCGTGAACGAGCCGCAGAGGTGCAGGATGAGAAACGACGCCGTCGTGAACACACCGGCGACCGTGCCCACCAGCGTCGCGGACGGGCGGCCGCTCCTGGCCAGAAACAGCGTCACGACCGGCAGCACGTATACCGTGAGATTCAGCACCCAGAGCGAGAGCGGAATGGAGTAGCCCCAGTTGAGCGCCTGACGGATGTGATCCCCGTCGTGGATCAGTACGGCGACGATCATGACGATCGCGCAGGTCGTGACGGTTTTGATGACGGCTGCGTCGAGCTTGCTGTCGAGCAGCTTCACCGTTTTTTCTTGAGCTTCCGACATAATGATCCTCCTAAGCAAATATTACCGCGAGGCCAATATTGACCAGCTGGTAATTCTAAAGTAGCACGGAGAAAATGGAATGTCAATGTTTTATCTACCGCTTGGTAAGAAAAATGCGAAGCCAAGCCGACGCCGGCAAAAGGCTGCGAGGTTCTTTGAAAAATTTCCCCGTCCCGGCGGACAAGCGTCCGCCGGGACGGGGCATAGATGCACGGAAGCGGTTGCGGGGCATTCGCGTCGTATTGTGAAATGCGCTGTACAGGGCGAAAAACCGCTCTGCATCCCGCCGGGATTTGAGCCGGACACCCAGCTTTTCCAGCGTCCTGAAAGCATCCGGCAGCCGGGAGACAGCCGAACGGATATCGAACAGCAAAGGCAGTATGGGGAACATACAGCAGAAAAAATCCGGTATAAGTTCCCTACAGAACTGAATACAACCTGATTCGACCGGTCATTGAAAAAATGGACGGTCTTTCTTTTGTCAACGTTCACTTCCGTTGAGAGCTTGGCTAAAAATATGTTCAGCTTCTCAATTGAAATGCTACATAGCCGCAGGCGATTCCCTCATCGACGGTTATGCCCATCTCGACTACGATCCCAAATATCCTCGGCGCAGGCAATGGAGACAGGGCTTGCTCTGCCGGAGGGCGGGAGTTTTGAAAGCAAATGGAAAGTCGCCGAAAGCGCAGAGTGATGAAATTCGGGCATAAAAAAGCCGGAGCAAAGCGAACTTTGCTCCGGAAATGTGGCGGATAGGGTGGGATTCGAACCCACGAGCCGCTTGCGCGACTACCTGATTTCGAGTCTTTTATGCAACTGTGACGGGGGTGTCCGGTTTGGGGTCGTTTCTGTAAGCCCCGTACCCGCGGAAAGCCGCTTGAAATCAGGCTTTTTCGCTCGGAAAGCCTTGCGGGACAGGCTTTTTTGAAAGTGGGTTCAAATCGGTATTTTTTCCGATTTTGGAGAGAAATGCGGGAAGATAGGAGAGAAAAAACGGGAGACGGCCATACACCGCAGGATAGAGCTTCCAACCGACGAAAATCTATTTTTGAGGTGTTACAAATGGATGTATTCCCCGTTAACTGGGACAGCGTTCCCGAAGTGATGAACAAGGAGCAATTTTTCCGAATCTGCCACATCAGCAAGTCCACGGCGCTGCACCTGCTCAAAAGCGGTAAGGTGCCCTGCGAGTGGTCGGGTAAGAAAACCCGGTGCTATAAAATCCGAAAAGAGGATGTGAAAGCATATTTAGAGGAGCGGGCGATTTTCCCTGAACTCTACTCTGCGCCGAAGGGATGGTACGGCACCCACTATGTGGCGAGGCTCTCCAAGGAGCTGCCGGAGGACACGCTGCGGCAGATGCACGGCTACTATGAAAAGCTGCTGCGCAAATACCCGGATGTGGTCACGGTAAAGGATGTGGTGGCCCTGACCGGCTACACCCTGACCACCGTCCACAACTGGTGCAGCCGGGGGTCACTGAAAGCCTTCCAGAAGGGGCTGAAGTTCTGCATCCCGAAAATCTTTCTTGTGGATTTCTTCTGCTCCCTGACCTTTCGATCCATCACCCGTAAAAGTCTTTGGCATATTCAGACGCTGAATGAATTCAGTAGAAAGATGAAGAAATAATGTGCGATTCAGAAATTCGCACACTCGCACCTGCCTTTCGGTTTTGGTAGACTGTAACCGAAAGGCGGGTGCATTTTGCATTACAGGCCTGCCGGGGAAATTTTGAATGGGAGGATCACATATGAAATCGCTATTTGAGCAGCTGGGCGGCACTTACACAAGGCAGGGCGACTATTGCCTACCCAATGTTTGCTTACCGCCAGAAGAAGAACGTCCCGTCGGCGTTTACGGCCAGCGGCGGCGAGCTTTTCTGAAGGCGCACCACCGGGTGCTGTATTATAACCTGCTGACCGCCGGGACACTGGGCGGCCACCTTGCGGACATCGAGGAGCAGGCGCAGGAACTCTTTCTTCGGCTGGTAGAACAATACGCAGACACCGAGGGCGTGACGGAGGCCTTGAAAGCCGATGACCCGATGGCGTGGGTGCGGAAGATGAACGGCATCCGAAACCGAGCGAACGAGATCGTGATGCAGGAAATTGTATATGGGTAACGAGCAAGCGGGGGTCGATGACCTCCGCTTATTTTATATACAGAAAAAGAACAATGCTGTTTTACAATGGCATTGTTCCGAACTTTGTTGACATTGTTCTTTTATTCGGGTATAATGTACTTGTGATTTTATGCGTGGAGGTATCCCCCTATGGCTGAAATGATTTCGGTAAGAGAGGCAGCAGTGCGCTGGAATATAACGGAGCGGAGAGTTGCGACGCTCTGCAAGAATGGAAGAATCGCCGGTGCGAAAAAGCAGGGCAATCGTTGGCTGATCCCCGCTGATACGCAGAAGCCGGCGGATCAGCGGCTCAAGACGGGCGCTTTCCGCAAGACGGAGCGCGCACCGAAGCTGCCCCTGCCCATCGGCGTGTCCAACTACTGCCTTGCCTCGTCGGAATACTACTATATTGACAAGACGATGATGATCAAGGACTTTATCGACGAGCGTCCGATGGTGACGCTGTTCACTCGCCCCCGCCGCTTCGGCAAGACGCTGAATATGGATATGCTGCGCACTTACTTTGAAAAGAGCGACAAGGATACCTCCGTCTACTTCCGGGACAAGAAGATCTGGGCCTGCGGCCAGAAGTACCGGGATTATCAGGGCAAGTACCCTGTGATCTTCCTGACCTTCAAGGATGTGAAGTTTGATACTTGGGAGGAGACCTTTGCGGCCATCCGGGATATTTTTGCAAAGGAGACCCGGCGGCACAAAGAGCTGCTGACCAGTGAAAAGTGCGACGAGTACAGCAAAAAGACCTATGCAAAGCTGGCAGACGGCAAGGTCAGCGAGGTAGAGCTGGCTTCGGCACTGCTGGATCTGTCCTCTATGCTGCACAAGCACTATGCCGTTGCGCCCATTATCATCATCGACGAGTATGACACCCCCATCCAGCAGGGCTACCAGAAGGACTATTACGACAAGGTCATCCGGTTTATGCGAAACCTGTTTTCCGGCGGGTTCAAGGATAATCAGCACCTGTCCTTCGGCTTCCTCACCGGCATTCTGCGGGTGGCCAAGGAGAGCATCTTCAGCGGGATGAATAACCTGTCCATCAACTCCGTGCTGGACAACAAATACAGCGCCTACTTCGGCTTCACCGCCGACGAGGTGATGGAGATGGCGGAATACTACGGCGCTGCCGATAAGTATGACGAGATTTGCCAGTGGTACGACGGCTACCGCTTCGGCAAGACGGAGATTTTCAACCCGTGGTCGGTGGTCAACTACTTCAGCAACGAGTGCGAGCCGAGGCCCTTCTGGGTCTCCACCGGCAGCAACGATATTATCGGGGAAGTGCTTGCCCAGGCGGACGAGGAGATTTATAACCGTCTGACTTCCCTGGTCAACGGCGAGACCTTCACCACCTTCATCGACACCGGTGTGATCTATCCGCAGATCAAGAGCAATCCCTCCACCATTTACAGCTTCCTGCTGGTGACCGGCTATCTGAAGGCGCTGAAAACCACGCCCTCCTTCAGCGGCGATTTTATGTGCGAGGTCTCCCTGCCCAACCGGGAGATTTCTCTGGTGTATAACAAGGAGATTTTGCAGCGGCTGGAGAATCTGATCCCGCCGTCCACGGCGATTTCCGTTCAGGAGGCCATCTTCTCCGGCGATAACGCACGGCTGAAAGCGCAGATCCAAACGCTGCTGACCCAGTCGGTCAGCTCCTTCGATACTGCCGGGGAGAACTTCTACCACGGCTTTATGCTGGGACTGTGCGCCCTGCTGGGCGGCGCTTTCGTGACCTCCAACCGGGAATCCGGCGACGGGCGCTATGACATTCAGCTGAAGCCCACGCAAAAGGGTCTTCCGGGCATCCTGATTGAGCTGAAAGCGGAGAAAAATTGCAGCGACGAAAAGCTGAAAAAGCTGTCCGAGACGGCCTTGCAGCAGATCAACGACAAGAAATACGAAACCGAGCTGACGACCGCCGGGGTCAGGACGATTTATAAATACGGCGTGGCCTTCAGCGGTAAAAAGGTCGAAGTGGTAGTAGGGTGAGGAGAGAAAGCAATGGTTAACGAAAAAAGCAGCGCTGTGGGCGTAAATATACAGGAAAAGGCCACGATGATCTGGAATGTGGCGGATGTGCTTCGTGGGCCGTTCAAGCCCCACGAATATGGCCTTGTGATCCTGCCGATGACGGTGGTCAAGCGGTTTCACGACTGCCTGCTGCCCACCCACGATGCGGTAATCGAGCAATATGAAAAGGTTAAGAAGCTGGCGGTTATCGACGGCTTTCTGACCCGTGCCTCCGGCTATCAGTTCTATAACACCAGCCGGTTTACTTTTGAGAGCCTGCTGGCCGACCCGGACAATATTGAAGCGAATTTCCGGGACTATCTGGCCGGGTTCTCCGGCAATGTGCAGGATGTGCTGGCCAAGTTCGATTTTGACAACATCATTCGCCGTATGGTGGAGTGCAACAGCCTGTATCTGGTCATCAAGGAGTTCAGCTCCCCCAAGGGCTACCTCGGTCCGGATAAAATCAGCGCCGTGGACTGCGGCTATATCTTTGAGGATCTCGTCAAGCGTTTCTCCGAGTCCTTCGGCGAGGAGGCCGGAGCGCACTTCACCAGCCGGGACATCATCTATCTGATGACCGACCTGCTGCTGTGCGATGCCAAGCTGGATGACGGCAATGTGACCGTGTACGACATGACGATGGGCACATCGCAGATGCTTTCCTGTATGGAGGAGCGCATCCACGAGCTGAACAGCGATGTGGAGGTGACCTGCTTCGGGCAGGAGTTTAACCCCTCCACCTTCGCCATTGCAAAGGCGGATATGATGATCCGGGGCGGCGATCCCAATAATATGCGGTTCGGTGATACGCTCTCCGACGATCAGTTTCCGGGCTTCACCTTCCGGTACTGCATTTCCAATCCGCCCTTCGGCATCGACTGGAAGCGAGAACAGAAGGCGGTGGAGGCCGAAGCCGCCAAGGGCGAGCTGGGGCGCTTTGCGCCCGGTCTGCCGAAAATCAGCGACGGTCAGCAGCTTTTTGTGCTCAACGGCCTGTCTAAGCTGGCGCCGGGCGGCAAAATGGCGATCATTCAGAACGGCTCGCCGCTGTTTGCCGGTGATGCCGGGAGCGGCCCCAGCAACATCCGCCAGTATATTCTGGAAAACGATTGGCTGGACGCCATTGTCCAGCTTTCCACCGACCAGTTTATGAACACCGGCATCTCCACCTATATTTGGGTGCTGTGCAAGGACAAGCCCGCCTACCGCTGCGGCAAGGTGCAGCTCATTGACGCGTCCCACTGCTATGAACAGCGCCACAAAGCCATCGGAACCAAGCGCAACGACATCAGCGACCATTGCCGGGAGCTGATCGTGCAGGCCTACGGCGAATACCGGAACAACGCCGTGTATGGGGATAAGTCCGGCGTGTACTGCGAGAGCAAGATCTTCGGCAGTGAGGAGTTCGGCTACAACAAAATCGTAGTAGAGCGTCCGCAGCGGGACGAAAACGGCGAGATCGTGATGAAGCGGGGCAAGCCGGTGGCGGACACCGCCCTGCGGGATACCGAAAATGTGCCGCTGGTGCAGGATATTGACGCTTATTTTGCCCGTGAAGTTCTGCCCTACGCCCCGGATGCGTGGATCGACAAGAGCAAGACCAAGGTGGGCTATGAAATTCCGATGACCCGCTATTTCTACGAGTATCAGCCGCCGGAGCCGGTGGACGACATTGTGGAGCGGATTCAAAAGCTGGAGCGTGAGATTGCCGACAGTTTGAACACGCTGTTCCATAAGGAGGGCTGACGGCAAATGCGTGAAATGAAAGACAGTGGGATTGAGTGGGTTGGGGCTATACCTGCCGCTTGGGGAGTTCATAGAATAGCGTCTCATTTTCAAGAGATAAAAGAGAAAAATACGGCTAATGCGTACAGTAATGCATTACAATTTAAGATGGGGAAAATTATTGCAAAGCCTCAAAAATGGGACGAAGACGAAACTAACGAGACATATTCTGCGTATACGGTTGTGCACCCCAATACCATTATGATAAACGGACTAAATCTGGAATTTGATTTTGTGACGCAACGAGTTGCTCGAGTTGAATGCAATGGAATTATTACTTCTGCATATATTGCGTTGTCCCCTAGAGACGATATAAATGCTGAGTACATTTGCTATTTATTAAAGTCATATGATGCGTGCCGAGCATTTCATAGTATGGGTAGAGGATTGCGAAAAATCTTAAGTTATAGCGAATTAAAGAATAAGCCAATCGTTGTCCCACCACTTGCCGAGCAAGAGCGCATTGCGGCGTTTTTGGATGCAGAGTGCGCCGAGATCGACGCTGTATTGGAAAAGACCCGTGCGTCCATTGAAGAATACAAAAAGCTGAAACAGGCGGTCATTACGCAGGCAGTCACCAAGGGTGTCCGTGGCGACAGGCCGATGAAGGACAGCGGCATTGAATGGATAGGGGACATTCCGGCGGAGTGGCGGAAAACGCAGCTGCGCCATTGTGCAGCCATTAAGTCTGGAATAACGCTCGGGAAAAAGTACGAAAAAACAGACAGCCTTGTTGAACGGCCTTATTTAAGGGTTGCGAATGTACAAGATGGATATGTTGACTTGTCTGTGTTAACAACGATTGAGGTAACGCAAGATGAAGATTTAAAATACAGGTTGCGTGCTGGCGATGTGCTTATGACTGAAGGCGGAGATCGGGATAAATTGGGCCGTGGCTGTGTTTGGCATGGTGAGATTGAGCCTTGCCTACACCAAAATCATATTTTTGCGGTTCAGACAAGCAAGGATACATTACTTCCAGAGTTCTTGGAATATTTAACCGTGTCTGATGTCGGGCGCTCGTATTTTGATGTGACAGCAATCAAAACAACAAACTTGGCTTGTACCAGTTCAAGCAAGGTGTTAGCATTTACAATTCCGCTTCCATCTGTTGAGGAACAAGCAGAGATTGTTGAAGCATTGAATACGAAATGCGCTGGCATTGATGCTTTGGTTGCAAAGAAACAGCAATACCTTACCGAAATCGAAAACTACAAGAAATCCCTGATTTATGAGTATGTGACGGGCAAAAAGGAGGCGCATCCGCTGTGACGACAGTTTCGAGCGTTGCTGAATTTGTTCAGCAGATCACAGAACTGGACAACTCTCTTATCCGTGATGGTGGTCCGAATAACGAGACGCTGCTTTTTAGAGGCCAGTCAAACAAAGCGTATGATTTGCTTCCGTCAATAGCCAGAAAGCAGAAAATTGCCTGCGATATTTCGATTTTCTTCGAAGAACGCAATATGATTGAAATGGCGAAATATAAGCTCCCGAATGTCTTTAATGATTCGCTTTCCCCAATCGAACTATTGGCGCTTTTACAGCACCACGGAATCCCAACCCGCCTTTTAGACATTACGGAAAATGCTTTGGTCGCTTTGTATTTTGCTTGCGCCGGAAATGCAGGAGCGGATGGCGAAGTTATTGTATTTAAGACAAACGAGTTGGATGTGGCCAATTATCCAATCGTCAACGCTATTGCAGACAGCTACCGATTTGCCCGAGCTACATTCTTGAAATTAAGCTTGTTCTATGGCGCAGTGAAACGACAGCCATATTTTCTCGAGCAAACGCAGACGAACGAAATTTGCCATAAGACAGATGATGAAGGCGGCAGGTGGATCGAGAAATGCTGCAAAACCCCGTATTTTATCTACGCGCCTGTCAAGGAAATGCGTCAACAGGCGCAGCAAGGCAGGTATATCCTGTTTCCGAATCACATCGAACACGACCAAATGAGCTTTTATTCGTATATTGATAAAATCGAGAAGGATGCGGATTTTATTGCAGGTAGAATCCTTGTTGCCGGTAGCGTAAAGGAAAAAATCTTAAAAGAACTGGCGTTGTTCGGAATAGCAAAGGAAACGCTGTTTTGTGATAGCATAGATGTTGTGTGTGAGTCGATCAAAGGAAAATTTGAGCAGAAAGTTAGGGGACAGAGACAATGGTAACTGATGCAAGCGAAAAACGCTTTGAAGCGGATATAGAATCCTTCTTTCTCTCCCCGGCGGGCGGATATACCAAGGGCGCAGACACCTATGACGCAAAACAGGGGCTCTATGTGAATACCCTGATCGACTTTGTCCAGCGCACCCAGCCCAAGGAGTGGGCGCGATTTGAAAACGCCAATCAGGTGGACCCGGTGCGGAAGTTCTGCACAGCGTTCAACACGGCTTGCGAGACGGAGGGACTGCTCTCTGTCCTGCGCCACGGCTTCAAGCACCGTGGACTGCGTTTTCGGGTGTGCTATTTTAAGCCGGAGTCTGCCCTGAATCAGGCGGCGGCTGCCCAGTGGGCGGCAAACACCATCGAGTGCTATCGCCAGTGGTACTTCTCTGCCGACACGAAAAAGAGCGTGGATATGGTGCTGGTGCTCAACGGCATCCCGGTATTCGCTTTTGAATTAAAAAACCAGTACACCGGACAAACGGTGGACGATGCCAAGCGGCAGTGGATGTATGACCGTGACCCGCGGGAATTGTGCTTCCAGTTCAACAAGCGCATTCTGGCCTATTTCTGCGTGGATCACACCGAGGTGTGGATGACCACAAAGCTCGCCGGAAAGAACACCTATTTCCTGCCCTTTAACCAGGGCTCCAACGGAGCCGGAAACGACGGCGGCAAGGGCAATCCGGCAAACCCAAACGGTTACCCAACAGCGTATCTGTGGGAGAATGTCTTTCAGAAGGACAGTATGATGGACATTGTCCAGAAGTTTATGAACCCGAAGGACGGCAAAACGCTGATTTTTCCGCGCTATCATCAGCTGGATGTGGTGCGCAAGCTGCTGGCCGATGTCAGGCAGAACGGAGCCGGGCATAATTACCTGATCCAGCACAGCGCCGGAAGCGGCAAGTCCAATTCCATTGCGTGGACGGCTTACCGGCTGGCCTCGCTGTTCAATGAGGAGAACAAGCCGGTGTTCTCCAGCGTGGTCGTCGTTACCGATCGCACCGTGCTGGATGCGCAGCTGCAGGAGACCATTTCCGGCTTTGACCACACCCTCGGCGCTATTGAGACCATCGGGGAAGATAAGACCTCCAAGGACCTGCGGGACGCCATCAACGGCGGCGTGCGCATTATCGTCACTACCTTGCAGAAGTTCCCGGTCATCTATCAGGAAGTGGATAAAGTAGCGGGACGGAACTTTGCGATTATCGTAGACGAGGCCCATTCTTCCCAAACCGGCAGCTCGGCTCTGAAACTGAAAGCCGCCCTTGCGGATACCGAGGACGCTCTGCGGGAATACGCTGAGATCGAGGGCAAGGCCGAAGAAGAACTGGACCCGGACGACCGCCTGATGCGGGAAATGACCGTTCAGGGGCGGCATAAGAACCTGTCCTTCTTTGCCTTTACCGCAACGCCCAAGGACAAGACGCTGGAATTGTTCGGCACGGAATATGAGGACGGCAGCTTTCATCCGTTCCACATTTACAGTATGCGGCAGGCCATTGAGGAGGGCTTTATTCTGGATGTGCTCCAGAACTATATGACCTATGACACCTGCTTCAAAATCGTCAAAACCTCGGAAGATAATCCGGATGTGCCCGCCAGCCGTGCAGCTAAGGTGATCCGCAAATATCAGGAGCTGCATCCGTATAACATTTCACAGAAGTCGCAGATCATCGTGGAGACCTTCCGGGAAACCACCCGAAACAAGATCGGCGGCAGGGGCAAAATGATGGTCATTACCTCGTCCCGCCTTGCGGCAGTGCGCTACTACCACGAGGTCAAACGCTACATAGAGGAGCAGAAGTACAACGATGTGCAGGTGCTGGTGGCCTTTTCGGGTGCTGTGCAGGACGGTGATGAGGAGTATACCGAGCCGAAATTGAATGTTCGTGCGGATGGGACGCACATCGCCGAAACGCAGACCAAGGCGGAGTTCCACGACCATTTCAATGTGCTGATCGTTGCCGAGAAGTACCAGACCGGTTTTGACGAGCCGCTGCTGCACACGATGATCGTGGACAAGAAGCTGAAGGGCGTCAAAGCGGTGCAGACGCTGTCCAGATTGAATCGCACCTGCACCGGCAAGGTGGACACCTTTGTTCTCGATTTCGCCAACAAGAAAGAGGACATTCTGGAGGCGTTTCAGCCGTTCTATCAAGAAACCTCGCTTTCGCAGGAGGTCAACGCTGACCTGATCTATCAGACGCAGAAGGAGCTGCGGGGCTTTGCGGTCTATAACGATGCAGATATTGAGGCTTTTGCCAAGGAGTATTTCAGCACAGGCCGGCAGGATGCCCGGGCGATGGGGCGAATGACCAGTGTATTGAAGCCTGTAGCAGACCGTTATAATCAAAAAACGCCCAACGAGCGGTATCAGTTCCGCCGTCAGGTGCGCAATCTCATTAAGTGGTACGGCTATATTTCGCAGATCCTGCGGATGTTCGATAAGGAACTGCACAAGGAATATGTATTCTGTTGTTATCTGATCAATTTGCTGCCTGCGGAAACCACGGATATGGTGGACCTTGAGGGTAAGTTGAAGCTGGAATACTACAAGCTGCAAAAGACCTTCGCCGGAAGCATTGAGCTGGAACAGGTGAAGGGTGTGTACGAACCGGCCAAGCAAAAGGGTGCAATGGGTCTGGACACAAAGTCGCCGCTGGATGAGATCATCGCCAAGATCAACGAAAAGTACAAGGGTGAATTCACCGAGGGAGACAAAGTGCTGCTGACGGCTCTGCGCAGCCGTCTGATGGCCGATAAGAAGCTGACCAAGATGGCGCAGACCTCAGATCCGCAGATTTTTGTGGAAAGCATTTTCCCTAAGGCCTTCGGAGCAGCGGCTCAGGACAGCTATCTGGAATCGCAGGATACCTATACCTCGCTCTTTGAGGATCAGCACAAGTACAATGCCATAATGAGCGCATTGGCCGATGTGGTGTATCGGGAGATGAGGAAAAGCTGATTGCTGAGTTAATTTTTTGCAGTTAAAAAGCAAAGTGCCTTGTTAAAATTCAAAGTTGTTTGTAGAGGGGGATGCAGTTGTGAACATATGTAAAATTGATGTTTCAAATTTTCGAGGGATCAAAAATGCGTCTATTTTAGTAAGCAAAAATGCAGTGTTTGTCGGCGATAACAACTCAGGAAAATCCACTCTATTTGAGGCTATTGATTTGGTTATGGGACCAGATCGTCTTTCACGAAGTCCTGTAATAGATGAACACGATTTTTATGCGGGAGAATATTTGGCAAACGATACTCCGGTCCAGATTAAAATAGAAGTTACAGTTATCGGATTAAGTGTAGACCAGAAAATATATTTTGGAAATCACATTGAGTGGTGGGATAGATGTAAAGGAGCTCTTATAAGCGGGCCTCCTGCGAGCAGTACGGATGTAGAGTCAGTCGAACCGGCCCTCAGGCTAGCCTTTCAAGGAAACTATAATTTAGAAGAGGATGACTTTGAAGGGCAAACATACTTTGCTGAGACACTTCGCGAAGGAAGCACACCTGAATTATTTAGAAAAAAAGATAAACGAAATTGTGGATTTCTATACTTACGCACCCTTAGAACAGGAAGCCGCGCACTAAGCCTAGAGAGAGGGTCCTTGCTGGATATAATTCTCCAGATGAAAGAGGTCAAACCACAAATGTGGGAGGATGTTCTCAAGCAGCTTAAGGGCGTTTCAGTGGCAAACGAGTCTGAATTAGGCGTTTCAGACATATTGACATCGGTACAGGACTCGCTATCAAACATTGTTTCGTACGAGGCGGCAGACAAGCCGCAAATAAAAGTTTCAAATTTGACTCGAGAACATCTGCGCAAAGTGCTTACGGTTTTTATGGGGTCTGGAGCGTATCGCGAAGATGGTACTGAATACTTGACGCCATATACGCATCAGGGGACGGGAACTGTTAATACGCTTGTACTTTCGCTCTTGTCAATCATTGCTGATATAAAAGAAAATGTAATTTTTGCAATGGAAGAGCCAGAAATTGCTTTACCTCCCCATATTCAGAAAAGGGTAATTTCAACTGTGATAGAAAAATCTACACAGGCTCTTTTCACATCCCATTCGCCATATGTGATTGAGGAATTCCCACCCGATCAAATATTGGTAATTTCTAAAACAAATGGGGATCTTACAGCAGCTCCAGCTGGAATGCCGCCTACGGTTAAAATGAAGGCATACCGAGAAGAAATGAGAAGGCGTTTTTGCGAATCGTTGCTGGCCCGGCGTGTGCTTATTGTTGAAGGAAGAACCGAGTATGATGTTTATTCAACAGCGGCGAAAAAACTTCAACGCCTGCATCCGGAAAGAAATTGTTCTTTCGATTTGCTGGGCATAGCTCTTGTACAGGCAAATACGGATACACAGGTGGCACCATTGGGTGAATACTATAAGAAGATGGGTAAAACAGTATACGCAATTTTTGACAAGCAAGATGATGATGTACGAAAGAAGATAGAAGTTGCAGTTGACTATATGTACGAGGCAACAGAGCACGGAATAGAAGATGTTGTATTAAAAGGAGTGAACCAAGATACGCTGTTAAAATATGGGCTGAAACTTGTCAAAGATAATGAGTGGCCATCTAATTTGAGTACTGAAGCACCACGGACGGGTATGGAATTTGAGAAACTCTATAAAATTATGAAGGCTTTTTTCAAACACAAAAAAGGAGATGGGTCGCTTGCTGAATTAATTGAATATTGTTCTGAAAGTGAAATGCCCAAATTCATAACTGAGACCATATTTGCAATAGAAAAATCGGTTTATTCGCTTCAGGCTGTTTCGGTTATGACCGAAGGTGAAGTATGATAGAGTTCAAAAAAGATGATTTGCGAAATGAGATACTAGCGTCGGATGGTAATTTGCTCATTATGGGTGGACCGGGATCCGGAAAAACAACTATTGCGCTATTTAAGGCGAAAGAGTTGACAGCCGACTCAAATACTATTCGCAAATCGCAAAAGATACTTTTCTTGAGTTTTGCGCGTGCAACTATATCAAGAGTAGAAGAACAAGCAGGCGAACTTATACCTCAAGAATTAAAAAAACAGATTGAAATCAATACTTACCACGGTTTCATTTGGAATATAATTAAGCATCACGGATATTTGCTCAATTCACAGCCACTCCATCTGTTACCGCCTCACGAATCTGGACACCGTTTATCGGGGCTAAATGAGGTGGAACGGAAAAAGAAAATGCTCGAAATGTTCAACACGGAAGGAACGGTTCATTTTGATATATTCGCAAATATTTGCACACGGCTTCTGACCGAAAGTCACGCACTCAAGAAAATAATTTGTGCTATGTATCCTGTTATAATTCTTGACGAATTTCAAGATACCAGTGCCGATGAGTGGCAGTTGATTCAATTATTAGGAACCCAGTCGAAACTAATAGCATTGGCCGATCCGGAACAAAGAATTTACGACTTTAGAGGAGCTGATCCAAAAAGAATTACACAATTTATTGAATCTTTTAAACCGAAGATTTTCGATTTTGGGCAGCAGAACAATCGTAGCAATGGAAAAGACATTGCTGAATTTGGAAATGATTTATTGCAAGGCAAAAACGCAGGGAAACGATATAAAGATGTTTCAGTGTGCCGATACCCATTTCGAAAATTGCCATATACACATTTGGTGTTGAAATACAAGGTGTTAGAAGTCCAAAAAAGCTTATATGAGATGAAGAAAACCGATTGGTCCTTGGCCATACTGGTTCCAACAAATGCGCTTATGCTGGAAGTTTCAGACTCTTTTCAGCGAGAGCAGCAGTTGCAGAACGGCAAAAAATGCCCAGTTATTGAACACGAAGTAGCTGTTGATACTGCTGGCCCATACTTAGCCGCTTTAACAATCGCTAGCATTTTAGAGACCGGGTCACAAAAATGCTGTACTGAATCAGCGGTTCTTACTCCATTGATTGAGCATATACTGGGCCGAAAAGGAGCTGATAAACCACCTTCAAAGGCAGATGTATCTCTCGCGTCTGCACTGAGCCAGTATTCCTCAACAAAGAAGATTCAAGGAAAAAACCGTGAAAAGCTGATTGCTGACACACAGGATATTGTATCTTTGACAAATTCGGCACAATTTTCTGGAAATGTAATAAATGATTGGAAAATTGTATTGACTATCATTGGAAATGAGCAGTCAGAGGCATATCAAAACCTTCTTAAAGATGCAAAGCATTTGAGGCTCCTCCAACGCGGCTCACAACTCTACGCATCGTTAGATGAACTTTGGCGTGAAAACGGTTCTTATGTTGGTGCAACAGAAGCGGTTGCTAACGCCTTAACACAAGAGCATTTTTCAATGAGTACAAGGAAATGGAGCGGGGTAAATGTTATGACTATACATAAATCGAAGGGAAAAGAGTTCGATGCAGTAATTGTATACGAGGGAAGATACCAGAATAGAATTATCTCAAAGCCAGAACGCAGAGAACAAGCCATCTTAAACTTGCGAGTCGCAGTAACGAGAGCCAAAGAGCATACTTATATTTTGACACCTGACGACGATCCGTGTTCTTTACTGTGATAACAGTTTTTGGCGAGAAATCTAGGGCATCGACCGTTAGGTCGGTGCCCTATTCCTATATGCGCCATCTATAAGTCAATAGCGATTATAATCCGCCCTCCCATCATCGGGAGGGCGGATTTTTTGCGTCTTGATAGAAAAATTGAGAAATTTCTCGAAACACCCTGCCAAATGGCACCCCTTATTCAGAGTAAGTAGAGGGACCTTTTGAAAAGTTGAGAGAATTTTTCAAATTACTTTGCCAAAATCTCAAAAAATTTCCCAATTGGTTAGTAGGAGGGGCACTTAAAAAATTTTTCTAAAACCCATTTGTTATTTGCCCGAAAAGTTCCCAGTTGATTAGTGGGAGGGGCACTTAAAAATTTTCTTCAAAATTCTTTTTATTTTTGCCGGAAAAATTCCCAATTAAGTAGTAGAGGGGGTCGCAGAAAAATTCTCAAAAATTTTTTCGTTCAAATCCAAAAAAATTTCCCAGTTGGTTAGTAGAGAGACTTTCAAAGATTTTTTTCAAAATTCCTTCGTACAAATCGAAAAATTTTTCCCAGTTGGTTAGTGAGGGGGTCTATAAAATGCCTTTCTCGCTGGCTACCTATTGAGGGGACTGTCTCCCTGTGCACCTTGAAAATTGAATCGCCGCCTCCAAAGGATATGCTTCCGGCAAGTGATGCCATGACTCCCCGAAAAAGAAACGAGCGCACCGAAGAAGCGATACGCCGTGGTGAGACTCCAGGGCAGGAACGATGCGGATGAGCGGCAGCAAGCAAAAACCACCGCAGAAATGCGGCGTCAAGAACAGACAAAGGAGGTTCAAACCTATGAAGAAAGGAGAGCTCAGAGAGCTTTATCAGATGATGTTTCCGGAATACCCGGACATTGTGACCGTTAAAGAGCTTCGGGAGATGCTGGGCATCAGCCGCAAGCTGGCTTACAAGCTGATTGACTATGGGTACATTCACGCCGTGAAGATCGGCACGACGCTGAAGATCCCGAAAATCAGTGTCATCAACTATGTGATGGAGAAAGAGGTGAAGAAGGTTGGATGAGATCAAACGCCTGACACCTGCACAGCGGGCACGCTGTAACCGGCTGATCCGGCGGCTGTGCGCCAACTACGACGGTGGCAACTGTCTGCCGTTGGACGATGGCGAAGGCTGCGTGTGCGTGCAGACGATTTCCTATTCGCTGCTGTGCAAGTACTTCCGGCGGGCGGTTCTGCCCGCCGACAAGGTACTCTGCGCCGATATTTACCGGCAGCGCACACGGCTCTGCGACCGATGCGGAAAGCCCTTTGCACCCGGCAGCAACCGGCAGAAGTACTGCCCGGAATGCGGCCGTTCCATCCGGCGCAAGCAGAAGGCGGACTCGGCCAGGCGGCGACGCAGTGTCGAACATTAAGCACCGGGAAAGCCTTGATTTCCGGGGCTTTTTTGAGGGCGATGCGGGTGCGGGTGGCCGTTTCCATCTGCACCTGTCAAAATCCATTTCTAACATTCTACAAAGGAGAAATTTCTATGGGTAACAAACTGAAAACCGTGGACGCAGAGACCTTGCTGTCCACGCCGATGAGCAAGACGATGTTCATCGTAGACGGCCTTATTTCGCAGGGTGTCAATGTCATCAGCGGTGCCAGCAAGATCGGCAAAAGCTGGCTGATGCTGTGGCTGGGGCTGCAAGTGGCGCAGGGAAACTCTATTTGGGGGCTGCCTACACTGCAATGCGATGTGCTCTATATGAGCCTTGAGGACACCCAGCGCCGCATCAAAGACCGGCTCTACAACCTCACCGACAGCGCCCCGGACAACCTGTATTTTGCCGTGACCTCCGGGCTGATCGGCGGCGGGCTGGAGGAGCAGATCACGGATTTCCTGACCGAGCATCCCGCCACCAAGCTGGTCATCATCGACACGCTGCAAAAGGTGCGGGACTCCAAGGGCAGCGCCGGAAAGGCGGGAATGTACGGCAACGACTACGACGACATTTCCTCCATCAAGCGCATTGCCGACGGCTTCAACATCGCCATTTTGCTGGTGCATCACCTGCGAAAGCTGCAAGACAGCGACGATCCCTTTAACGATGTCAGCGGCTCTACCGGCATCATCGGCGCTGCGGACACCAACTTTATTCTGCGCCGTAAGCGCAGCGGAAACGCCGCTACGCTGCTGGTCAGCGGGCGGGATGTGGAATATCAGGAACTGACCTTGCAGTTTAACGACCTTGTCTGGGAACTGGTGGAGCGCAAGAACAGCGAGGATATTCACAAGGCAGAGCTGCCGAAATTTCTATTTCGGGTGGTGGACTTTATGGAGTGCCGCACCGAATGGGTAGGCACGGCCACGGAGTTGCTGACCGAAATGAAGGAGCAGGAGGTCACGCCCAATATGGTCACAAAGTATCTCGGCCAGTTCGCCTATGAGGTGCTGGAGCCGCTGGGCATCGAGTATCGCACCAAGCGAACGGGAAAAAGCCGACTCATCAAATTTCTGCGCCGTGACGGCGATGACGCAAGTGACGCCGGGATCGCTATATAAGGAAATCCCCGTCACAACCGTCATTGCCGTCACAAACCGAAAAAAGGGGGTGAACAAATGCGCAGCAAAAACTACGGAATCAATGTCCGTGTGACCGAGCAGGAGAAGCAGAAGCTGCTGGAAAATGCCCGGTTCTGCTCTCTGTCGCTGTCGGAATATCTGCGGCGGCTGGGGCTTGGGAAAGAGGTCAAAGCGGCCATCACGGAGCGGGATTACCGCCTGTTTCGGATGCTGAACGGCCTGAAAGCGGAGCTCCCACAGCTTCAGAAAGAGGAAATTATAAGCAGACTGGAAGCAGTTTTGAATGAATTAAAGTAAGCGAGAATTACGCTTGCGCAGTCTAAGCGAGCAGACTGTTTTTACTCCTGTCGGAGCCAAACAGTGTATCCGCTTGCGATGCCTGCGTCATCTGAGCGAGCAGTGCGTTTTCACTCCCGGCAGAGCCGGAGCGTAAAAACACTCGTTAGGGCGTGCCCTAAAACCCCGAAAGAAAAAACTATGAAAGTGAGGACAACACAATGAGAAAATCGGATTTTACTTTACCCACGCTGGACGACCTGTTTTCCACGCAGGCGGAGCGGGACGATGCCAAGCTGGAGCGGGTGCGGAATATTCCACTGGCCGAGCTACACCCGTTCAAGGGTCACCCCTTCAAGGTGCAGAACAATGAGGAGATGCAGCGGATGATTGAGAGCATCCGCAAGGTGGGAGCCATCACCCCGGCGCTGGCAAGGCCGCTGCCGGACGGCGGCTATGAGTTGATCTCCGGCCACCGGCGACTGGCGGCGTGTCAGGTGTTGGGCGTCGAGACGATGCCCGTCATCGTCCGGGAGCTGTCTGACGATGAAGCGGTGATCGCAATGGTGGACGCCAATTTGCAGCGGGAGACTATCCTGCCCAGCGAAAAGGCGTTCGCCTACAAGATGAAGCTGGATGCCATCAAGCATCAAGGCATCGCTTCTGTGCAAGTTGCAGAGAAGTTGCTTAGCGTAGAAAAAGTGGCAGACGATGCAGGTGAGAGTAAAGACCAAGTGCGAAGATATATCCGCCTGACCTACCTGATCCCCGAACTGCTTTCGATGGTGGACGACGGCAAGATCGCCTTCAACCCGGCGGTGGAGCTTTCTTACTTAGATTCTTACCAGCAGCGGGCGGTGTTGGACGCAATGGCGCTGAACGACTGCGCCCCATCCCACGCCCAGAGCATCCGCCTGAAGAAGCTGGCGCAGGAGGGGGTGCTGGATGACCAGATGATCTACGCCGTGTTGGCAGAGACGAAGCCCAACCAGCAGGAGCAGCTGAAATTCAAGCGGGAGGAGCTGCGGAAGTATTTTCCCTCCGGCTACACCGAGGAGCAGATGCGCCGGGACATCATCAAGGGCCTGGAACTGCTGAAACGGCAGAGAGAACGGAACCGGGACGCCCGCTGATTCGTACCAATACGGCTGCAATCAAACAAATCGCAGAATAGAGAGAACCCCAAACCGATGGTATACTGATACTGTCGGTTTGGAGTTCTGTTCTGCAAATAGAAAGAGACAGGAGGAAAACAAAATGGTAGCAGGACATTTGACTTTGAAAAACGGCAAGTATTATGCCGTGTTGAACTACAAAAACGCCGGAGGGCAGCGAAAAACGAAATGGATCTCTCTGGGACTTTCCGAAAAGGGAAATAAGCGCAAGGCCGAGGCGGAACTGGCAAGGCTCCGAGCGGAATTTGAGCCGCCCAAAGAAGTGGGCGACCTGAGCAGTGATATGCTGTTCGCCGACTATCTGCTGGAATGGCTGGAGATCGCCAAGGGAAGGCTGGCCCACGCAACCTACGGTGCCTATCAAGGACTGCTGAAAAGCACCATCGTCCCTTATTTTCGCAAGAAGAAATTGACACTGCGGGAACTGGAAGCCCGACATTTGCAGATGTTTTATTCTGAAATGCTCAGGCGGGTCACGCCCAATACCGTTATCCATTATCACGCCGTCATTCACTCGGCACTGAAATATGCAGTCAAGACCGATATGCTGATCCAGAATGTGGCGGACAAGGTGGACCGGCCCAGAAAGAACAGCTTTCAGCCGGTCTTTCTCTCGGCGGACGAGATGCAGAAGATGTTTGAAGCCCTTCGGGGAACCAAGCTGGAGCTGCCGGTGCTGGTGGCTGCCTTTTACGGACTTCGCCGTGGCGAGGTGGTGGGCTTGAAATGGGATGCCATCGACTTTGAGCAGGGCACCATTTCCGTAAAGCGCACCGTGACCTCAACGATCATCGACGGCAAGTATCAGGAGTTCGAGCAGCAATCCGCCAAGACCAAGTCCAGTCTGCGCACCCTGCCGCTCATCGGCAGCTTCCGGGAATACTTTATGCAGGTGAAAGAGGCGCAGGAGCTGAACAAGCAGGTCTGCGGCAACTGCTACAACTATGAATACGATGGCTTTGTATTCGTGGATGAGTTGGGCGAGCGGATGCGGGTGGAATACCTGACCAACGCATTTCCGAAATTTCTGGAGAGCCACGGCCTGCGCCGGATGCGCTTTCACGATCTGCGTCACAGCTGTGCCAGCTTGCTGCTGGCCAACGGCGTCCCCCTCAAACACATTCAGGAGTGGTTGGGGCACAGCGACTTTACCACCACGGCGAACATCTACGCCCACTTGGATTACAAGTCCAAGATCACTTCGGCGCAGGCGATGGAGACAGGGCTTGCTCTGCCGGAGGGCGGCGACTTCAGCAGCCGCTGGAGTTCGATCAGTGCCGGGGAGAACAGCTGATTTTCTCCCTTGAAAACCGAAAATCGTGCGGGCTTTGCCCTTTAGGCAAAAATTAAAAAGCCTGTAAACGGGCTTGTTTACAGGCTTTTTGTGGCGGAGAGTTAGGGATTCGAACCCTAGAGACCTTTCGGTCTACAGCATTTCGAGTGCTGCACCTTCGACCACTCGGACAACTCTCCGTGTCTATTTTCGTCCGGTTTTCTTTCCAGAAATTTGCTCAAAAATTCGTTGGAGAGAAAACAGGAGAGACGGCAAAAAATATTCGATTTTGAGATTTTCTGTGTTGAGGAATATCAAGGAGAATCAGGGGGACGAAATTCCCAGCTTCCGCCGAAATTTCGAGTCAGGGCCGTTATGACCACTTCGATACCTATCCATATATGCATTTTACGAATGCACGGATGATTATAACCAATCCCGCGGAAAAAATCAAGTCCGGCGGTACAATTTCCGTAAATTCTGTGCCTCCGGCGGTGGAATTTCCGCAGATTCTGTTGTATAGTATCTTTGTTCGCGCCGATTTGCGGCGCAAATACGCATAAAAAGGATACTTTTGCTGTGGACAATATGAAAAAAGAGGCCGAACGCGAGGCGCGCACTATGTGGGAATTCATCTGCACGTTCCTCAAATGGCTCGTTATCGCGGGTGTGACCGGCGGCATCGGCGGGCTGGTCGGCTCGGCCTTTCACCTGAGCGTGAACTGGGCGGCGACGTTTCGCGCTGCGCACCCGTGGCTGCTGTGGCTGCTGCCTGTGGGCGGCCTGCTGATCGCGGCCATTTACCGCCTGACCAAAATGGAAAACAAGAACACCAATGCCATCATCGACGCCATTCACTTCGGCGACAAGGTGCCGCTGCTGCTCGTGCCGGCGATCTATCTGTCGACCGTCATCACGCACCTGTTCGGCGGCAGCGCCGGTCGTGAGGGCGCGGCACTGCAGATCGGCGGCAGCCTCGGCTGCTACATCGGGCGGCTGTTTCACCTCGATGAAAAAGATATGCGCATCGCCACGCTCTGCGGCATGAGCGCCGTGTTCTCGGCGCTGTTCGGCACGCCGCTGACCGCGACCATTTTCGCGCTCGAGGTCATCAGCGTGGGCGTGTTTTACTACTCCGCGCTCGTGCCGTGCATCGTCGCCTCGCTTGCCGCGCTCGCCATCGCCAACGCCTTCGGCATCGCGCCGACACAGTTCACGTTTGCATTCGCGGCCGCGCCGAAGCTTCTGCTGCTGCGTGTGGCGGCGCTCGCTGCCGTGTGCTCGCTGATGAGCATCCTCTTTTGCGTGACCATGCACGGCACGGAGCGGCTGTTTTCCAGCCGCATCCCGAACACGTGGCTGCGCATCGCCGCAGGCGGCGGGATCGTGATCGTGCTGTCGCTGCTCGTCGGCACGGGGGACTACAACGGCGCCGGCATGGACGTCATCACCCGCGCCATCGAGGGCGGACAGGCCGCGCCCGACGCGTTTTTCTGGAAGCTGCTGTTCACCGCCGTCACCATTGGCAGCGGCTTCAAGGGCGGCGAGGTCGTGCCGACGTTTTTCATCGGCGCAACGCTCGGCTGCGTGCTCGGCAGTCTGCTCGGCATCCCGACGGGGTTTGCCGCGGCGCTCGGGCTCGTGTGCGTGTTCTGCGGCGCGGTCAACTGTCCGATCGCCTCGGTCATCCTCAGCATCGAGCTGTTCGGTGCGGGGCAGCTCGTGTATTTCGCGCTCGCGTGCGGCGTCGCCTATATGCTCTCGGGCTATTTCGGCCTCTACAGCAGCCAGAAGATCCTCTATTCCAAGCTGAGAACGGAGTTTATCAACATCCACGCGAAATAAAATGCAAGCGCCATGCCCGGACACGAAACGTGTCCGGGCGTGCCTGTCAAAAAGTAATACTTTTTGACAAAGGGGTTTGCGGCCTGACTGCAGCGCACTCGCTGTCCGCCGGAGGCGGACGGCTCGCACGTTTGCAGGCCGAGAAGTATTTTCTTCGCCGCACATGTCGCCGAAGAAAATGATTGGACCTTCTTTGCGCCTGCGGGCGCAAACTCTACGAGGTCCTTTGATAAGCTGTGCCCGGACACGGTACCGTGTCCGGGCACTTTTGTCCCCGAAAGAAATTATATAATTTGCATTTAAATTTATATAAAAACGCTTGACAAAGTTGCCGGGCGGGTGTAGAATGCACAATGTAAGAAAAAAGAAAGCGGTGATGCACCGATGAAGAAAACACTATACAGCCTCATGCTCAACGAAGAGGTCGTGCGCGAGATCGACCGCATGGCCCACCGCATGGGCACGAACCGCTCGGCGCTGATCAACCAGATCCTCGCCGACTATACCTCGGTCATGACGCCGGAGCGCCGCATCGAGAGTATTTTCCATGAGATCGAGCAGCTCGTCGCCCCGGCGCGTGACCTTGTGCCGTTTTTCGCCCCGCATACGACGAGTATGTCCCTCAAGAGCAGCCTCGAATATAAGTACCGCCCGACGGTCAAGTATGAGGTCGCGCTCTACGGCGACAAGCAGGAGGGGCTCGGCGAGCTGGCCGTGATCTTCCGCACCCAATCGGCGGCGCTGCTGCAGAGCATGACGCAGTTTTTCCGCCTCTGGAAGCAGATCGAGGATGCGCATCTGTCCGGCGTTGCGCCGGAGTATGCCCTGTATGACGGGAAGTTCGTGCGCACGCTCTCGCTGCCGCCGGATCACGACTACACGAGCGAGGAGATCGCCCGCGCGATCTCGGACTATGTGCAGCTGTTCGACCGGCTCATGAAGGCGTACCTCGCGGGCAAATATACCCCGCCCGAGATCGAGGCGCTCTACTGTGCCGAGCAGAAGCGCGCGCAGATCCTTATCTGATCCATTTGCAACCACTCATGAAAGGAGGCGCTGCGTGCCGGAACACGCAGCAACCCGACTATGAACGCTGATAAATTCACCCAAAAGACAATTGAAACCATCCAGACCGCCCAGAGCATGGCGCAGGAAAACGGCAACCAGTATCTCACGCCGGAGCACCTGCTCTATGCGCTCATCGACGCCGACGGCGGCCTGATCGGCACTCTGCTCGGCCGCATGGGCGTGGACTGCAACGCCGTGCTCAGTGAGCTCGACACCGCCATCGACCGGCTGCCGAAGGTCTCCGGCGGCAGCGGCGAGGTGTACGCCTCGCCCGAGACGGGCAAGATCTTCAATTTCGCCGAGCGTGAGGCCAAAAACGGCGGCGACGCCTATGTCTCCGTCGAGCACCTGATGCTCGGCATCTTCGCCAACGAGACCG
>OHAY01001122.1_pt1 | contig 25627 bp, 29 predicted proteins | sample 1577191 | NCBI WGS metagenome assembly OHAY01 (sample SAMEA3541504, study PRJEB24748) | human gut metagenome | biome: human gut; feature: human-associated habitat; material: faeces | place: China | collected 2012 | reverse complement strand
GGCTGATAAAGACATTGCGCCCGAACAGATCCTTGCGGGACAGGGGGTAGGCGGCTACCGGAAATGCGAATAAACTGCAGAAAGGGATATATGAGCTCAATGGAAAAATGAGCATGCAGGAATTATTGGCGGCGCTGCAAAAAGGAAAAGACAAGGAAATTAAATTAGTCGTTCCGGAAGGCTACTCTGTCGCTCGTATTTCCGAAGCCTTGGAACGGCAGGGGATCATGAACCGGGACCGTTTTAAAGAAGCTGCCCGGCATTACGCAGCACCTTATGCGTATATGACGCCGCCGGACACTACGCATCTCGGATATTGGGTAGAAGGCTTTTTATTTCCGGCTACTTATGAATTAAAAGAAGATCAGCCGCCGGACGAGCTGATTCAGACGATGCTGGATACGTTTGATAAAAAATTGACGCCGGACATGCGAAAGAAGATTGCCGATCAGGGAATGTCGGTATATGAATTTGTTACGCTGGCTTCTTTGGTAGAACGGGAAGCGCAGGTCGATGAAGATCGGTATATTATTGCGGCGGTATTCAAAAAGCGGCTGGCAATCCATATGCCGCTCCAGTCGTGCGCCAGCATTCAGTATATATTGGGATATCCTAAAGCGGAGTTATCCTTGGAAGATACGCGGATCCCTTCGCCGTATAATACGTATATTCATGCGGGCCTTCCTCCAGGGCCGATAGCCAATCCCGGGGAAGCGGCAATGAAAGCGGTGCTGGATGCGCCGGAAACAGAGTATCTTTTCTTTGTGGCCGATAAAAACGGCAAACATCATTTCAGCCGAACGTATGAAGAACATTTGGAAAAAATAAAGGAAGTGGAAAGTTTGTGAAAACGCTGTATCAGGAAATGGAAGCCTATGCAGAGCAATGGGGAGTCCCGATCATACGGGAAACAGAGCGGGATTTGTTTTGCCGGCTGATACAGGAAGCCGGGGCGAAGCGGATTTTGGAAATCGGTACGGCGATTGGCTATTCAACGCTGCTTTTGGCGGAGCACTCGCCGGAAGATAGTCAGATATGGTCGATAGAAATAGACAAGGATCGGCATGACAAGGCGCGGGAATATATCGAAAGAAGCGCGTATTCGCAGAAGATATGCCTGAAACTGGGCGATGCCAAAGAATGGATTGAAAAACTGGACGGGCCGTTTGATTTGATTTTTATGGACGGGCCTAAAGGGCAGTATAGCCGGTATTTGAAGCAGCTGCTGCCAAAGCTTGCCGGTGAGGCGGTCATTATGGCAGATAATGTTCTTTTTCGCGGCATGGTGGAAGGAAATGGCGAGATCTCTCACCGCTATCGGACGATTGTGTATCGCTTGAGAGAATATATAGAAATGATAACGACAGATTCCCGTATGAAGACGCATCTTTATCGGGATGGGGACGGTCTGGCATGGACCAGATGGAAAGGAAAAGCAGAATGAAAATGGAACTATTGGCTCCGGCAGGAGATATGGACAAATTAAAAATGGCGTTTCGGTATGGCGCAGATGCGGTATACCTGGGCGGAAAAGCATTTGGACTCAGAGCGTACAGCGGAAACTTTTCGAATGAAGAAATGAAAGAAGCGGTAGAATTTGCTCATGCAAGAGGAAAAAAAGTATATGTTACGGTAAATATTATTCCGCATAATGAAGACTTGAACGGCTTGCCGGAGTATTTGCAGTTTCTGGAATCGATCCAGGTAGACGCCGTGCTGGTATCGGATCTGGGCGTATTTCAGATAGCGAAAGAAGCGGCGCCTAATTTAACGCTTCATATCAGCACGCAGGCCAGTACGACAAATTATATGGCTGTCAAAGCGTGGAAAGAAATGGGCGCATCTCGTGTTGTTATGGCACGGGAAGTCAGCTTGGCCGATGTAAAAGAGATCCACGATCGGGTAGACATTGAATTGGAAGGATTTGTGCATGGCGCCATGTGCATATCGTATTCCGGCCGCTGTCTGCTGAGCAATTATTTTACTAAGACAAGAGATGCGAACCGCGGTCAATGCACGCAGGCCTGCCGCTGGAAATACAGCATTGTAGAAGAAAACCGGCCGGGCGAATATTATCCGGTGATGGAAGATGAACGGGGAACGTACATTTTTAATTCCAAAGATCTGTGTCTGCTGCCGTTTTTGCCGCAGCTCTACCAGAGCGGGTTATGCAGCTTGAAAATTGAAGGCCGCATGAAAAGCGTGCATTACGTTGCAACCGTCGTAAAAGTATATCGGGAAGCGATGGATGCCTATGAAAAAGATCCGGAGAACTGGAAAGTCAAACAAGAATGGCTGGAGGAATTGGAAAAAATTTCTCACCGGCCGTATACAGATGGCTTTTCTGTCAAACGGGCTGATGAAACGAGTCAGGTATACAGCCATTCCAGCAATACGCAGACGCACGATTTTATTGGCTTGGCAGAACGGTATGATGAAGAGCGGCACGTGCTGTATTTGGAACAGAGAAATAATTTTAAAGTGGGAGACGAAGTGGAATTTTTGCAGCCTAAGGGCGCTCTGATTCGCCATACCATTGAAAAAATGATCGATGAAGAGGGACAGCCGATAACGGTAGCGCCTCATCCGCAGCAGAAGGTCGGAATCTATATAGAGGTTCCTATTGAACCGTATTCTATGATGCGACGGAAGGTGAAAGCGTGAAAGAAGAAGTATATTTTCAAGTAGAGCCGACGCATATTACCTATGTTACTCGGATTTTAGAAGGATACGAATATTTGGGCGTGGTAACGACGCTCAGAGGCAAAGAGGGCATTGCCAAAGTGCGGTCCACAAAAGGGACGCAGGAATTGGTGCGTGAAATATTGCGGTCGCTTCCGATTGAAGTTACTCTTTTGGATGAGCCGCCTGTCTTTGCTTGACAGATATTCGTTTACGCTATATAATGCACATATATCGAAAGATGATGACAAGGACATGATGTATTTTATCGTGGATTACAGAGAGAGATAGACTGGTGGAACTATCTTATCCGCAGAAATAGATTACCGCCTTTGAATCGGCCGGCGGAAATTCCGGCCCGGGAGAAACCGTTATATTTCATTGGAGATGCTGAAAAGCAATTAGGGTGGAACCGCGTGAATGACCTCTCGTCCCTTGATGGGATGAGAGGTGTTTTTTTATTTAGAAAGAGGAGGCAGCAAAATGGCAAAAATCATGTTAAAAGACGGATCTGCAAAAGAATTTGCAGACGGAATTTCCTTATTGGAAGCCGCTGAGCAATTGAGCAACAGCTTGGCAAGAAAAGTATTGGCAGCGAAAGTAAACGGAGAAGTAACGGATCTTCGTGAAACGATAGAAGACGGCAGCAGCGTAGAATTTCTGACATTTGAAGATCAGGGCGGCAAAGATGCGCTGCGCCATACTGCGTCGCACATTATGGCGCAGGCAGTAAAACGCTTATTTGGCGATGTGAAAATTGCCATTGGGCCGGCAATCGAAAAAGGTTTCTATTATGACTTTGATACCGAGCATGTATTTACTCCGGACGATCTGGAAAAAATCGAAAAGGAAATGGCGGCGATCGTAAAAGAGAATTTGCCGCTTACCAGAGAAATCGTTTCCCGGGAAGAAGCCTTGAAACTGTTTAAAGAAGCCGGCGAAATCTACAAAGTAGAATTGATTGAAGAACTTCCGGAAGACGCCCGCATTTCCTTATACCGGCAGGGAGAATTTGTAGATCTTTGCGCAGGTCCGCATGTGCAGTCTACCGGTAAAGTAAAAGCCTTTAAACTGCAGTCTTTGGCAGGGGCATATTGGCGGGGAAATGAAAAAAATAAAATGCTCCAGCGTATTTACGGTACGGCGTTTGAAAAGAAAGCGGATCTGGAAGAATATTTAAAACTCTTGGAAGAAGCCGCACGGCGCGATCATCGTAAACTGGGGAAAGAGCTGGATTTGTTCAGCCTGCAGGAAGAAGGTCCGGGATTCCCGTTTTTCCATCCGAAAGGAATGGTGCTGCGCAACGAATTGGAAAAATTCTGGCATGAACTCCATGATGAATATGAATATGACGAAATCAAGACCCCTATTATTTTGAGCCGTCATTTATGGGAACAGTCCGGCCATTGGGATCACTATCAGGAAAATATGTACTTTACGACGATTGATGAAGCGCCGTTTGCGATTAAACCGATGAACTGCCCAGGCGGTATTCTCGTGTATAAAAACAGTATTCACAGTTACCGTGATTTTCCTATTCGGTCTGCTGAATTAGGCTTGGTACACCGTCACGAACTCCACGGTGCGCTGCATGGTCTGTTCCGGGTACGCAGCTTTACGCAGGACGATGCGCATATCTTCATGCTGCCGAGCCAGATGAAAGATGAATTGAAAAAAGTAATCGAACTGTTTGACCGGACATACAGCTTGTTTGGCCTCGAATATCATGTAGAACTGTCCACGAAACCAGAAAATGCAATGGGGTCGGACGAACTGTGGGATTTGGCAACGGATACGCTGCGGGAAACGATCGAAGAAAAAGGGATTCCGTATCAGATCAATGAAGGCGACGGCGCGTTCTATGGTCCGAAACTGGACTTCCATATCAAAGATTCGATCGGCCGTACCTGGCAGTGCGGTACGATTCAGCTGGATATGCAGATGCCGGAACGGTTTGATATGACCTATATCGGCGAAGACGGACAAAAACATCGTCCGGTTATGATTCATCGCGCGTGCTTCGGCAGCTTAGAACGGTTTATCGGTATTTTGATAGAAAACTATGCAGGAGCGTTCCCGGTATGGCTGTCGCCGGTACAGGTAAAACTGCTGCCAATCACAGATAAACATATGGAATACGCAGAAGAAGTGCGCAAACAGATGCGGAAAGCCGGCATTCGGGTAGAAGTAGACCGTTCGAATGAAAAAATCGGCTACAAAATCAGAAAAGCGCAGCTGGAAAAAGTTCCGTTCATGTGCGTAATTGGCGATAAAGAAGTCGAATCAAACAGCCTGGCTATTCGGGATCGGGCACAAGGCGATCTGGGGGCAAAACCGGTGGCAGAATTCATTGCAGAAGTAAAAGAATTGGCTGTAAGCCGTAAACAATAAGAGGCTGCGATGAAAGTATTGACCAGTGTTGAAGTAGGCCGGGCCGCGCTGCGGTTGGCGTTGACCGCGACCCGGGAAGAAGAACAGGCCATGCGCCGCACGTTTGAAGCAGCGGGAATGCGGTCTGTAGCCGTAGATTTTGGCGGGCAGTTTCTGCCTTCCATTGCTAAAATTTTGGAACACGCCGTAGTAGCGGCGCAGCGGCAGCGTGTAGTAGCAGAAGATCATTTGGGGGAAGGGGCCGTTGTCGGTGCTGCTCAGGAAGCATTGGAGCAGATCAAGGTAAAATGCATGGGGCTCAATGTAGGCGGTAAAATTGGCATCGCTCGGTATAAAGAGCATCTGTGCGTAGCGATTTATTGCGGTGTCGGCGTCATGCATCTGAATGAAGTAACCGTAGGCATAGGACATCGGTCTTTGCCGGATGGGACAAAATAATGATTGACAAAAGATGGATAAACTGATACAATACTCAAGTATTAGTAAAGCAGAAGCCATCCGCTTCTCACCTTACAAGGCCGCAAGAGCTACTAAGGTTGAATAGAACGTGTGAAGACGGGTGGCTGATGCTATCCGTCTTATTTTTTTGGAGGTGACAATCATAGGCAAGGATACCCCTCGCATCAATGAAGAAATTCGCGCTCGCGAAGTCCGCGTAGTCAGCAGCGATAATGAACAGCTTGGCATCATGTCCGTCCGCGATGCATTGGCAATGGCGGAAGAACGGCACATGGATCTGGTCGAAGTGGCTCCGAATGGAAAACCGCCGGTATGCCGTATCATGGATTTTGGTAAATACCGCTATGAACAGCAGAAACGGGAAAAAGAAGCCAAAAAGAAACAGAAAGTGTTTACATTAAAAGAAGTGAAGCTTCGTCCTAATATCGAAGATCATGACTTTTATGTAAAAATGAGAGCTGCTCAGCGCTTTCTGGAAGACGGAAACAAAGTAAAAGTAACCATCATGTTCCGAGGTCGCGAACTTTCTCATCCGGAACTGGGTGAAAAATTGTTACAGCGTTTTGCCAGCGAACTGCAGGACAAGGCAACTGTAGAAAAACCGGCAAAATTAGAAGGCCGCAATATGGCCATGATCATAGTAGCGAAAAGCTAACCGATTGAAGGAGGAACTTATATTATGCCAAAAATCAAAACTCGCCGTGCAGCGGCAAAACGTTTCACCGCAACAGGTACTGGTGAATTTAGAAGAAATAAAGCGTATAAAAGCCATATCTTGGAAAAGAAATCCCCGGCTCGGAAAAGAAATCTGAGAAAAGCTGCATTGGTAAGCAAAGCGGATTTCAAACGTGTAAGCAAAATGCTTCCGTACGCATAAGATTGAGTTATTAATTCGAATACTGGAGGAATACAATAATGGCAAGAGTAAAAAAAGGCGTAACAGCACATCGTCGTCATAAAAAAATCTTAAAAATGGCTAAAGGCTACCGTGGTACTCGTAGCCGCTTGTTTAAAAAAGCAAATGAAACGGTTATGAAAGCTCTCTACTATGCTCGTCGTGACCGTCGTGCGAAAAAACGTGAATTCCGTAAACTTTGGATCGCTCGTATCAACGCAGCTACCCGTGCAAACGGCATGAGCTACAGCCGCTTTATTTGCGGTCTTACCAAAGCTGGCGTAGAAGTAAACCGTAAAATGCTGGCTGACTTGGCTGTAAATGATGCCGCTGCATTTGCAAAATATGTAGAATTGGCTAAAAACGCATAAGATGAATTTTATGCATAAGATGTTGCAGTTTTCTGCAACATCTTTTTTTTTATTTAGTTGTCGAAGCAATCACTTCTTTGTTAAGATAAATATTATCAAAATGAACATGAGTGGGGGAGAAGAATGAACGCAAAAAATATACCGTTTACAAAAGAAGAAATCGAAAAAATAATTGAAGTGTATCCAACGCCCTTTCATATTTATGATGAAGAAGGGATCCGTCAGAATGTACGGCAGTTAATTGCTGCATTTGACTGGGCGCCGTCGTTCAAAGAATATTTTGCTGTAAAGGCAACGCCGAATCCATACATCATGAAGGTGCTGAAAGAAGAAGGTGTCGGTGCGGACTGCAGTTCTTTGCCGGAATTATTGCTTTGCGAAAAAGTAGGGATTTTGGGAGAAGATATCATTTTTTCTTCTAACGATACGCCGTACAGCGAATATCAAAAAGCAATGGAGTTAGGGGCAATTATCAATCTGGATGATATCACTATGGTAGACTATTTGCAGAAGAACGGCCCTATGCCGGAAATGATCTGCGTGCGGTATAATCCTGGTCCGCTGATGGACGGCGGCAATCAGATTATCGGTGTGCCGGAAGAAGCAAAATATGGAATGACGCGCGCCCAGGTAATGGAATCCTTTGAAAAATGCCGGGAACTGGGCGTAACCCGGTTTGGGCTGCACACCATGGTCGTGTCCAATGAACTGGATCCGAACGGCTTGATTGGCACGGCAAAAATGATGTTTGATCTGGCTGTGGAAGTAAAAAATACGCTGGGGATCTCCGTTGAATTCATTGACTTTGGCGGCGGTATCGGCGTAGCATATAAACCGGAGCAGACGCCGGTTGACTACACCGTATTGGGCGAAGGAATCCGCAAATTGTATGAAGAAATCATGATTCCGAATGGATTGGCAGATGTTCAATTAGCGTTTGAATGCGGACGCGTTATTACCGGGCCGTACGGCTACTTAGTTTCCAAAGCGATCCATCATAAAAATATTTATAAGAACTACATTGGGTTAGATGCGTGTATGGCCAATCTGATGCGGCCGGCGATGTATGGTTCCTACCATCATATTACGGTAATGGGAAAAGAACAGGAACCGCAGGATCATGTGTATGATATTACCGGATCTCTTTGTGAAAACTGCGATAAATTTGCAATTGACCGCAAGCTGCCGAAAATTACGGAAGGCGATATTCTCGTGATTCATGATGCAGGAGCGCATGGACATGCAATGGGATTCAATTATAACGGCAAGCTTCGCTCCGCAGAGCTGCTGCTTCATAAAGACCGGTCGGTAACACAGATACGCCGGGCAGAAACGATTGACGATTTATTTGCTACCTTGGATTTTTCTAACTTATAATATGTAAATAAGCAGTTCTCCGGGAATGGGGAACTGCTTATTTGTTTACTGGAGGAAAAAGAAAAACGCTTGACTTGGAGCGGACTGTAAGGAGTAGGATAAAGAAAAAGAAAGGACGTGGATAAGATGGAAGAGATCAAGACTGTTTTTCCAAAAGGCGGAAAAAATACGGCGTATGAAAAATATTTTACAGGGACAAGTTATCTGCAGATGCTGACGGCAGGGGCGGAGTTAGGGCTTCCCATTGGTCATGTTACTTTTGAGCCAGGCTGCCGAAATCACTGGCATGCTCATCCGGGCGGACAGATTTTATTAGTTACCGGAGGTACAGGCTGGTATCAGGAAGAGGGGAAAGAAGCCAGAAAATTGATAGCTGGAGACATTGTTGAAATACCACGGGGAGTCAAACATTGGCATGGAGCGGCGAAAGACAGCTGGTTTGCCCATCTTTCCATTGAAGCAGATATAAGTGCCGGCCCCAGCTGCTGGTATGAAGAAGTAACAGACGAAGAATATAATGCATTATAAAATAGAAGATTACTTTAAGGTATAATGAAGCGGAGCCTATGCCAATATCGGGAAAGGCTCCGTTTTGTTATGAATGAAATGGAAAAAATATTAATAATTATACACCAGCAAAAAGATTTTTTATTGCAAAAAGTTGGAAATAAAATATAACTTTATAAAATCAAAAAAGTTGACATGTTAGAAAGTTATATAATTGTTAGAAAGAAAACAGACAAAAAGAAATAAATGAAATTAGAAACAAATTAGAAATATTTACCGTGAATGATATTTACAACTTTTTATAGTAAATAAACGTTATATATGTGATAAATATCTTTATATAATGGACAAATGAAGAAATTTAGGAAATGGAAAAATATAAAATATTCGCTCCTGTATATGCAAATATTTTTCGTCGGAAAATAAAAATTCAGATATAATCAATAGTTTTTTCGCATCAAAATAGAACTTATTATGCATATTTACTATAGTGTAAATAACCATGCACATTAAGGGAATAAATATTTGTATTGATAGGAAAGACAATAATTGTTAAAATGAAGATATATTAATACGAGGATAGAAAATTATTGGCAAAGGAGGCGATCGAACGGCCACGGCATACGCTGCGGGGCAGCGCGGCTGTGAGAAAAGCAGACACATCAGTGCAGTCGGTTACTGTTGTAGCAGGTGCTTTTTAGTGTACCGACATTTAAAGCATGCACGCATGGCTTTAGGAGCAGATAAATGGGAATAGTAGAAACAATTGAAGCAGGAAAAATTGTGCAGGAAAACAGGATCGAACGGTTGCGCTGTGCTCCGGAAGGATACAGTAAGGTACATTGGAAAGAAGAATTAAAAGAAAAGAACCGGGAAAATATATATGAAGCAGTAAAGCTTACTCATCCTAACGCGTTATATATCCGGCAGTGGGACGGAGACGGATACTTTTCATTTCTTCGTATCGATGGAATAGATATGGTAGTCGATGTTTCTAATGATTTGGTTCCGATATGGAATATAAAGACGATTGAGCAGATATTGGAAAACCGAAATAAAAGACTAAAAATTTATGGCTGCAAGTAAAGAGAAAACCATACTTCTTTTTGAAGAAGTATGGTTTTTTGTTATAATGGATATCATAGTAAGGAGGGGTGTCATGAAAATATTTCATACAGCAGATTGGCACTTAGGGAAATTGTTTTATGGATCGTATTTAACGGAAGATCAAGCTTATCTATGGAAAGAGCAAATGCTTCCTGCAATAAAAGAATACAAGCCGGATGTGCTGATTGCTGCAGGTGATATATATGACCGGTCGCTGCCGCCGGCAGAAGCGGTCGAGTTATTAGATGAAATCATTACGTGTGTAGCAGAAGGATTGAAGATACCGATGATTCTTATTTCCGGGAATCATGACAGTGCGGAACGCCTTGCCTTTGGCAGCCGGCTGTTGGCGCAAAGGGGTGTATATGTATTTGGGCCTATTCAGCAGGAATTGGCGCCGATTGTGATAGAAGACGAGCATGGGCCGGTATCGTTCGTGCCGATCCCTTATGCAGAGCCGGCAGCAATCCGGCATGCACTGGAAAATGGGGAGATACGGGACCATCAGCAGGCAATGGAAGCGATCGTTTCTCATCAGTTGAGAAATATAACGGCAGGTCATAGAAAAGTTGCGATTGCACATGCGTTTGTAACGGGCGGGATTGCGTCTGATTCAGAGCGCCCTTTGTCGATTGGCGGGACGGATTTGATTGATGGAAGTGTTTTTTCTCCATTTCATTACACGGCATTGGGACATCTGCACGGGCCGCAGACCGTTGGTTCAGAAACGGTGCGGTATAGCGGAAGTCTTTTAAAATATTCTTTTGGAGAACACCGACAGAAAAAAGGGCTGGAATATATAGAGCTGGGAGCAGACGGAACGATTAAACGAGAACAGATCCCGCTGACGCCGAAACGAGATGTGCGCATCGTGGAAGGCACGTTTGAAGAATTGATGGGAAATGGGGCGCCGCCGTCTGAGGACTATCTGCTGGCTCGTCTTACCGATGACGCGCCTGTGCTGGATGGGATGGCGCGGCTGCGAAAAAAATATCCCTATATCCGGGCGCTGGAAATGACGGGACGTGATATGCAGGCCAAAACAGCGAAGCGGGCAGATATTCGAAAAGTCACGGAAGAAGAGATGTTTGGTACGTTTGTACAAGAGACGCGGGGCAAGGCTTTAAGCGAAGAGGAGCAAGTGTATATGAACCGGCTCTGGCAGGGGATCTGGCGGCAGGAGGAAGAAGTATGAAGCCTATTTTATTGGAAATATGCGCTTTTGGTCCTTATGCAGATAAGCAGATATTGGACTTTACGATATTGGAAGAGAGAAAATTTTTCTTAATTTACGGCCCTACCGGCGCAGGGAAAACGTCGGTGCTAGACGCAATGTGCTATGCGTTGTACGGCGCGACCAGCGGCGATGTGCGAAGCGGAGAAGCCATGCGTAGCGATTATGCCTCGTCTTCGGTTTCTACGTATGTACGGTTTGATTTTGCAATTGGAGAAAAAAGATATCGTATCGAGCGATCACCGGCGCAGGAAGTACTGAAAAAAAGAGGCGTTGGAACGAAATGGGAAAATGCCAGGGCGGAATTGTCAGAAGTAATGGAAGATGGTACAGTACGGCAGATTGCGGTGAAAGATGTAACGCGGCGGGTAGAAGAACTGATCGGATTTCGCTGTGAACAATTCCGGCAGGTCGTGCTGCTGCCGCAGGGAGATTTCCGCAAATTACTGATCGCGACGTCTACAGAGCGCCAGCAAATTATGCAGACGTTGTTTCATACGGAAATATACAGCCGGATAGAAACGATTCTGCAGCAGAAAGCGAAAGAAATCAAAGAACAGTACAGTACTGCAGTACATCAAGCCGAGAACAAATTGGCGGAACTGGGCGTGGAAAGCAAAGAGCAGTTGGAAGAACAGATCCGGGCGGACCAAGAGCAGCTTGTTCGATTGGAAAAAGAAGGGCTTCAAATGCGTCAGGAAAGAGAACGCGCTCAGCAAGCGTATCAGCAGGCAAAGGAATTGGAAGATCATTTTATCCGCAAAGAGCGAAGCCGGCAAACGTTGGCAATGCTGCTGACAAAAAAAGAGAAAATGGAAGCGCAGGCCCAAGATTTAAAAAAACTGCAGAAAGCGCTGCAATTAAAAGACAGCTGCCGGCATACGGATGAGGTTCTGCAAAAAGGAAAAGCCCTGCGGGATATGCTGGACCGCTATACGGCGGAAGCGGCCGCATGGGAAAAGGAAACAGCTAAACTGACGGTGTTGCAGGAAAAACTAGAAAAAGAAGGCGGGCAGCGGCAGAAAGAGCGGGAAGAACTGACGGTACTCACTGCGGTTCAGCCCGTATGGGAAGCCTGGCGTTTGCTGCAGGCTAAAGGAGCCGAATTGCAGGCGGTTTGGCAGAAAAAAGAAAAAATGCAGGAGGCCGCGCAGCAGCGGACGGAAAAAATAAAAAAAGAGCAAACACAGCTGCAGGAGAAAAAAAGAGCCTTAAGCGAAGTTGTCAGCGCAGCGGAATCGGTTCGCAGCCAATGGGAATTGGCGAAACTGTGGAAAGAAAAAGAGCGGCAGGCAGAGGACGCGCGAAAGGAAATAGAGGCTATCGCCAAAGAAGACGAACAGGCGGAACAGATATGGAGCCAGCAGCAGGAAGAATATAGACAGAAGAAAATGGCCAGCGATAGTCTACACCAAATATATTTGCAGGGGCAGGCAGCTATAATGGCGCATACCTTAAAAGAGGGAGAGCCGTGTCCTGTATGCGGTTCCTGCAATCATCCGCATGCCGCGGAATACTCTGCGTTTTTGCCGGAATGGGACGATGTAGAGAGCGCCCAGAAAATAAGTGAACAGGCGCTGCAGGCGCTGCAGGAAGCGGAGAAGCGGCGGGAAAAATGGCGGACGATGCTTCAAGAACGCAATGCGCGGCTGGCTGAGTTAGAAAAAGAAATTCCGGAAAATCAGCGTTCCTGGACAGAGGAAGCGAAAGTGCTGGAAGAAAAAGCGGCATTTTTGGGAGGAAAAGAACGAGAAAAAGCTGAGCTGGAAAAAAGGGAAGAACAGATACAGACACAGCTGGAGCAGGCAATACAAACAGAAGACGACGAACGGACTAGCCGGGATAAAGCGAAGCTGGAATGGGAGAAAAATCGGGTTGCCTGCGAAGAGAAGGAAGGACAGATACCAGAAAATTACCGCAGTGAAGAGACCTTTAAAGAACGCCTGCGGCAGCTGACCGCGGGTCTGGAGGAATATGAGCGCCGCAGCAGAAAAATTCAGGCGGATAAAGAACAGGCGCAGATGCGCTGGCAAGCTGCGGTTAAAGAAAAAGAGCTGAGAGAAGAAGAAATAGAAGAACGGCGGAAAGAATACAAAGCAGCGCATGCCGATTTGACCGAGCGCATTCAAGCAGCAGGATTTGCTGATAAAGCGGAATGTGAATCCTGGATACGCCGGGAAGCGCAGGCTAAAGACTGGGAAAAAGAATGCCAGGAATATCAGGTAGCCGTTGCGAAAGAAGAACAGAGCATTCAGGAAGAAACCGAGCATATTGGCGCTGCGGAACGGCCGGATATGGAAGCGGCGGAACGGCGGAGAAAAATGGCGGCGGAAGCTGTGGAAGCGGCTATTCGGGAAGAAACGCGGTATCGTGCCGTGACTGCGCAGCGGACAGACGGCTTAAATAAGATATTGAACTGGCAGAAGGAATTTCAGGATCTTGATCGGCAGTACCGTTTGGTTGGCGGACTGTATGAAGTGGCGCAGGGAAAGGATACGGGAATTAATTTCGAACGGTATGTATTAGGCGCGCTGCTCGATGAAGTGATGACGGCGGCCAATGAACGGCTCAAAGAAATGAGCCGCAGCCGCTATATGCTCCAGCGTTCAGAAACCAGAGAAGACCGGCGAAGCAAAGCGGGGTTGGATATTGCTGTATTTGACAATTATACCGGATATGCCCGTTCGGCAAATACGCTAAGCGGCGGAGAAACATTTTTGGCTTCTCTTTCGTTAGCGCTGGGATTAGCCGATGTGGTGCAGGCATATGCCGGCGGTATTCATCTCGATACTATTTTTGTAGACGAAGGATTTGGCACGCTCGATGCAGAAACACTGGACTTTGCCTTAAAGGCATTATTGGAGCTGAAAGAAGGCGGCCGTTTGGTAGGGATCATTTCCCATGTTCCGGAACTGCAGGAACGGATCGATACACGGCTGAAGATTACAAAAACCGATCGCGGCAGCAAAGCGGCGTTTGAAATGGTCTAAATATACAAAATGAAGTGCGGCATGGTATAATATGATGGCAAGGAGGGAACAGTATGACATTTACGTTTAGACATAATAATTTCAATGTATTGGATTTGGAAAAGAGCAAAGCATTTTATAAAGAAGCGCTTGGATTAGAAGAAGTGCGCCGTATTGAAGGCGAAGGGTTTACGATCGTATATTTAGGGGACGGCAGCTCTGTGCATAAATTGGAGCTTACCTGGATACATGACCGTAAAGAGCCTTATCAGTTAGGGGAAAATGAATTTCATTTGGCGTTTGCGACAGAGGATATGGAAGCGGCGCATGCAAAGCATGAAGAAATGGGCTGCATTATTTATGAAAATAAAGCCATGGGAATTTACTTCATCGTAGATCCGGACGGATACTGGCTGGAAGTGATTCCCGCTGAAATGCCGGCATGAAAAATGAACGCAAGAGCCGGACAGCCCGGCTGATTGGCTGGGAAAACGTAGAACGGCTGGCAAAAAAGAAAGTGTTGCTTTTCGGTGTCGGCGGCGTAGGCTCCTTTGCAGCGGAAGCCTTGGCCAGAGCCGGGATCGGTCATTTCGTTCTTGTCGATCATGACGAAGTGGCTGAAAGCAATATAAACCGGCAGCTAGTCGCAGATGTTCGGCAGATTGGACGCTGTAAGGCTGAAGTCATGAAGGAACGGATTGCACTGGTCAATCCGGAAGCGGCGGTGGAGATCTATCCTATTTTCTATCCGAATGACACATATCCCGATCTGATTACGAAAAGCGGCGCGGATTATGTGTTGGACTGCATCGATACGGTGACAGGGAAACTGACGGTTATTGAACAGGCATATCGGGCGGGAATCCCGGTGATTTCTTCCATGGGCGCAGGCAATAAGCTTCACCCAGAATGCTTTGAAACGGCATATATCGAAGATACCTCGGTTTGTCCGCTGGCAAAAGTGATGCGGAAAGAACTGCGAAAAAAAGGGATAGAGAAAATAAAGGTCGTTTATTCCAAAGAACCGCCGAGAAAGCCGATGACAGAGAAAGAAGAAACTGGAAAAATCGCTCCGGGAAGTATTTCTTTTGTACCTTCTGCGGCCGGTCTTATCATGGCTGGCGAAGTGGTGCGGGATTTACTGGATTTGGAGTAAGTATACTGCTTAATATAAAAGGAGACAGAATATGAAAAAAGCAATTATTGAAATGGCAAAAGATCCGAATAGAAAAATTGTAATAGAGTTATTTGAAAAAGAAGCGCCGGGAACGGTAGCAAATTTTGAGAAATTAATAAATGAAGGATTTTACGATGGATTGACCTTTCACCGGGTTATTCCTGGTTTCGTTGCTCAGGGCGGCTGCCCGTATGGCAATGGAATGGGCGGTCCGGGATACACGATCAAATGTGAAACGGCCGGCAATCCGCATAAACATTTGCGCGGTGCTTTATCCATGGCTCACCGGGGAAAAGATACCGGCGGCAGCCAGTTTTTCATCTGCTTTGAACCGCAGCCGCATTTGAACGGGATTCATACCGTATTTGGTCAGGTTATCGAAGGTATGGATATGGTAGATGAAATCGAACAGGGCGATCATATGCAGAAAGTGACCGTAGTGGAAGAGTAAAATGAAAGAGAATACAGTACAGATCCGGCAGCCGCATTTTCCTTTTTTGCAGGAAAATGGAGAAGCGGTATATGGATATGATCAGGAATGGTATCAGACGGAATGGCAGCGCCGGGCGGGATGCGGGCCAACGACGAGCGCCTTTTTGTCCGATTATATTTTATGCCGAGACGGCATTTTAGATGCCTCGCAGCGAGCAGGGCAAAAAGACTGTCTGGACTCCATGGAGCGATTGTGGAACTATGTAACGCCCAGCAGGGGCGGATTGTATAAAACAAGGTGGCTGTATGAAGGGCTGCAGCAATATTTAGATGATTGCCGGCCTGGCTTGTATGAAGTGCGTATGCTGTCCGTGTACCCGTTTCATATCGCCAGACCCACTGTGCGGGAAACCGCAGCGTTTATTTACGATGCGCTGGCAGAAGATGGGCCGATTGCTTTTTTGAATCGAAATGACGGAGGCGAGCCGGAGCTATATACTTGGCATTGGGTGCCGCTCATAGGGATGAAACAGGAGGCAGGCATGTATCGCTGTACTTGTTTTGATGAAAAGAAAGTGTGCCATTTTTCATTGGATCGCTGGCTGGAGCGAACTAGTTTAGGCGGCGGGTTTGTATCTGTACACAAGAAATAAGAATACAGTCCTTTGGTATCTATGCTGAGGGACTGTATTTTTTTGCAGTAAAGAAAAGAGGATAGTATGAAAGAACAATGGCAGATGTTAGTAGATAATATGGCGAAGCCGAAAGACAGTTTGGGAACGTTGGAAGAGGCGGTGGTTCGGCTTTATGAAATATGGCAGGAAGCTTTGGAAGATGCGAAGCCCTATCATATTGTATTTGCTGCCGATAATGGCATTGCAGAAGAAGCGGTGATCCGGCAGCCCGTATCCATTACAGCGCTGCAGAGCCGCAATATGGTGCGGGGAACGGCGACGATCTCTTCTTTTTGTGCTTACGGAGGTATTCCTTATGAAGTGGTAGATGTGGGAATACGAGATGAAGAACGGATTGGCATACCGCGGAAAATACGAAAAGGCACCAGTAACTTTTTAAGAGAACCGGCGATGACAAAAAAGGAATGGGAAACGGCGGCTGCTGTCGGAGAAGAACGGGTGTGTGCTGCCAAGGAGAAAGGATATCGGCTGCTGTCGTTTGGTGAAATGGGGATCGGCAATACGACGACTTCGGCGGCGGTCATGCATGCGTTAACGAAAGAGCCGGCGGATACGCTGGCAGGATACGGCGCAGGCCCTGCTCTTTCAGCTGTGCGGGAAAGAAAAATAGAGGTAATACAAAAGGGCGTAGCGCGTCATCTGCCGCAGATAAAAACTGCTGAAGATGCGATACGCTGTGTCGGCGGTTTTGATATTGCTGCATTATATGGGGCAATGAGGCAATGCAAAAAAGAACGCATGCCTTTTGTAATTGACGGATTTATTACGGCTGCGGCGCTGTGCTGCGCGGAACAAATGGATCCGGGCGTCAAAGAGCTGGCTTTTGTATCTCATATTTCCCGGGAGCCGGGGATGCAAAGCGCCTTGAAGCAGCTTCAGATGATGCCGAGCGAAGTGCCGCTGCATTTAAATTTGGCGTTAGGAGAAGGAACCGGCGCTGTACTGTGGATCCAGATATTGCAGAATATGCTCTATGCGGTGCGGCATACGGGAACGATCGGCGATATTATGAACGAGGCGGAAGAAAGAGAAAAAATATCGGCGGTTCATTGGAAAAAATAATCTCTCTCGTGGTATGATAAAAAGTAAGGCAGAAATAAAGAGGAGGGATTCCCATGAAAATGAAAGAATTAGGTGAGTTCCAGTTTATTGACCGTATTAAGGACGACTGCATTTACGCGCCCAAACATGTCGTGGTAGGGATTGGCGATGACGGAGCGGTATATACGACGACGCCCGGCGCGCCGCAGATAGCGGTTATTGATACGATGGTAGAAGGCGTACATTTCCTTCCTGAAACGATGTCGCCATGGCAGGTCGGATATAAGGCGGTTGCCTCTAATTTGAGCGATATTGCGGCGATGGGCGGCATTCCTACGCATATCGTATTATCTGTAGCGATACCGCCGGAAGCAGAAGCGGAAGATATGGAAGAACTGTATCAGGGGATTAAATCGATTTGCTGTGATTTCGGCGTCAATATCATAGGCGGCGATACGGTCACCTCCAAACAAGGGCTCGTTATTACCGTAGCCGCATTTGGCGAACTGCGGCAGGGAATATCGCCGGTAACAAGATATGGAGCTAACACCGGAGATATCATCGGGGTGACGCATGTACTTGGCGATTCTGCCGGCGGATTGGAAGTGCTTCAAAAAGGGATTCCCGGTTATGAAGCGCTTAAACGGGCGCATACAACGCCGATACCGCAGGTGCTGCTGGGAGAATTATTAGGGCAGATGGGCGCTACGTCGATGAATGATATCAGCGACGGACTGTCCAGTGAACTCAATGAAATTGCCGAGGCGAGCCACAAATGCCTTCATATCGATCGGGATAAGATTCCCGTTAGTCCGGAATTGGAAGCATGGAGCAGAGAAACCGGAAAACCAGCGGCGGATTATGCCCTTTTCGGCGGAGAAGATTATCAGCTGGTCTTTACTATGAAACCGGAAGATTTTCAGGAAGCCAAAGAGATGGGGCTGGAGATTACAGCGATTGGTACGGTAGGTCGGCATGAGCCGGTTGGAGTATGGATGCGGGAAGCTGGCGCGGAAAAGCAGCTTTTGCCCAGAGGATATAACCATTTTGATAAAGACTAATTGATTTTTATGAAAAGCGACTGGAGTAAAGACTGAGGCGATAGAAGCATAACGGATAAAGGAGCAGAGTATGGAAATAAACATATGCCGGACTTTTAGTGAAGCGGAAACGGTAGACTTGGGACGCCGTATCGGCGCTTTGCTGAAAGATGGCAGCGTATTGGCTCTCTATGGAGATTTGGGAGCGGGAAAAACTCATTTTGTTCAAGGGATTGCAAATGGGATGGGGATTGAGGAGTGCGTGGTCAGCCCGACGTTTACCATCCTCAATTATTATGAAGGAACGATTCCGCTGCAGCATTTTGATTTTTATCGTCTGGAAACGGCGGAAGAATTGGAGAACCTTGGATTTTATGATTACATACAGCAAGGGGTGACGGTGATCGAATGGGCGGAGAAATTCCCGGAAGTATTGCCGTCTCATACCCTGAACATACGGATTGAAAAAGAAAGTGAAACGCAGCGGCGATGGGAGTTTCAATTTCCGGATCAGGAACGGTGGGAACGAATAAAAGAAGAGGTGCAGAAGCCATGATATTAGCGATTGAAACATCAAGCCTTGTTTCCAGCGTAGCTTTGTGCGAAGCGCATAAACTTGTTGGTGAACTGACGATACAAACGAGGCTGACGCATTCGGAACAGCTGATGCCGCATATTAAAGAGCTGATGGAAAAGACAAAAACGACAAAAGAAAAAATAGAGGCGGTGGCGGTATCTATTGGACCGGGATCTTTTACCGGACTTCGCATTGGGCTGGCGACAGGAAAAGGACTGGCTTTTGCTTGGAATGTGCCGATGATCGCGGTGCCAACGATGGAAGGATTGGCTTGGAATTGCCGGAATATCGCCGGCTGTATTTGTGCGGTTATAGATGCGCAAAAAGGAAATGTATATGAAACCTGGTACCGCTGGAAAAATAGCCGGCTGGAAACGATAAAGGATACGGCTGTTACCGCCATGAGCGAGGTAATAGAAGCGGCGGGAAATGCAGACGAAGCGGTAACTTTTTTAGGTGACGGCACGTCATTGTTTGCTGAAGAAATTGAGTCGGTCGGCGGATTAGTGGAAACGGCGGCGCCTACGATGGTGATTCCGCGGGCTGGAAGCGTAGGGCTGGCAGCCTGGCAGCGGTTTAAAGAAGGAAAGATAGAAGACTGCCGTACGCTGGTTCCCTATTATATACGGCGGAGCGAGGCCGAAGTGCTGTGGGAAAAACGGCATTCGGAGGGCGCATGCTGACGATCCGGCGCGCCATGCCGGAAGATGCGCCGGCCATACACCGGGTAGATGCTGCGGCTTTTTCAAATCCCTGGACAGAAGACGCGCTGGCAGAAGATCTTAAAAATGTGAAATTTGCCCGGTACTATCTCGGTGAAGAAAAGGGAGCAGTTGTCGCGTTTGCCGGCGTGTGGTGTGTAGCCGGAGAAGGGCAGATCACGAATATCGGTGTGATGCCGGAACGGCAGGGGCAAGGTTATGGAGAAAAAATCGTAAGACATCTGTTAGAAGCCTGTTGGCAGGAACAGATAGAGACTGTTTTTCTGGAAGTGCGGCAGTCGAATGAACCGGCGCGGCGGTTATATAAAAAAATAGGGTTTACGGACGCAGGGCGGAGAAAGAACTTCTATACAAACCCAACGGAAGACGCGGTTATCATGGCCTGCGTTTCGCCGAGCGCCCAGAAAGGAAATCTTTGATATGTATACATTAGCATTGGAAACGAGCTGTGATGAGACTTCGGCCGCGGTTATTGAAGACGGACGGATCATTCGCTCTAATATTATTTCTACGCAAATACCGGTGCATCGAAAATTCGGCGGGGTTGTGCCGGAAATTGCATCGCGCCATCATATAGAAAATGTAATTCCGATTATCGAGGAAGCGCTGAAGGAAGCGGGGATAACGCTGGCTGAGGTCGATCATATCGGGGTAACGTACGGCCCCGGGTTAGTGGGCGCGCTTCTGGTCGGCGTTGCGGCCGCCAAAGCGCTGAGTTTTGGTGCGGGCATCCCGCTCGTCGGCGTTCATCATATGGAAGGGCATATTTTTGCCAACTTCCTGTCTCATCCGGAACTGGAACCGCCGTTTGTATCTCTGGTTGTATCCGGCGGACATACACAGCTGGTATTGGTAGAAGACTATAATACGTTTTCTTTATTAGGGCAGACGAGAGACGACGCTGCCGGGGAAGCGTTTGATAAGATTGCCCGCGTTATGGGATATCCCTATCCGGGCGGTCCGTTTATTGATAAACTGGCGGCACAAGGCGATCCGGACGCGGTTGCTTTCCCGAAAGCGCTGATAGAAAAGCATAATTTTGAATTTAGTTTCAGCGGGTTGAAATCTGCGGTGATCAATTATATCCATAATCAGGAACAGAAAAAAATCGAGTATTCTCATGCAGATGTGGCGGCTGGATTTCAGCGTGCCGTCGTAGAAACTCTGGTGGAAAAGGCAATGGCGGCAATGGAAGAAAACGGCCTGAAAAAATTGGTTCTGGCCGGCGGCGTTTCAGCGAATCAGGGGCTGCGCACGGCATTGGAACGAGCTTGCAGGGACCGCAGCATATCATTGTACATGCCGGACCTTATTTTATGTACGGACAATGCGGCGATGATCGGCTGCCGGGCTTACTATATGGCGCAGGCGGAAAAATTTGCTGATTTGACGCTGAATGCGAAACCGTCGCTTCCCATAGGACAATACTGATATGGGAAATACTGCATTCTATCAGCTGTGCCGGGATGGGAGCCGGCTATCTTCCGTACAGATTCAGATTTTAGAAAAAAGCTGTGCGGTCTTGCCGTTTGCCAGTGATTTGTCTCAGAGGGACGTTACCGTATTTGTCCGTGGAAAAGAAGAAAATATGCTGTTGATTGCAGCGGCGGCAACGCCTCTGCTGAAACGGTACAGCGGCGTAGGCCGCAATATCGGAATGCTGGTGCCGGCGAGAGAAGAGCCGCTGGCAGATTATGTATTTGCAGCGGGTACTCCGCTGATAGGAGCGGCGGAACGGCGGTATGGAAAAACAGAACCGTTTTTGGCGTATCCGTTTGTGGATAATGCGGGGGCAGTGATTGCGGTCATTGCATTTTCCGGTATTGTAGAGGAAGCGCACAGTCGGATGCTGACGGATACGGCGTTTATGGCGCTTCAAATCCCGCAGGAAAATGGAGAGGTGCTGTATCAGAGCTTATCACTGCAGGACGGGATCATTTTAGTCGATGGCGACGGCACCGTTGTATATGCCAATGAGATGGCAAAACAAATTGTCAGTTTGCTGGGAAAAGGATCACAAATAGAAGGCCGGTATGTATATGAAAGCGGGCTGACGCTGCCGCTGGCAAAAGAGGCGCTGCAGAGCCGGGAGGGAACGGCCGAAGAAGTCTGTTATGGAAAAGTGGTGCTGGCACAGCGAAGCATCCCGCTGCTGCAAAGCGGAAAATTGGAACGTCTTATCTTGATTGTGACGGATAAAACCGTTTTAAAAGAAAAAGAAAAGGAATTGTTGGTCAAAAATTCTGTCATAAAAGAGATCCATCACCGCGTAAAAAACAATTTGCAGACGATTGCCAGCATTTTGCGCATGCAGCTGCGGCGGGTTGTATCGTCTGAAGCGAAAGAGGCGCTGCAGGAAGCGCTGCAGCGGATTCTTAGCATTGCGCTGATTCATGAAATACTATCGCATCATGAAGAAGAAGTCATCGATATGGACGAAGTGCTGCAAAAAATTATTTCTTTGCTGGCGCCCAGCCTGGCAGCTCCGGGACAGCAGATTCAGTTCTCTTATCAGGGGATGCCGGTCGTTGTGTCTTCTAAAAAAGCGACTTCGCTGGCAGTCGTGGTGAATGAACTGCTTACCAACGCAGTGCTGCATGGCCTGAAAGACCGGGAAAAAGGGCTGGTTGCTGTACAAATAAAGCTGGAAGGCGCGCGCCTGCTCGTGCAGATAAAAGATGACGGCGTCGGCATGCAGGCTGAGGCGGCAGAACATGATGCGAGAGAACATTTGGGGATGAAGATCATCCATATATTGGTAACGGAAGAATTGCACGGTACGGTGCGGTATGAAGGGAACGAGCCGTCCGGCACAACCGTATATATCGATGTGCCGGCTGAGTAAGAGGGGGACATAACATGGGGTATCGGATCGTTATTGCCGATGATGAAGCGTTGATTCGCATGGATATTCGGGAGATGCTCGAAGAAGCGGGACATGAAATTGTGGGGGAAGCCGGGAACGGTGCAGACGCTGTAGAGCTGGTGCGCCGGCTTCAGCCGGATGCGGCTTTTTTTGACGTAAAGATGCCGGTGCTGGATGGAATATATGCGGCGCGGCAGCTGGCTTATGATGAAATTTCTCCCATTCTGTTATTGACGGCATACAGTCAGCAGGATGTGGTGGAGCGGGCAAAAGATGCCGGCGTTATGGGGTATTTGGTCAAACCGGTGACGCAGGAACGCTTGTTTCCCGCACTGGAAGTAGCGGTTTCCCAGTTTAGGCATCAGAAAGAAATAAAGGCGCGTTTGAAACAGCTTGATGAAGAACTGGAAACGAGAAAATTGGTGGAAAAAGCCAAAGGATATTTAATGGAACTCTATCAAATCCGGGAAGAAGACGCATATGAACGGCTGCGGCAATACAGCATGAAAAAAAGAATGACGATGAAAGCTACTGCACAGGCTGTGATACAAAGCGTGCTGAAGAGAAAAAATCAAGAAGCAAAATAGCAGCGGGCATAGGGACGGGAAAAACGGCCGTATGCTTTTTATATACAGACAAGTAACCATTTATTTGTAAATTTCTTGCAAAAATCATTGATTTTTCTTTGACTTTTTGATATTATTCATTTAGAAAAATAGATAATAAGTATGATTTATTTTTCTATATTGGTAATAGCAAAAGGAAGGGAGTTCTTATGAACCAATTAAAGACAACAGTTTTGCTTGCGTTATTAACAGGATTATTAATGCTGTTAGGGAATATGGTAGCCGGACATACCGGCGTGCTGGTGATGTTTATTATTTCTATGGGGATCAATTTCTACAGTTATTGGTTCAGTGATACCGTGGTACTGAAAATGTATCGGGCCCGTGAAGTCAGTCCGTCTTCCAGTTTATATAAGCTGGTGGAAGATCTGGTGAAGAATGCGGATATGCCGATGCCGAAAGTTTGCATTATCCCGTCTCATGTACCCAATGCGTTTGCAACAGGCCGCAATCCGGAGCATTCTGCAGTAGCAGTGACGGAAGGGCTTTTGGAGATACTCGATGATGAAGAAGTGGCAGGCGTGCTTTCTCATGAATTGTCGCATATTTTGCATCGGGATACGCTGATCAGCACGGTAGCGGCCAGTATAGCCGGCGTGATTTCTATGATCGCCAATATGGCGCAGTGGGCAGCTATTTTTGGACGGGACGATGAAGACAATAATCCGATCGCTTTAATGGCGACGGCGATTATTGCACCGTTAGCGGCGGCAGTAATTCAAATGGCAATTTCCAGATCCCGGGAATTTATGGCAGATGAATCGGGCGGACGGATTTCCGGACAGCCGCTGGCATTGGCTAATGCATTGAGAAAAATTGAAAATTACGCCAATCATCGGGTACTCGGCGGCGCAACGACGGCAACGGCTCATATGTTTATCATCAACCCGTTCAGCGGCGTACGAAGCGGTTTGCAGACGCTGTTCAGCACCCATCCGTCTACGGCGGCTCGCATAGAAAAATTAGAAGCATTGGACAGAGAAATGCATCGCAGATAAGGAGCGTGACACAATGGCAAAGGTATACACGAAAACTGGTGATAAAGGAACGACGGGATTATATACGGGAGAACGGGTTGATAAAGACTGTGCCCGCGTAGAAGCCTACGGAAATATTGATGAAATCGATTCGGTGCTGGGAATGGCCAGAGCTGCCGCTGTTCATGAAGAAGTAAAACAGGATGTTTACTATATTCAAAAATCACTTTGGATGCTGATGGCGGATGTGGCCAGCCTGAACCAGGAAGCGCATATCAAAGAGGAGCAGGTTGAAGAACTGGAGCGCATGATCGACAAGTATGATGAAAAATTAAAACCGCTGGCAGCGTTCATCGTACCGGGAGAAACGCTTTCTGCGGCATATCTGGATTTAGCGCGTACCGTAACTCGGAGAGCAGAGCGGCAAATGTGGCGGCTCCGCAAGGAAGAAGCGGTTCATGAATCCAATATCCGATATCTGAACCGATTGTCGGATTTGTGCTTTACCCTGGCACGGGCGGAAGCGGAACTAGAATAGTGAGGTAAAGAGGAGACAACAGTGTCTCCTCTTTTTTGATGCGGTAAAAATAGAATCAAATGTCTACGGTACTGTTATAAAACTGTGATACAGCCTTGCTATACTGAGATCATAAACAACGAAGGAGTGTAAAGGTATGAAAAAATGGTTGAAAAGTGCAGCATGTTTAGCGGTAGTTGGTGCAGTTACAATGGGAATGGTCAGTGCAGTTTTTGCTTACAGCGAAAGCGGCGATGACAGAAGCTACAGAGGCAGATACCATGACAACTGTGATGAAAGCGGATGGGGCCATTATCATGGCAGACAGCATTGTCATTGATAGGAATTACGTTTAGGAAAAGTGGGTGAGCGATATGTATAAAATGAATAAGTGGGTAAAAAAAGCTGTAATGATGGGACTTGTCAGTGCTGTTGCCGTAAGCGCTGCCGGTATGGCATTTGCATATGATGGAGAGTCTTATTCTGGATATGGTCATCGTCATGAATGTGACGGGCCCGGCTGGGGACATCATGGACGGACGTCTGAAGGGCCGCGTATGCATGGAAAGGCAGCGGTAGCCGATGCGGTTCGGCAGGGGATTCTGACGAAAGAGCAGGGAGATGCGCTGCTGGCTGCGATGGAAGACATGCGCAAAGAGCGTTGGGAAGAACGGGAAAAGCTGCGGGATATGGCGCCGTCGGAACGGCGGGAGTATATGAAAAAATATGACAGGAACGCGCAGCGGGATAAGCTGGCGAAAAAAGCCGGCATTAGCACAGCGGTATTGGAACAGGTAATGCCGGTATCGGCACATGAAGGCGGACGGAGATCTTCCCGGCATGAACGGGCGCTTCAGTGGTATGTAGCCGAAGGACGGATTACGCAGGAACAGGCGGAAGCAGTACAGAAAGCAATCGATAAAGAAGAAGACAATCGCTGGAATGCCAGAAAAAGAGTGTATACA
>OHAY01001119.1_pt1 | contig 25649 bp, 20 predicted proteins | sample 1577191 | NCBI WGS metagenome assembly OHAY01 (sample SAMEA3541504, study PRJEB24748) | human gut metagenome | biome: human gut; feature: human-associated habitat; material: faeces | place: China | collected 2012 | reverse complement strand
ACTGGAAAATGAACATGAACCTGCAAGATGGTGTAGCTCTCGCTAAGGAAATCAACGAGGCTTTGGTAGCAGACAAACCAAACTGCGACGTTGTTATCTGCACTCCATTCATCCACTTGGCTTCAGTAGCTCAGGTCTTGAATGCAGAGGTAGTAGGTCTTGGTGCAGAGAACTGCGCAGACAAGGAGAAAGGCGCTTACACCGGTGAAGTTTCAGCAGAAATGGTAAAGAGCACAGGTGCTCAGTATGTCATTCTCGGTCACTCAGAGCGTCGCCAGTACTATGGTGAGACTGCAGAAATCTTGAAAGAGAAGGTAGAGTTGGCTCTGAAGAACGGCTTGAAGGTAATCTTCTGCTGCGGCGAGACTCTTGAGGAGCGCAAGGCAGAGAAGCAGAACGAGGTTGTTAAGGCTGAGCTCGCAGGTTCAGTGTTCCACCTCGACGCAGAGGCTTGGAAGAACATCGTCATCGCTTACGAGCCCATCTGGGCCATCGGCACAGGCATGACCGCTACCTCTGACCAGGCTGAGGAGATGCTGGCTTACATCCGCTCTATCGTAGCAGAGAAGTATGGCCAGGAGGCTGCTGAGGAGACATCTATCCTCTACGGCGGAAGCTGCAAGGCAAGCAACGCTCCCGAGCTGTTCTCTAAGCCCGATATCGACGGTGGCCTCATCGGTGGCGCTTCTCTGAAGTGTGCCGATTTCAAGGGCATCATCGACGCTTGGAAGAAATAATCGGACAAGAACACCGATAAAACATTTCTGACAACAGCAGAAAGCGAAAAAAGCACTGCCGTCTTTATCTTTGCCTGGCGTGGTCTACATGACAGGCCGATGAGGACGGCGTGCTCATTTTTAAAACACACTTTTTGAGAATCATCATCAACAACACGACAATGAGACTATTCGTCATAACACTGGCCGCACTGCTCGGCATGGCTACACACATGAAGGCACAATCCTTCACGCAGCACATACAGCAGCACACAAAAGACACGGGCACGGTGACCGTTGTGCAAAGCAAGGACATCGACGAATTGGTCAACAGCGCCGACGTGTCAGGACACAAACAGGTGAATCCTGCAAAAACGGCCAACCCATCATCACCGTCAAAGCAGACAAGCCCATCAGCTACAACAACAACCCATCCCAACAGCCATTCAAACCATGCTGCCGCCAACAACGAGCACAAGCATGGCAACGAGGCTGCTGCCAACAACAAGAAAGAGGAACACTCCGCAAGGGAGAACAACAATAGCACCGCCTCAGGCAAACAAGAAACCGAAACAGACATTCCAACCGTCGACATGCGCAAGAAGATTCCTCTTCGCAGCTATAAGGTCAACGGCTATCGTGTGCAGGTGTTTGCTGGAGGCAACTCACGAAACGACCGCGTGAAAGCGCAGAAGGCGGGCAGCGATGTAAAGATGGCATACCCCGACATACCCGTCTATGTTCATTTCTATTCGCCACGTTGGATCTGCCGCATGGGCAACTTCCGCACATACGAAGAGGCAAGTGCCGTCCTGAAAGGCGTAAAAAAGCTGGGCTACAAGCAAGCATGTATCGTAAGCGGAAAAATAACCGTGGCTTATTAGAAGCGACCAAGTAGAAAACAAACAAACATCATTATAAATAGTGAATCCAGAAACAGAATACAGAGAAGGGCTTGATGAATTGGCAGCCCACTACCACGAAGTGCTTAAACTCATTGGCGAAGACCCTGAACGCGAAGGTCTTGTGAAGACCCCCATGCGTGTGGCCAAAGCCATGCAGGTGCTAACACGAGGCTACACCATGGACGCGCACAAGGTGCTGACCGATGCGCTGTTCGAAGAGAAATATAACCAGATGGTCATCGTTAAAGACATCGATTTCTTCTCCATGTGCGAGCACCACATGCTGCCGTTCTACGGCAAGGCACATGTGGCTTATATCCCTAACGGCTACATAACAGGTCTGAGCAAGATTGCACGCGTGGTCGACATCTTCAGTCATCGTCTGCAGGTGCAAGAACGCCTCACACAGCAGATAAAAGACTGCATACAAGATACGCTCAAACCCATGGGCGTCATGGTTGTCGTTGAAGCCAAGCACATGTGCATGCAGATGCGCGGCGTGGAGAAACAAAACTCTATCACAACAACCAGCGCCTTCAGCGGAGCCTTTGAGCAAGCCAAGACACGCGAGGAGTTTATGAACCTCTTGCGCGGTGAATCGAGAAAAATATAATTTTTTTTGATGTTGCATGCAAGATTGCGCACACGCCTACATTTATATATACGAAGACGCGTAAAACATCTTTATGAGATGAAAGGAAGCGAACTCTCTTGCATAAAACATAAACAATTATAAAAACGAATAAACATGAAATCAAAAATCCTTATGCTCCTGTGCCTCATCTGCACAGTCTTCGCAACCACCTCTTGTCTTAACGACAACAACGACAGACCCTCTTATGTCCCTCTGACACCTGATCAGAAACATGCTCTCTGCATCGAGACAAACGGCACATACCAGGGCTACTATTATTTCTTGAAAGAGGGTGAAAAGAACAAGGCCGACTCGGCACAGATAACATTCACCGTGAACGACTCTACGCTCATCATGAACAACTATCCTGTCAAGTCGCTCGGCGCTTATATCCAGGACACCAACGCCAAGAGCATCATTGCCAACGCACCGGCAGCAAGCTTGAAGTTTGCTTTCAACGGATACGAGATAACAAACGGCGCAACAGCCTCAGCAGGCAACTACTACTCTATATGGATGATTCCTGGCGACAGCAACTTGAAGTTCACTACCTCATACACAGCTGAAGACAAGACCCACACCATCGTGATACAGTTTGCTTCAGTTATGCAGTATTACAACTCGCTCTATTACGCCATGGCCGGTTACCAAAACCGCAAACTACAGGCTAACGTCATCGTGAAAGAAGTAGCTATAGACGGCAACGCTTATTCTATCCAGACAGCTTTCGGTCTGCATGCCAATAAGATTCATTACTAAGCAAAAAACAAATGCTGCATGACAGGCAACACATAAGCGGCTTCTGATTTGAAAAAGTAGCTTCTTTAGTCAAACATTACTAGTGATGCGATATTAATCGCTTAACTATAGTTATATATTTGATATTTAATCTTTTACAAGCGCTCTTAGTTTTTTTGATTTGAAATTGATGTTCATAATTTTGCAGCCAAAACTGCAAGATTATGAACATCGACAAATAAAACAAGATCTCAAAGAACTCACTTTATTTGATGAAATTTAATAACCGTGCGATTTTATCGCATCAGTACTAGTCAAACATAAGCAGCAAAATATATCTTTCCGCAAGAGGAGAGTGTGTCAAAATGAACAAAAACGATTTGACACTCTCTCCTCTTGCTTTTTTTTATTAACTTTGCCACATCTGCCTCTCATTCTCTATGGTGGCCTATCGCAAAGAAAAGAAAAACGAAAGAAGAAGGACGAAAGAAGAAGGACGAAAAGAAGGACGAAAGAAAAAAAAGAATATGTACGAAAGAAAGAGAAAGAAACAAAGAAAAGACGATAGATGACAGAAAGAAAAGAAGCAGACAAGAAATTGAAAAGAAATTAGAAAGAAAACAAATAAGAAAGAACAATATGAAGTTTATATCATGGAACGTCAACGGTCTAAGAGCCTGTGTGACGAAAGGATTTGAGGAGAGTTTCAAAGCTCTCGATGCCGACTTCTTCTGTCTGCAAGAGACAAAGATGCAGGAGGGACAACTCGACCTGCAGTTTGAGGGCTACCAGTCGTTCTGGAACTATGCCGAGAAGAAAGGCTATTCTGGAACAGCCATCTACACACGCCACACACCGCTCAGTGTGACCTATGGTCTGGGCATAGAGGAGCACGACCACGAGGGACGTGTCATCACGCTTGAGATGCCCAATTTCTATCTTGTCACCTGCTACACCCCCAACTCGCAGGATGGTCTACGCCGCCTCGACTACCGCATGACCTGGGAAGATGCTTTCCTCAACCATCTCAAGCAGCTCGACAGCAAGAAACCCGTCATCGTGTGCGGCGACCTTAACGTAGCTCATGAAGAGATCGACCTCAAGAACCCGAAGACGAACCGACAGAACGCCGGCTTCACCGATCAGGAGCGCGCCAAGATGACGCATCTGCTCAGCAACGGCTTCACCGACACGTTCCGCTTCCTCCATCCCGACCAGGTGACCTACTCGTGGTGGTCATACCGCTTCCGCGCTCGCGAGAAGAACGCTGGGTGGCGCATCGACTATTTCCTTGTCTCTGACCGTCTGCGCGACAACATTGCTGCCGCCAACATTCACACCGACGTGATGGGCAGCGACCACTGTCCTGTGGAGGTGCAGCTCGACATAGAGTGAAAGCAAGATAAGGGTGTGTCAAATCAGCCCTCTTTCTTTGGAAATTAGAAAAGCCCGAAGTCCTGCAACAACAGGGCTTCGGGCTTATTATTTATGCTCTTTAAAATTATTCTACTACATATTTCTTTCCGCCAACAACATACACACCCTTGGCAAGACCGTCAAAGGCTGCTGATGGATGCACACCACGCTTCACAGCCACACCTGTTATGCTGTAAACGGTTATGAGCGTTGGCTGCTGCACGGCTGTTGAGCCAATGCCTGAGGTCACATTGCGCTTGTACAGAGCAACAGGCTGCTGGTTCGATTTGCTTTCGTAGGTTGCGAAACGAGTTGGAGTGGTGCTCTTGTTATAGTTTATTGAGCGGCCGGTAAACGCACAGCTCTTTATGTTAGCATGCTCTCCCACGAACGTCACGTCCCACTTTGCATTGGAAGAACCAGCATCTGTTGTTGTCTGAAGCTTGTTGTTGCCAGACAGCGCAGCGAGATAGTTCTTGTCAACGGTGCTGTAGAACGTGTATGCCCCCTTTGAACCGCCAAGCAAGAACTGACGCGGCTTACCGTCGGTGTCCACATCGGTCACAATCTTGTCGTTTGTGATAGTCACGGCAGAAGGCGAACGCACATCACCATTCTGTGCTGCAAGAGCTTTAGAGTTTTCTCCATTCTCATAAACAATGAGATAGTAGGTTCCTGTGGTGAGATCGTTATCAGCGTTAACCTTGTTGAACGTCACACCGTTCACAGGCACAGGGTCTGGATTTGGATCGGGCGTGGGATCTGGATTCGGGTCAGGCGTTGGATCAGGATTCGGATCGGGTGTGGGATCAGGGTTAGGATCAGGATTAGGCGTTGGATCAACAGAGCCATAATTGTCATAGCTGAACGCCACATTCATCTTATCGCCCCATACATACTGCTCCAATCCTGGATAGTCGACATAGGGGTTACGGTTTTTCTGACACTTATACACCGCGTTGTTACGGTCAATCTCCTTCTGGCTCACTGGGTCTTCCTTAGCCCAACGCAGCAACATCTTGATAACCCAAGGCTTATAGGCAGGATACTTGTTGCCTGCTATCACAGTGTTGCCCGAGCCTTTAGTCCAAGAGCCAATACGGTCCTCATAGCATGTAGCCATGTAGAAATAAATTCGTGCTATGTCGCCCTTATACTCGTCGTTTGGTTCAAATACTGTTCCGCTATAACCTTCGGTACAACTTGGTCCCACCTTGCTAAAGCCTTTGTTTGAGGTGTATGTAGGACTGTTTGTTTCTCCAAACGGGAAACTGCTTCTACGGTTGTTCACATAACCATCTGTAGGTATAACATGCACAATGTCAGCCTTCATAGGTGAAGCCTCGTTAAACCAACTCTGAGGTATGGTGTGCTCACGGTTATACATATCACCTTCGCGCTTATAGCCTCCTACGTTGTCAGAGAACGAGAAATTAGTGGTGCAAGAGTATATGTCCCACACCTTGCCGTCAGCACGTCTGTCTGTCTGCTCGTAACATTTGTATAAGCCCCTATAGCCGATATCATGATGCGGAGAGATAATTGCATAAAGCGCAGTCTTCAAGGCTTGGCCTTTCTTTCCTGTAGCAGCCTTATAATAGGTGCCTGTGTTGTTTGGTCCTTGCGCAAACAGCTGCAGCACTAGAACGAACAGCGTAAGCAAGGACAAGTTTCTTTTTGAGATGAACATAAAATAAATTGTTTTGCTTTTAACGATAAATAATCTTACGATAAATTTTGAATCTGAAATTGAGTGATATAAAAACTCCGTTCTGCAAAGGTAGTCGTTTTTTCTCAATTGAAGATTACAAATGTGAGAACATTTTGCATAAACCTTTAAAAGAGCCACCTAATCAGCACTATTCAGACAAGCAATAACATCTTTACCTTTCTTTATTAGGAGATTGCTCCCCCACACCATCTCATCGTCCTATCTGTTTCTTTCATGCTGCATCACAGCCAGCACGGCATAGTTGGCAGCATAGGCAAGCTGATGAAAACCCTTAGTGACCGTGTTGTCGCCCCATCCGCCAAGCAAGTCATTGGGCAAGAATCCGTCGGTCAAGAAATGATCATACGCAAAATCGAGATTAGCCTGAAAACAATCAGCAGCCATCAGCGAGTAATGGCCTGTACCTTCGGCAGCCTGCTCCACCCTGTAACTGTCGGCATAAGCTCTCAAGAGCACATCGTCAAACCAAGCGTTGAAACCGTGGCGTGTGTCGCGATCATAAGGGAACGGATAGTGTGCTGTGCCGTCAATGGTGCGTGCCTTACCTCTGAAGTTAAGATATGTGGCTTTTGCCAGCTGTGTGAGGTCTGTGCGGTAAACATTGCTGCCAGTCACCTGCAACAGGTCGACAGCACCACATAGCATCGTTCCCGAATTGTAAGTAAACTGTGTGCCTACAGGTCCTCCATTGGGCACGTTGGCACGATAACGTTTGCCTCCAACGTTCTCATATCTCATCTTTCCGTCAGCGCCAAGCATGTCCCAGTAACACCCTGTCTTCTCGTTCATAAGCTTGCGCTTCTGCCACTCATACACCTTTTCTGCGAACATAAGGTACAGGTCGTGCTTGCTTATCTTCTTGCTCTTACGCTTGCCGTCGGCAGCCACATAACGCCACACCGTCTTGTCCTTGCTGTCCTTATAAATCTGTGAGAGCCACACCAGCGGCGAGATTATAGGCGCGTTACTGCACGAGTGTTTAGAGTTGTATCCCGGTCCCCATGTAATGCCTCCGTTCTCATGGCCGTCGGCATCGAGTGTGCAGTCCCATCCATCAATAACATAATCGGCAAGATATTCAGCCTCAACAAGATAACGTTTCTCTCCCGTGTTACGGTAAGCACGCACCAGCTCACGCACCAGCCACATCTGGTCGTCATACACGTTCTCTATGCCTTCCACCTTAGCCGTGCCTTTCGTGTTGCTTCGGTGAACACCATAGACGCTCCACTCTTTTGTCTGCGTGTAAGAAGTAAGCGTATAGGTGCCTTTGTAATAGTCAAGATTATCAAAGAGCCTTTCCATCAAGCACTTATAACGCTCCATGTTTTTAGCATAAAGCTCAGGACAGTTGCCTTTTAAAGTCTGAAGAGCCTCCATCACACCATTCACCGCTTCCATGGCAGCTGTGTAAGGCCACACGTCAGCCGTGCCTTCCTGTCGGCCGTTGTCCAGATGGTAGAGGTCACACATGTGAAGGTCTGAGCCTTTAAAACATTTGTCTATGGTGTTGTCTAAAAGCGTCATGGCTCGTGTCAGGTTTTTTACAGCCACGTCGCCCTTTTTGTTATCTTCCACCACACCATCTGTGCCAGCCGACACACCAAGCATGTAGGCAAACAAGCAAAAACACATAAGCATTTTCTTAAGCATAATTCAATCTTTAGTTTGTTCGGTTTTAATTGTTTTTATTTTGAATATTTGTTATCAGCAAATTATTTCATCCTTCGATTTTCTCGTCCGCATCGTTTGTCATCCGCAAAAGTAGCAATAAATTTTTGTTTTGCAACAGCAACCATGTGGCAGGCTAAAGCCTCAACCGGCAGATTGAACGAAGGGAAACATTATGTGAACAGATTTTTTCATTACACATGGAGAATGTTAAAGAGAATGGTTATCTTTGCAACAAAAACAAAGAAACACATCAAAGACATGATAGAGCAAGGAGAAACAAAAGAGACATTAAAAACAACCAAGACAGCGACAACGCAAACCAACGGTACAAGCAAGGAGACACAACAGGACGAGCGGTTCATGAGGGCAGCTTTGGCAGAAGCACAAGCAGCCTATGACGAGGGTGAGATTCCTGTGGGAGCGGTCATCGTGGCTGGTGGACGCATCATTGCCCGTGCCCACAACCTCACAGAAACGTTGTGCGACGTCACCGCACATGCCGAGATGCAAGCCATCACGATGGCAGCCTCTGCCTTGGGCGGCAAGTATCTTAAAGACTGTACGCTCTACGTCACCGTGGAGCCATGCATCATGTGCGCTGGCGCCATTGGCTGGGCCCAACTGTCACGCATCGTCTACGGTGCTGAAGACATAAAACGCGGCTACGCTCTCTATGCACCTAAGGCTTTTCACCCTAAGGCCACGGTGACAACGGGCGTGCTTGAAGAGGAATGTCGCCAACTGATGCAGCAGTTTTTTAAAGATCGCAGATAGCGGTTGATTGCTCTACAAGGAAAAGTGAAAAGTGAAAAACGAAAAGTGAAAAATCCTATAGACAAGGTTGGTTGAGGAGAAGGAAATAAAAAAGGAAATAAAAAAGGAAATAAAAAAGAGGAAAAGCAAGCCCCGCTCTCCACAGTTAACCGTCTGTGAAGAGCGGGGCTTATGTTTCGTTTTTTGTTTATAATTGCTTGTTCGAAACCAGCAGCGTTCTTTAAATTGCTTGGTCGAAACCAACAGCGTTCTTTATTTCACCACCACTACAAGATACTTGCTTGTAGACCAGAAGATTTGCGGATTGGTGATGCGCAGCACATACTGCTTCTGCGCGTTACGCTGCAAGGTGTAGCTACCTGAGGGGTGCATTGTCAGGATCTTGGCCGACTTAGAGTAGAACTTGATCTCTTTCTCCACTCGAATGTCAATCTTTGTGAAATAGCTCTTGTTGAAATTCGACTCCAGCACCTTGTCACCATCCAAGATGCGCTGCTCCTTAAGCTCCTTCTTCGTTCCGAACACGAACCATGCGGTGTTGAGCTGTTTGTCCTGAGCGTTGATGGTCTCGGTCTTCTTTGAGCTTTCCTCTTGAAGGCTCGACACGTTGGTGTTCAGCGTGTTGATGGTAGCGTCGAGCTCAGAGATATGAATATCCTTTGCATCAAGCTCGGCTCGGAGCTGCTGCAGCTGCTGCTCCTTCTCTTCAAGCTGTGCCACAAGGTTCTCTACCGAACGCTTCAGCTGCTCACCCTTGATGCTGCTCTCACGCAACTGCTGGCGCAGCTTCGCGATAAGCGTGCGGTTCTCCTTCATGGTGTTGGCGATGAAGCGGATGTTCTCGCGCAGCTGACGTTTTTTGTCGGCACCCTCGCCATCCTTCACTATGCTCACGCGGTTCTCAGCCTCGTTTATCTCGCGGAATCCCTCCTCAATCTGGTTGAAGGTCTCCATCATATCGTTTATCTCATTGTCCTTTTCGGCAATAATCTTCTGCAACGAATCGCTCTGCTGCGATGTCGACTCAATAGGGGCTTTCGCTTCTTTCTTGCAGCCTACAACAGCAAACAAGGAAAGACAGATACAAAACAGAAATAATTTTCTCATAGTTGTTGAGTTTTTCAGCACCGCCTTCTCAACGCTTCTCAAGAAGCAACGATAGAGCGACACCAGATTTTTTATAAAATTAGAGTTTTCTATCGACCCACCCGACAATGCTGTTGTGTCTGAGGCAAGGTCATAAATGTTGTTTTTGATGTGTGTTTTATGTCTCTTCGTCGTCGGCCTCATCGCTCAGAGCCTCTGCCTCGCGACGTTTCTTTGCTTCGCGTGCCAAGCGACGCTCTTCACGCGCCTGACGTTTGGCTGCTCGCTCATCGCGCTGGTTGGCTGTGGCAACAGCCACCTTGTCACAAGCATCTTTGTCGGCACCTGCCAGCACGATGACAATCTCGCCACGGGGAGCTGTCTCCTCAAAATGGGCTGTCACCTCGGCAAGGGTGCCACGTACGCTCTCCTCATGAAGCTTCGAGATCTCGCGGCACACGCTCACCTGACGGTCGGCACCGAACACGTCGACAAACTGTTGCAGGGTTCTCAGCAAGCGGTGCGGCGACTCATAGAAAATCATCGTGCGCTGCTCGTCCACAAGCGTGGCGAGGTGTGTGGCGCGACCCTTCTTCTGAGGAAGGAACCCCTCAAAGCAGAAGCGGTCACACGGCAGACCTGACGACACGATGGCAGGAATGCAAGCCGTTGCTCCCGGCAAACATTGCACCGTGATGCCCTCGCGTGCTGCCTCACGGGCAAGGAAGAAGCCTGGGTCGCTCACGCCGGGCGTGCCGGCATCGCTCACCAAAGCAATGGTCTCACCATCCTTAAGGCGATCTATCACGCCGGCGGTGGCTGTGTGCTCATTAAACTTATGGTGCGACAGCAGCCTGTTGTGAATGTCAAAATGGTTCAAGAGGAGACCCGTTGTGCGAGTGTCCTCCGCCAAGATGAGATCGGCCTCTTTCAGCACCCTAATGGCACGCAGAGTAATGTCTTCAAGGTTGCCCACAGGTGTGGGGACAATATATAAAGTACCCATAACGGCGACAAATATAGCCAGAAAAATCATTACTTGCAAAAAAGCAGACAATTTCTTTGCATTTTTTAAAACGTATTTGTACTTTTGCACCATTATGACAGACAATTTAATGGGAGAAATGCGCCGCCCAGGAAGAATTGAGGTGGTTTGCGGGTCTATGTTCTCTGGCAAGACAGAAGAGCTGATCCGCCGAATGAAACGTGCCGTCTTCGCACATCAGAAAGTGGAAATATTCAAGCCTGCCATTGACACACGCTACAGCGATGAAGACGTGGTGAGCCATGACAGCAACTCCATCAGGTCTACACCCGTAGAGTCGTCAGCATCGATCTTGTTGCTGTCGAGCGATATCGACGTGGTGGGCATTGACGAGGCTCAGTTTCTTGACGACGGACTGGTTGACGTGTGCAACCAGTTGGCGAACCGTGGGGTACGGGTGATCATCGCTGGCCTGGACATGGACTTCAAGGGTGTGCCCTTCGGTCCCATTCCTGCTCTCTGCGCCATTGCCGACGACGTCACGAAGGTGCATGCCATCTGCGTGAAGTGTGGCAACCTCGCCTATCTGAGTCACCGCATCGTGAGCGGCGACAAGCGCGTCATGCTTGGCGAGCAGACCGAATATGAGCCGTTGTGTCGCGAGTGTTACCAGAAAGCTGTCTTGAAACAACAGGAAGAAGCGAAACAAAAATAAGAATCAAAAGGAAACGGGAGGAAGAACATCATGCTTGAACAAAAAATAACATTCGACAAATTCATAAGATGGTCGCTCATAGTGGCTTGCGTGTTTGTCGTGCTGCTCACAGTCAACTATCTCAGTCAGGTGTTGCTGCCGTTCTTCATAGCCTGGTTCTTTGCCTATCTGCTCTACCCTGCCGTCAAGTTTGTGCAAGACAAGCTTCACGTCAAGATTCGTGCCATTGCCATCATCATAACCATGATTGTGGTCATTGCCGTCATCGGAGGCATTGTCTACCTCATCATCCCGCCCATGATAGAGCAGTTTCAGAAGCTTGGCGACGTGCTCGCCCGGTGGGTGCAGCAGACCACCCACACCAACAACCTCACACAACTCATCAGAGAGTGGGCACGCGAGAACCAACGCGAGCTGGAGCAGTTCTTCCATAGCAAAGACTTCAGCGACGCGGTGAAAGCCTCCATGCCCAAGCTCTTCACCCTGCTCAGCCAGACAGCCAACATTGTGCTCAGCATCATCGGCTCCTGCATCGTGCTGCTCTACATGTTCTTCATCTTGCTCGACTATGAGTATCTCACCGACAACTGGATAAAAATCTTCCCTAAGAAGAACCGTCCCTTCTGGCATGTGCTCATGAGCGACGTCAAGCGCGAGATGAACAACTACATCCGTGGTCAAGGTCTGGTGGCGTTGTGCATGGGCATAATGTTCTGCATCGGCTTCAGCATCATCGACTTCCCCATGGCCATAGGCCTCGGCATCCTCATTGGCATCATGGACCTTGTGCCTTACCTCCACACCTTTGCCCTCATCCCCACGGCGTTCCTTGCCATGCTCAAGGCCGCCGACACGGGTCAAAACTTCTGGTATGTGTTTGGCATGGCGTTCCTTGTCTTTGCCGTGGTGCAGATCATCACCGATATGGTTGTGACGCCCAAGATCATGGGCAAGGCCATGGGCCTCAACCCCGCCATCTTGCTTCTCTCCCTCTCTGTGTGGGGTGCCATCCTCGGCTTCATCGGCCTCATCGTAGCCTTGCCCCTCACCACCCTCCTCATGGCCTACTGGCAACGTTATGTCACGAAAGAACATCTCGACATTGAGGACAATGCCAAGATAGAGGAGAAAAAAGACGACAAATAAGAAAGCCTTTTCGATAAGCCAGATGAGCAGAAACAAAGCTTGCTTTGGTTCTGCCATGGCAAGAAAAGGTAAACAATAGAGGAGTATTACGCAAAAAAGAGGATACTAAAAATTAGTATCCTCTTTTTGTTTGGTGATCCGCATGGGGCTCGAACCCATGACCCCAACATTAAAAGTGTTGTGCTCTACCAGCTGAGCTAGCGGATCTCCGTGTGCTTATGTTTTAAAAGCGAGTGCAAAGTTACGGATATTTTTTTGACTATGCAAATTATTTGCTTACTTTTTGCATATTTTTTTTAAATCGCTACTTTTCCAACTCATTATTATTGTCTAACCTTTTCGCCTGTCTGCTCGTTTATTGTCTACCCTATTCGCTCGTCTGCTCAAAACAATTGGACAAGAGGTGAAAAAGAACAAAACGATCGGACAAGAGAAGATAAAAAGGATTCAGGCATCAGCAACATCGATGCCGACAACAACATTGACGCCACGCCGACACAGGTCTACGACCTCAGCGGCCGCGCCGTGAACAAGGCTTCACAACGCGGTGTGTTCATCTTTAAGACAAAGAAGGGTGCTGTGAAGGTTGTCAAGAAATAGAAAATAAGTGCCTGCTTAGGCAGGCGGTTAATCTAAGCACGCAAGAAAAGGAAATTCAACCTTTAGAGAATAAAAAAAATCGCTCTCGTTTGAGGGCGATTTTTTTTGTTTTTCATAGCACCTTTAGATAGTTACAAGCTTAAATAATAGCTAACTGTACTTATAAAAAACAATGTTTTGCGCTTCGCGCATTTTATAAACATTAATTGTCATTAATGACCCATTAATTATCATCAATACGCGCGTAGCGCGGAAAAATTGATGTTACATTAATTTTAAATTTACACGCGCGTAGCGTGAAATATTAATGATCATTAATGTTCAATTAATGGAAATTAATGTTTAAAAAGCAACGAGCGCGAAGCGCAATGTAAATATCAATCTTTGCAAAAAAAGTTACCAAAACTTGTTTTGCTTCTCATTATATTCAAAGCCTGCAGCAATAAGCTTGTTTTCAATGTCCTTGCGGTTGACGTTCAGGTCGTCACACAAAGCGTCGAGAGAGCTGTATTCGTCACGAAGAAGCATGTTCACAGCCGAGAACAGCATCATGGGGTCGTTTGGCAAATGTTCCATATATTTTAAAAATTTATCCTGTTGTCTTTTTGTCCTGTTTTATCTTGAAGAGCCGTTTGTTATAAAGGGTCCTTTTAAAATAAAATGCATAGATGAGATATGGAATGGCTGAAAGCGCTGAAAGAATCGTAGCGATAGAGCAACGCGCCCTGTAAGGGCAACAGCCTTCTATTCTATTCTATGCTTTTGCCCTTTCAGGGCGTATGTAAAACCCAATGGTCTCCCAGAGCGATGCCCTGGGCTATGAGCTTATGCCCCTTCGGGGCGCATATCCACGCATTTAACGGAAGAACCTTTTTTGCGCTGCAAAATTAGTAAAAATTTTGCTCTTCTCTTAATTTTGTAGTAACTTTGCACCACTTTTTCTCATTTCAACAATAAAAAATGGGTTTTCATAAAGAACGAGGATAACATTATTTGAATAACAAAACATTTGAATAGACAATAAATCATGGCAAACAAACCATCACACACAGCTGCTGCTTGGACAGAGGTAGAATATTCTTCTCTCTGCATCAGCCCATATCTCTCAACCCCAGTTTTTGTACCAAAAGAGACAAGTTTCTATCTGTGCCGTGAGGACGGCGAGCGCAAACCCGCACGCCTGACATTCGTGGTCTTCAAGGCACAAGAAGCCTCTGACGACGAGTGGGAAGACGACCCCATGCTCGGCAACATCATGGCAGAGGTGCTCGGCGACGGCAACGAAGAGGTGGAGCCTGTAAGCATGGTGAACCTCGGCATGGAACCGTCGAGCTTCATCAGCGTGGTGCGCGAAGACGACAACGTCATTGTGTTCGACATCTACTGGCCCGACGGCGAGGTGAAAATCGACAAGGGCGAGCTCACCGACGAGGGTTTTGTGCTGAAGAAGGCCGACTTTGGCGACGACGGCCTGTTGTGTAACCTTATACCCGACGAGGGCGAACCGTTCAGCCTTCGCCTCGTCTTGCCATACGTCGGTTTCTCGCTGATTGATGCCGACGAGAACGCGGTATCTGGCGACATCAGCGTCACACCCGACACCATAGACCTCTACAGCTACACCTTCGTGGGCAACGACGGCAACGACCGCTTTGCCTTGTCGCTCGACGACGACAAGCTGAAATATCTGTGTGTGCTGCGCGACGACGGCACCATGGCTGTGCGCGACATGCGCGACCGCCTTACTGAGGTGTCACAGATCCCTGACCGTGGCAAGCTCTCACAGCTCATGATGGGTGCCCACTCGCTCCTCATAAAGAACAAGAACAGCCGTTGGCGCGTGACGCTCACGGGCGAGGAGGTGGAAGAAGCCAACGAGCTCGAGTGTAACGCTGTGGCGCTGGCACGCTTCGCCTTTGAGAAATATACCGCCACCGACAATGTGGATGAGGACGCGCTGGCACAGACGCTCATGAGCCTGGAGCAGAAGATGGCGTTCCAGTGGTTCTGGCTCGACGAAGCCGACTGGAGTCACGAGCACATGGAGGGGCTGCTCGACATGGAGGGTCTCGATGCCGATCCGGAGAAGATGATGCGTCAGGCGCTGCTCTTCAACCGCTATGAGCAGTTTATGAAACGTCTCGCCGCCTTCTCTTACATCATGCAGAAGCCCATTCAGGGTGACCAGCTACAGGCACGCAACAACAAGCGCAAGATTGCACGCTGCGCCCGCCACATCATCGCTCACCGCGCAGGAACGGAGAACATCTGGGAGCTCGACGAGGATGCCCGCCGCGAGATTCAACATTTCTTCTCTACCTTCCACCGCGAGTTCACCGAGCTGCTGGAGGCTGAAAACGGCAATGCTGCGTAGATAAAGGAAGACAAAGAACATAGGTTATCACGTTCCTTTAACACGACAACGAACCTCTTTTCACATATTTAAGTTATCGTACCCCGACCGAGATATGTGTGTACCTCGGTCGGGGTACACATGTCTTTCGGTCGGGGTACGCATGTACCTCGGTCGAGGTACGATGACATTGAAGCATTAATGAGACGACTATCTGGTGAGAAAACAACTCAAAAATTTGCAGGTTCGGATTTTTCTTAATACTTTTGCCAACGAAACATCAAGAGTTGCCCGAATGTTGTGGCACACCAACCGAGTTTGACAATAAAGATAACCACGGTGGTAAAACGATGTGTAAGCGACAGTTTTTTTTATTAATGCTTAAAATATTTATCTTTATGAATCAAGACAAACAATTTGGAGGGAACCAAGACAAGCTGTCTGGAGGAAACCTCACCGACTATGCCAAGAAGCGCATGGCCCACTATGCTGTAATGTTCGCAAAGAGCAGTGACGAGGAGCTGCGTCAGACAATGGAGAAAGAGAGCCGAAGCAAAGGGTGGACACAGGAGCGTAGCTTCTACCTGTACGCCCTGCGTGAGGAGTGGGCAAAGCGCCACCTGGAGATGAAGGCTCAGCATTAGAGCTAAACATTAAGAACAGCAAAAAGGGCGTGCTTCTCACGAAGCGCGCCCTTTGTTATAAATTCATAATCTTTAGCAATTCTTACTGTATAGTATTTATTAAAAGAGAGATCTAAAAAACTTTTGCTTATATGTTAAAACTATTCATGTCACACCTCACGGTGAAACTATAGAACAACGTTACTTATTCGTTTTCTTTTTTTAGTGTCACTTAACCTTAGTATCCGTAGAATTATTTCTTCAACAGATGCTTAAGGTCATTAACGTCACGCTTTGACATGGTGCCGTCGGCAGCAGTCACAACGAAATAGTCGAGCTTCGACTTGCCGTTGACAAACTGAGCGGTTGCGATGCTTCCGTCACGCATCATCACGGTGAAATAGCCGTTGGCCTTGCCGTTCACAAACTTGCCCTGCCATTTCTCCTTGCCGTTGGGATAGAAAGCTGTAACCTCGCCATCGAGCTGTGTGTTGTTGTCGTTGGAGAGATCAATGAAGCTGTAACCACCCTCAGCTTTGAGAGTGCCGTTGGGATAGAAGTCGCGGAAGATGTCGCGCTTTTCAACGCCCTTACCGGCGGTGAGAAGCAGACGGCCGTAAGCGGCATCGCTCTTGTCGTCGACACGGATGTTGTCAACGTTATAATAGATGGTGTCGTTAGAAACCGGAACGGCGTTCAAGACACGTTTGTGTGCATAAGATGCGACTGTCAACATTGCCATGATGGCAACAAGTAATATCTTCTTCATAGCTGTAGTGTTTTTAAATATGTAGGTTTATTGTTTTTATTTTTTCTTTTTTTCTACTGCAAAGATAATGTATTAATTCGTAAGTTGTATCATCCGTTAACACTATTTTGCACATATTTTTCATGCTTTTTTCGATTGTAATTTACAAGATTGCTTACGATTTAAAGTTTTACAAAACACACCCGTTTTACTTACACTTTGTAAACGCCCTTTTCTAACAACATACAGAAAACAGCACCGCCGCTTACATAATGTCCGTTTTATGAACCAAAACGAAATTAAAAACAATTTTTAAAAGCAAGAAAAAGGCCGCAAGGTGTCAGTTTTTCTCAAGCTGAAAGCACATTGCGGCCATTCTTATCAAAATGGAACCTTTTTTCCTATTTTCTTTTCTGCATGTTCGGCAAGAAAGCGGCTATCATGCCAAAAAGCGGCAAAAAGGCGCTAACCTCGAAAATGAACTGCACACTGGTGCGGTCGGCAAGCCATCCAAAGAAGGCTGAACCGAGGCCGCCAAGACCAAACATCAGTCCGAAGAACACGCCACACACCAGTCCTACCTTGTCGGGCAACAGGTCTGTGGCATAGACAACGATTGACGAGAACGCCGAGGCGATGATAAGGCTGGCGAGGAACGCGCAGACCACGGTGGCTGCAAACCCCACATAAGGCATGGCCAAGGCGAAGGGGGCAGCACCGAGGATGCTCACCCAGATCACATATTTGCGCCCGAAGCGGTCGCCAAACATTCCTCCTGCCACAACACCTATGGCAAAGGCAGCGAGGAAAGCGAAGAGGCAGAGCTGCGAGGTGGCCACCGAGACATGAAACTTGTCGATGAGGAAGAAGGTGAAATAGCTCGTCATGCACGCCGTGTAGAAATATTTGGAGAAGATGAGGAGCACCAGGATGAGAAGCGCCCAGTATTTGCGGCGGCGCGAGATCGACGTGTTGGGCTGTGTAGCAGGTATGTTGTTACGCATCTGGTAGGCCAGACGGGCGCTGTACCAGTAGCCCACACGCAGCAAAAGAACGGCGGCGAGAATGGCTGCAAGGGCAAACCACGAGATGGCACCCTGACCGAAGGGCAACACTATGGCAGCAGCGAGCAGAGGACCGAGGGCGGAGCCACCGTTGCCACCCACCTGGAAGATGCTTTGGGCAAGACTCTTCCTGCCGCCCGATGCCATCTGCGCCACACGCGATGCCTCTGGATGGAACACAGAGGAGCCTATGCCTATCACAGCGACAGACAGAAGGATGAGGGCATAGCTTGAGGCAACAGCAAGAAGGAGCAGACCGACCAGCGTGAAGCACATGCCCACAGACAGCGAGTAAGGGCGCGGATGACGGTCGGCATAGAGGCCTGTGAGCGGTTGCAAGATCGACGACGAGATCTGGAAGACAAAGGTGATGATGCCTATCTGTGCGAAGGAGAACCCAAACTTGTCTTTCAGTATGGGATAGATGGACGGCACAACCGACTGGATCATGTCGTTCAGGAAATGGCCTATACCTATTATTATAAGAATGGAGAACACGGTTCCTCCCGCCACCGACGGGTTTCCCTTAATCTTGTTGCCTAATGTTTTGATGTTCATATTTTTCTTTTTCGAGAGACATGTAACGGTTTCTGAAGAAACGTCGGGTGCTTCAAAAGAAACATAGGGTGCTTCAGAAGAAACGCTGGACGCTTCAGAAGAAACGCTGGTTGTTTAAAAGAGCTGTTGTCGATGTTTCAAAAAGTATATATAAGCACAAAGGGTTAAAACGTTGTTACCAACATTCTAACCCTTTGTAGGTCGGGATGACAAGACTCGAACTTGCGACCTCACGCCCCCCAGACGCGTGCGCTAACCAACTGCGCTACATCCCGTACTTCTTAAAAGCGAGTGCAAAGATAGCTACTTATTCTGAATTGACCAAACAAAAACGAAACTTTTTGCAAAAAAACTTGCGTTTTTCCTTAATTTCATGCCTTGACGTCTGTTCTTATCGACCTTTACGCGCCTTCACCTTAATAATATATAAGGGGCATGACAAGAAAGAAGACATGACACAAAAACGAAGAGAAAGAATTAAACAGGTTTAGTTAAGTATTCAAAACGAAAGAAACACTCATGCTAACGAATGCAAATAAATGGGCAATGGCTTCGCGTAATCGGATTTTTTGCACTACCTTTGCATTATATAGGAAAAAAATGCGATACGAAATAACAGCACCAAAGAAGTTTGACGCAACAATAACGTTGCCGGCTTCAAAAAGTATAAGCAACAGAGCGCTGGTCATACACGCCCTGTCTCACGGTAGCATCATGCCCCGTCACCTGTCCGACTGTGACGACACGGAGGTGATGATCAACGCCCTGCGCGACATGCCCGACACCATCGACATCAAGGCGGCAGGAACAGCCATGCGCTTCCTCACAGCCTATCTCAGCGTGGCAGAGGGCGAGGAGCATGTCATAACAGGAACAGAACGCATGAAGCACCGGCCAATAGCCATCCTTGTAGACGCGCTGCGATACCTCGGCGCCGACATAAGCTATGAAGGCGAGGAGGGCTACCCTCCCCTACGCATCAAGGGCAAGGCTCTGGAGGGCGGACATCTTGAGATTACAGGAAGCGTGAGCTCACAATATATCTCTGCCCTGCTGATGATCGGTCCCGCGCTGAAGAACGGACTGGAGCTGAAGATGACAGGCAACATCGCCTCAAGACCATACATTGACCTCACGCTGTGGATGATGCGCGAGTTTGGCGCAGAAGCCGAATGGAGCGACATAGACACCGTGACGGTGAAGCCCACGCCCTATCGCCAACACGACTATTTCATCGAGAGCGACTGGAGCGCCGCCAGCTATTGGTATGAGATACTGGCGTTGTGCGGCGACAGCGAGTCGTGCTTCAACCTCGACGGACTGATGGACGGCTCAAAGCAAGGCGACTCTGTGGTGCGTTACATCTTCTCGCTCATGGGCATAAAGTCGACATTCCACGACAAGAACGATGATGTGCCCACCACGGTGCGCATACAGCAGAAGTTGCCGTGCCACCTGCCACGCCTCGACTACGACTTTATCAGTTCGCCCGACCTCGCACAAACCATTGTGGTGGCTTGCGCCGTGCTTGAGATACCGTTTAAGTTTACGGGATTGGCAAGTCTGAAGATCAAGGAGACCGACCGCATAGAGGCGCTCAAGCGTGAGCTTCGCAAGCTTGGCTACGTCCTTCGCGACGAGAACGACGACACGCTCATTTGGGACGGTGCACGCTGTGAGCCTACCTTCGAGCCCATCGACACCTACGAGGATCACCGCATGGCCATGGCCTTCGCGCCCGCTGCCATAAAGTATCCTGGACTGAAGATCAACAACCCCGAGGTGGTGTCAAAATCGTATCCTCACTTCTGGGAGGATCTTAAACAGGCGGGCTTCGAGATTCGCGAGATCAACAACTGAAGAGAACAAAGCAACATAAAAAAAAGACATTGAACTTTCTTTGACAGGAGAATAATCAAATTGCGCTTCGCGCTCGTTTTTTTGTTAAACATTAATTCCCATTAATGGTCCATTAATTATCATTAATCAGCGCTTCGCGCAAGAATTCGATGTTTACAAAATGCGCATGGCGCAAAAAAGACTGTTCTTTTGCAGAAGTTTGACAAAACCAGAGAACAAAGATGTACATCCTTATCCTTCTGCTCGTGGCTCTCGGCATCGTGGCAGCCATTATTGCCTTGTGCTCAAGACACGGCGATGACACCATTGTGGAGAAAGCCACATGCTCAACCTGTAACGGCGAGAACCAGAAATGTGAGCAGGAATGTATGATGGAGGCTGCGACAAAGCCGATAGAATATTATGACGACGAGGAGCTCGACACCTTCATCGGACGACCTGCCGACCAATATAGCGACGAGGAGGTGGAGCAGTTTGCCGATGTGCTCTACACCATGCGCGAGGAAGAGGTGGCAGGATGGTGCCGCAGTCTGCACCTCAGAGGCATCAACCTGCCGGACCAGCTTAAGGACGAGGTGTATGCGTTTGTCAGTTGACGAGTTGATGAGTTGACGAATTGACAAGTTGATGAGGTTTCGAGATGACAAGAAAATGAGAAGATGAGCCAATGAGCATATTAGAATATTCATTTTTCCAAAACGCCCTTATAGGGTCGCTGCTTGCAAGCATTGTGTGCGGCATTATAGGCACCTACATTGTGAGCCGCCGACTGGTGTTTATAAGTGGCGGCATAACGCATGCCTCGTTCGGAGGCATCGGCCTTGGCGTGTTCTTTGGCATCAACCCCATCCTCTCTGCCATGGTCTATGCTGTGCTCAGCGCCTTTGGCGTGCAGTGGATGTCGCATCATGTGAAGGTGCGCGAAGACTCTGCCATAGCTCTCTTCTGGACCTTCGGCATGAGTATAGGCATCTTGTGCAGCTTCCTCACACCGGGGTTCATGCCCGACCTGCCGTCGTTCCTCTTTGGCAGCATCCTCACCGTGGGCACGCCCGACCTCGTGTTGCTCACCGTGGTCACAACGGTTGTGGCGGCGGTCTTCACCCTGCTCTATTCTACCATCGTGAGCATAGCCTTCGACCCCACCTTCGCACGCTCACAACGTCTGCCTGTCGACACGGTCGAATATGTCATGATGGGGCTCATCGCCGTGACCATCGTCTCCACGCTGCGCCTCGTGGGCATTGTGCTGGCCATCAGTCTGCTCACCGTTCCGCAGATGACCGCCAACCTGTTTACCTACAGTTTCCGACGCATCATCTTCCTCAGCATCGCCATTGGATGGGTCGACTGCCTCGCCGGCCTTTTCATATCCTATTGGTTCAACGTGCCGTCGGGAGCATCGATAATTTTTGCCAGCATCATCATTTATGCCCTGCTCAGAACAATAAAAGCGGTGGTTTTTAAGTTTAAATAGATGTGAGAAAGCTTCATCATCTACATATAGCCCTCCTTTCTGTTGTTGCCGCTGTCGTGCTGACGGCGGCAATGGGATGCTCCACGCAGAAAAACACAGCAAAGACACGTTGGTGGCACTCCTTCAACGCCCGTTACAACACTTATTATAACGGAACGCTCGCCTACATTGACGGCTCGCTGGAGAAGGAGAACGGCAACAAAGACAATTTCACCGAACTTATTCCGCTCTACACCGTAAGCAACAAAGGCACGCGCGAGACGGGCAAGGCCAATTTTGACCGCGCCATAGAGAAATGTCAGAAAGCCATTAAGCTGCACAGCATTAAGCGCAGACCCGAATGGACAAAGAAGCGCAAGAAGACGGAGCGCGACCTTGAGTGGCTGCAACGCAAGGAGTATAACCCATTCCTGTGGAAGGCATGGATGCTCATGGGACGGTCACAGTTTCATAAGGGTGCCTTCGACGAGGCAGCCTCAACCTTCTCTTACATGAGCCGCCTTTACCACACGCAACCCGCCATCTACGGACGTGCACGCGCCTGGTTGGCAAAATGTTACATAGAGGAGGGATGGCTCTATGATGCTGAAGACGTGATACGCAACATGAAGCGCGATTCCATTCACTGGCGCGCACAGAAGGAGTGGGACTACACCTACGCCGACTATTACATACACACCGCCGACTATGCCAAAGCCATACCTTACCTGCGACGTGTCATCAAGCACGAGATGCGACGCAAGCAGAAAGCACGCGAGTGGTATCTGTTAGGACAGCTGGAGGCTGCTCTCGGCAACAAGCAGAACGCGAGCAAGGCGTTCAAGCACGTCATACGCCTCAGCCCGCCCTACGAGGTGGAGTTTAACGCACGCATAGCCCTCACCGAGGTGCTCTCGACCGGTGGCCAGGCAAAGAAGATGGTCTCGCGCCTTAAGCGCATGGCAGCATCAGACAAGAACAAGGAATATCTCGATCAGGTCTATTATGCCATTGGCAACATCTACCTCGCACAACGCGACACCACAAAAGCCATCGATGCCTACGAGAAGGGCAACAGCAAGGCAACACGCGCCGGCATAGAGAAGGGCGTGCTCCTGCTGAAGCTCGGCGACATCTATTGGGCGAAAGAAAAATATAGCGACGCACAACGCTGCTACGGCGAAGCCATTGGTCTGCTCGACAAGGAACGCCCCGACTATGAACAGCTATCGCAGCGCTCAAAGGTGCTCGACGAGCTGGTGCCTTACACCGATGCCGTGCATCTGCAAGACTCGCTGCAATGGCTTGCCAAAGCCGACGAGAAGACGCGCAACGAGGCGATAGACCGCGTCATTGAAGCTCTGAAAAAGAAGGAGAAAGAGGAGCAACGCAAACAGGCTGAAAAGAACGCGGAGGAGACAATAGCACAGAACGGCGGCACAGGCAACAACAACGCCCACCGCAAGAACAACACGCAGCAGAACAACACTTCGCAACAAGGCAAGGGGCTGTGGTATTTCTATAACCAGATGACCGTGAACCAAGGAAAGCAAGACTTCCTGAAGCGGTGGGGAAAACGTGAAAACGTCGACAACTGGCAACGCATAAACAAGACGGTGGTGGCCATTGGCAGCCCTGACACACAACCGCAGCTCACAGAGCAGCAAGCCGACTCTATTGCACGGGCAGAGGCGCTTGCCGACTCGCTCGAACAGGTCAAGGACAGCGCACAGAACGACCCGCACAAACGCGAGTATTATCTTGCGCAGATTCCTTTCACCGAAGAGCAGATAGAAGCCAGCAACCAGACAATCATGGACGGACTGTTCAACGCGGGCGTGATCTTCAAGGACAAGCTCGACAACCTGCAGCTCAGCGAGAAGGCGCTGCGTCGTCTGGAGACACAATATCCCGACTACAACAACATGGCAGATGCCTTCTACCATCTGTTCCTGCTCTACTCGCGCAAGGGCGACACGGCAACAGCGCAGCAGTATGTAAACTTGCTGAAAGACAAATATCCCGACAACGAGTGGACAACGCTCGTCACCGACCCGTTCTTCAAGGAGAACGCTGCACTCGGTGTTCATCTTGAAGACTCGCTCTACGCCACTACCTACGATGCCTTCAAGGCAGCAAAATATGACGTGGTGAGCAGCAACGCCAAGATGTCGGCACAACGGTTCCCCTTAGGTGCCAACCGCGACAAGTTCATGTTCATCGGCGCTCTGACAAAGCTCAACGAGGGCCGTGCCGACTCGTGCGTGGCAGACCTGAAGAAGATGCTGGAGAAATATCCGCAGAGCGGCCTGGCAGAGATGGCAGGCATGATTGTGCGCGGTGTGGGCGAAGGCCGACAGCTGCACGGAGGACAGTTTGACATCGGCAACGTGTGGGAGCGCCGCACCATGACGCTCAACGACAACGACACGACAGCAACACGACAGCTGTCAGCAGAGCGCAACACCAACTTCGTGTTTATGATCGCCTTCCAGCCCGACTCGCTCGACGCCAACCGCCTGCTGTTTGAGATGGCGCGTTACAACTTCACCAGTTATCTTGTGCGCAACTTCGACATCAGCACAGAGGGCGACGGCGCATTGCAACGCATGACGGTGAGCGGATTCCGCAACTATGACGAGGCGTTACAATATGCCCGCAACCTGTACGCTCAGAAGGCTGTCATGCAACAGGCTCGCAAGGGCCGCTGCATCATCGTGAGCGAGGAGAACCTGCCATTGCTCGGACGACAGTTTAGCTTCGACGATTACGACCGCTTCTACGACAAACATTTCGCACTGCTGAAGACGGCAGTCACACCTCTGTTCGAGGATGTCGAGATTCTCAATCCTGACGATGTGCCGAGCAAGGCTCCAAGCAACGACGAGGAACAGCCGATAGACAACAACGGCTCAACAATAATACCGTTTGACGAGCCGAAGAACGCGGCACCTGAGGAGAACGGTGCTACCGTCATTCCGATAGAAGAACCGAAGAAGGAGGAGGCTGTGGAGAACGGAGCTACCGTCATACCGATGGAGGAGCCAAAGAAGGAGGAAGCTGTGGAGAACGGTGCTACCGTCATTCCGATGGAAGAGCCGAAGAAGGAGGAGCCTGTGGAGAACAGAGGCGAGACCATCGTAACATTGGAGGAGCCTAAAGCTCAAGAGCGGCCGAAGGTTCAAGAGCTGCCAAAAGCTGAAGAAAAGACGAAGGTTCAGCAGCAAGCCAAGCCTCAACAGCAGCCTCAGCAGCAAGTTCAGCAGCAGCCTCAGCAGTCTAAGCCTGTTGAAACCAAGCCGCGTGAGGACGATATCTATTTTGACGACACCCCAACGTCAAACAAACAGGACAAGAACAAAGAGAACAAGATTGACCTTGAGGACGAATATTACGACCTCGACGGTTTTTAACAAACAAGAACATCATAAAAAGCAATATGAGCAACGGATTGTTACTTTGGGTAGATGACGAGATTGAGCTCCTGAAAGCCCACATCATCTTCCTACAGAAAAAAGGCTATGAGGTGGACACCGTGAGCAACGGCACCGATGCCATTGACAAGTGTGCCAACACCACCTACGACCTCATCTTGCTCGACGAGATGATGCCGGGTCTTACGGGGTTGGAGACGCTTCAGAAGATAAAGGAGATTCAGCCGGCCACGCCCATCGTGATGGTGACAAAGAGCGAGGAGGAAAACATCATGGACCAGGCCATCGGTTCAAAGATTGCCGACTACCTCATCAAGCCTGTTAACCCCGTGCAGATTCTGCTCTCGCTGAAGAAGAACATTCACCAACGACAGATCGTGAGCGAGGTGACGCAGACGGGTTATCAGCAAAACTTCCAAGACATAAGTTTCC
>OHAY01001110.1_pt1 | contig 25820 bp, 26 predicted proteins | sample 1577191 | NCBI WGS metagenome assembly OHAY01 (sample SAMEA3541504, study PRJEB24748) | human gut metagenome | biome: human gut; feature: human-associated habitat; material: faeces | place: China | collected 2012 | reverse complement strand
TCTTCGTTCTTCACTTAAAAGAGGCTATTGAATTCTTCACTCTTCGTTCTTCACTCTTCCCTTACAAAGGCGCCAGCCTTTAAATCTCGTCAATCATGCCGTCCTTCAGGTGAATGGTGCGGTCGGTGATGGAAGCCAGTTGGTCGTCGTGGGTGACGATGACGAAGGTCTGTCCGAGCTTGTCGCGCAGGTCGAAGAAGAGCTGATGGAGCTCAGCCTTGTTCTTTGAGTCGAGACTGCCGCTGGGCTCATCGGCAAGTATGACCGCGGGCTTGTTCATGAGGGCACGGGCAACAGCCACACGCTGCTTCTCACCACCCGACAGCTCGGCGGGCTTGTGGCCGGCGCGGTCCTCAAGAGCCATAAACTGTAGAAGTTCCATGGCTCGCGCCTTTGCCTCGGAGCGTCCCTTGCCGGCAATGAATGCCGGGATCATGATGTTCTCAAGAGCCGTAAACTCGGGCAGCAGTTGGTGAAACTGAAACACGAACCCTATCTTCTCGTTGCGGAAGCGGCTCAGCGCCTTACCTTTCAACTCGTGCACATCGGTGCCGTCGATGACAATCTGTCCGCTGTCGGGACGGTCGAGCGTTCCCATGATCTGTAGCAGCGTGGTCTTTCCTACACCGCTCGGTCCCACGATGCTCACCACCTCGCCCTTGTTGACATGCAGGTCAATGCCTTTGAGTACCTGCAATGAGCCAAAGCTCTTCGTTATGTTTTTTATGTCAATCATATCTTTGTTCTCGTCAATATCCTTGTTATAGAGAATATCTTTGTTCTCGTCAATTCTTTGTTCTCGTCAGTTTCTTGTTAACCCATTCCTTAACCGCCAGGTAGGCGCTGCGCTCTTCCTGGTGCTGTGGCTGTGCAAACGTCATCTCGTCCATCGGGTCGCCGTGTTGGTCGGGGAAGATGATTATGATGTTCTTGCCCGAGAAAAACTGCTGAATCTCCTCTGGCAGATGCTCCAGCGCGTTCTTGTAAGACACCGTGCCCTTGCGGGCGGCGATGACGATGAACAGATGGTCTTCGGCAATGGTGGCAGCGAGGCGCGGCATCTCGTTCCAATGGTCCATCTGCATAAACTCGACACGCATCTCGGGATGGCGGTTGCGCACATACTGGTTGATGAGAGCCAGCGTGTCGGTGCGGCCGTGGAAGATGGTGCGACACTCGAGGTTCACCGACAGGCGGGCCACACGCTCCAGCCAGCGGTAGAAGCCCGGTTCAAACTGTGCCCTCGACGGCACCGCCACCTCTATGCGGCGTATGGTGCTCAGCGGCTGCTTCAGGCGAGCCATGATGATCTGCCTGTTCAAGCCGTTGAACAAGCTCTGGTGAAACTCGCCCCAGAAGCTTGCCGACACCTCCTTGTGCATGTGCATGCCTATGATGATCTCTGATGCTCTAAACTCCTTGAACGCGTGCTTTATGCCGTTGGCAATGTTGGCAGCCACGCGCACCTGGGTCTGCATCTTCACGTCGGCTGCCGCAGCATATTGTTGAACCTTTTCCAGCAGACGCTGTCCGCGCTCTTGGTTCAGGCGCATGTCAACGTCGTCGTAGACCACCGACAGGCCCACCAGACCGCGGCCAAGCTTCGGGTTGCGCATCATGATGGCGAGGTTTACCAGGCGCACGGCATATTCGGGATATTTCATGGGGATGAGCATCTTCTCGTCGTCCTGTGTGTCTTCTTGCGGAATCTCCTTGTCGCGCAGCGTGATCTGCTGTGCCGCTTGCTCGGTCACAACGGTGGAGATGAGGCAGGTGAGCAGAATCATCAGTACCACGCCGTTAAGCATCTCGCCCGTCACGAGCACGGAGCCGTCGGGGGTGGTTAGGCGCATGCCCACCATGATGATGGCAATGGCTCCTGCCGCATGGGCAGAGGTGAGGCCAAACATCATGTTGCCCGACGTGTTGAGGGGCAGGCGGAACAGAAGGGCTGACAGGTAGGCGGCAATGGCCTTGCCCGCTGTGCCGAACAGGGTGATGGCAAGGGCCACCCACAGCACGCCGGTGTCGCTGAAGGCGAGGCGCACGTTGATGAGCATGCCCACGCCGATGAGAAAATAGGGTATGAAGAGGGCGTTGCCTATAAACTCGATGCGGTTCATCAGCGGCGACACATGGGGTATGTAGCGGTTGAGGATGAGGCCCGAGAGGAAGGCGCCGAAGATGCCCTCAAGACCTATGCTCTCGCTCAGGACAGCACTCATGAAGAGCATGGCCATGACGAAGATAAACTGCATGACGGCGTCGCTGTAACGACGCAGGAACCAGCGCGTGAGCTTGGGTATGAGGAGGGCGAGGCCGCCACAATAGATCACAAACTTGGCTACGAACCACAGCCAGAACAGCACGCCCGTCTGCCCGTTGTGCGATGCCACCAAGGCGGCAAGCACCACCAGCGCAACCAGAAGCGAGAGCATGGACGCTCCCACGCTAAGGGCCACGCTCGGCTTGCGCTGCTGGCCGTAACGGCTCACGATGGGGTAGGCTATGAGGGTGTTGCTGGCCATGAGGCAGCCCAAGAGCAGCGAGGCGATGGTGGGGTAGCCCAACAGCCACTCTGACATGATGAACGTAAGGGTGAACGGGGCGGCAAACGTCAGCAGACCGAAGAGCGACAGCCTGCCCTTGTTTTTCTTCACGCCCTCCACATCCATCTCAAGGGCGGCGAGGAACATGATGTAATAGAGGCCCACACGGCCGAAGAGCTCGAACGAGTCGTCGCGCACAAGAATGTTGAAACCATACTGTCCTATGGCCACGCCTGCCAGCACCATGCCTATGATGTGCGGAATGCGCAGTTTGCCCATGATGATGGGTGCCAACAGAATGATGACAAGCACCAGGAAGAAGATGAGGCTGGGGTTGGTGATGGGAAAATATTGTGTCAGGTCGGGCATAAGCTCTTGTCGTTAAATGTGTATTCTTAATTTGCAACTGCAAACTTACTCATTTTTTTTCGAAGATGGTTGTGAAAATCAATTTAAATGGTTCTTTCAGCTGTTTATCGGCTTCTTTCTACCGTCTTGCGCCCGTTCATGATGACGATGCGTGGGCTGTGTGACGGTTGTGTCTTGCTCACCTTGCGGCCGAGGAGGTCGTAGACAGAGGTTGCTTTTTCTTTGTTTGCGCCTCCTGCGGTTTTGCCTCCTGTGGTTTGGCCTTCTTCGGTTGCGCCTCCTGCGAAAGGTGTGCTTATGGCCGATGGTGTGCTGTCGTCGATGTGGTTGACCACGGCAGCTGCGGCATCGGCATAGTCGGAGAAGACGAAGAACGCGCGAAACGGTTTAAGCTCGCCCTCGCCGTTGGGCACGGAGAGGCGTGTGCCGCTGCTGTTGAGAAAGCGGTAGGCGGTGCCGAGAAGAGGGGTGGGGACGTAGGTGCCGCACATCTGTATGTCTGTCTGTCCGTGGGTGGCGCTCGCGGCGATGGTCTTCGTCACGGGCGTGGGTTCGCTTGCCACGATGTCTCTTGACGAGAACACGGGGTCCGTGAGGGTTGCTGAGGGCTTCATGATGAACGGCTGCCCTGCTGCCACGGCGTCGGTGCGCTTGAACGACAATAGGGGTGCGCCGTCTTCGGCACGTCCGGCTGACGACAGACGCTCAACCACGGCTCCTTGAAGCGTGGTGGCGATGTCGGAAGGGGTGAGGGCGAAGGGCAGGCAAAGCGTGTACCATCCGCCGTCGGCGCAGAACGTGCGGTGGAGCGTTATGCTCTCGGCCAGATGGCCGTTGGCACGGCTCAGTTGGGTGGCGTTGTCATCGACCTCGCTCTCTGACGATGGGTCGGCGTAGAGATGCAATGGACCGACACGCAGCACACGGCGATAGATCTGCACAGGCTTTACGCTGTAAGGCGATGAGTAGCATTGGAAGAACCCCACGCTGCTGGTGGAGGAGAAGCGTAGGCAGGTGTTGTTGGCGCGGCTGCCGTTAAACTCTATCTGCGCGTCGCCCGTCAACGGGTCTATGTCTATCTTGGCTGTGGTTAGCTCTTTCGACGATGTCGTCACGGTCTTCAGTTCTTGCGTGGAACTGTTTGTTGCTGCCAGACAATGGGTGTCGTCGACCTTTAGCATCCATCCTTTGGAACGGCGCGACAGGGTTATGAGCTGTGCTCCGTCTGGCACCGTGGGGCGACCGTCTTCATCGAACGTGGCGCTGATGGCCTTGCGGCGCTTCTTCTCTTCCTGGGTCGACATGAGGGCGTGGTTTGTGGCGTTGCCTATCACCACCACGTCGCCGTCGGCAAGCTGTGACGCATCGTTGACGCGAACAAACAACTGCTCTTCTTGCTGGTCAGAGGCGTCGCTGCCTGTTCCGTTTCCTCCTGAGCCATTTCCTCCTGTTCCGTTTCCTCCTGTTCCGTTACCTTCTCCTGTTCCTTCTGTTCCTTCTCCACCGTTTTCACCTGTTCCGTCTCCTTCAGTTCCGTCAAGGTCATCTTTGTCTACCGTTATGTTTACGTTCTCGTCGTCATCGTCATCGTCGTCTGTGTTTAGACAATCTTCATGAAGCACAATATGTCTGTTGCGTTCTGGGCCAACCATGACGGGAGATAGTCCCCACGCCGTGGCGTGTGGAGCAACCATGTGGAGCAATGCTGTTAAAACAACGGTTTTTATGATGATCGTCAGATTGTTCATAGAATGTCCTCCATCCTTTAGGTGAGATGTCTTGTGTTTCGCAAAGATGTTTTTAGAAGATGCCTCTGCAAAGATGTCTCCGCAAAGAAACAAGCATGCTTGGTAGCTTTGCCGAGGTGCAGCTTATCTTCTGCAAAGATAATGCAAACCGAGCGCAAAGAAACAAGCTTGCTTGATAGCTTTGCCGAGGTGCAGCTTATCTTCTGCAAAGATACAATAAAATAAGCTTTTCAACAAATTTTTGCCCTTTTCCTTCTCTTCTTTGCGATAAAATGTGTAAGTTTGCATAATTAGTTGTAAGAGAGTGCGCCGACGAGCCCTGCTTTATAGCTGACAAGCACATTTCCATTCACCAAGAAGCATGAAAGCTTTTATAAACCATTTGAAGCGAAACCGCATAGAGAACCTTGTCTATCTGGCGTTGTGGATTATTATATTCACCGCGCCAATGATGAACATGTATGTGCGTGTGGTGAACGTGGCGGAGCTCGATTTCTTGTGGAACGAGATCATAGACATGTGGCGTTACACCTGCATGTTTCTTGTGGCCTTCATCATAAACAACGCCTTGCTCAACGCCATTCTTATTAAAAGGCGCGACATTCACCTGTATCTCTGCATGGCTGTGTTGCTGCTTGTGGTCTTTACCGCCTTCCAGTCGTTCATGGTCTATCTCTTCCATGACGCTGTGGCGCAGGTGCGCGAATCGGTGCTGCCGCAGCTCCCGGGAGCGTCCATCGACATCGTGAGCACCGTGGTGGTTATGTTGCTCATGGGCATGAACCTCGGCGTGAAACTGTTCTTTAAACTTGAGCGCGACTCGATAGAGATGCAGCTCGTGGAGAACCAGAATCTGGAGCATCAGCTCGCTTATCTGCGTTACCAGATCAATCCGCATTTTTACATGAACACCCTCAACAACATTCACGCTCTTGTCGACATCAACCCCGAGAAGGCAAAGACCACCATCGTGGAGCTGTCGAAGATGCTGCGTTATGTGCTCTATGACGCCAACAGGGAGAGCGTGTCGCTGAAGAAGGAGATTGAGTTTCTGCGCCACTACTTCCGACTGATGTCGCTCAGGTTTACTGACGACATAAAGACCTCGCTCACGGTGCCTGAACGCATGACCGACTGTAACGTGCCGCCTCTGCTTCTTATCATCTTTGCCGAGAACGCCTTCAAGCATGGCATAAGCTACAGCGGACAGTCGTTTGTGGAGGTGTCGATAGATGTGGTCGACGGCAACGTCGTGTTCACATGCAGCAACAGTAAGCACACCGCGAAACCGACGTATGAGAAAGGGGGCGTGGGCTTGGTCAATGTGCGCAAACGTCTGGATCTGCTCTACGACACCAACTATAAGCTCGAGATCAAGGACAGCGAGCAACGCTTTGACGTTAAGCTCGTGATGCCTGTCTTGAAGGAACGGCCACAGGAGAAGACGGTGAACAATGGTTCTGACAAGAATGGAAAACAAGGATAAAGAAACAAAAAAGGAGAATAAAGAAATAAGAAAATAAGAATACAAAATAAAAAATAAAAAATAAAAAATAAAAAAACCTTCCTCTATGAATACGATAAAATGTCTGGTCGTGGATGACGAACCGTTTGCCCTGCAGCAGTTGGCCTCTTATGTGAGCAAGGTGCCATTTCTAAAACTCGTCGACCAATGTCTTAGCGCCGATGCGGCACGCAAGGTCATTGACAGCGAGAACGTTGACGCCATGTTTGTGGACATCAACATGCCTGACCTCAACGGACTCGATTTTGTGCGTTCCCTGGCAGCCCCGCCACTCGTGGTCTTCACCACAGCCTACTCGGAGCATGCCATTGACGGCTTTCGGCTCGATGCCGTCGACTATCTGCTCAAGCCCTTCGGCATGGATGAGTTTAACCATGCCGCGTTGAAACTGAAACGACAGTTTGAGCTTGAGCGTCGGGTATCGGTGCAGAACCTCCTCGACGACACCATCTTCTTCAAGACGGAGCACAAGGTGGTGAAGGTTCACATGCACGACATACGTTATGTGGAGGGCATGAGCGAATATCTTAAAATCTACGTTGAGGGCCAGCGTCCCATCGTCGTGTTGCTCAGCATGAAGCGCATAGAGGAGCGTCTGCCAGCCGTCAAGTTTATGCGCATACATCGTTCTTACATCGTCAATCTGCAAAAGATACAGGAGGTCAACAAGAACCGCGTAATTCTCGATAACGACACCTTCCTGCCCATCGGCGACAGCTACCGCGACAAGTTTGTGGGCTATCTCAACGCCAAGGTGTTGGGATGAAAGAGGATGATGTATAAAGCCCAATTGCTCCTGAAAACATTCTCGTCTGGACATATCGAGAAGATGAAAGAGGATGGGATATAAAGCCCAATTGTTTCTGCAAACATTTTCGCTTGACAGATTGAGAAGGTGAAAGAGGATGATGGATAAAGCCCATTTCTTCCAAATTCTCAATAAAAAGTCTTCAAAATTTGCCCATTCCACCTTTTATTATTAATTTTGCATTCGCTTAATGCGCTTGTGGCGGAATTGGTAGACGCGCTAGACTTAGGATCTAGTGTCCCGCGACGTGTAGGTTCGAGTCCTATCAGGCGCACACAGATAAATCCTAACTGCTTGAATATGAGCAGTTAGGATTTTTTTTAGTTTATGAAATTGCCAACATTTTGCCAACTGAATTTGACGCTAATTTAATTTGGGCTGGCAAAAGTCGCAGTTGATGATTGATTTGCTGTTTCGCATCAAGTCGGTATAGCCAGACTCGTTTAGGATATACCTCTCTAAAACGACTCGTTTTCGTAAAGAATCCTTATGGTGCTGTCGCAAGAGACGAAATCCCCTTACCCCATGATGCAACTTGAGTCAATACGCAAAAGGCCACGAAGATTTGAGGCTTCACGTCTTCGATACATGACCCTCCACAGAAATATACGCATCAGAGAACGGATTATCTCGCTATATTGATAGCCATACACTTTGCTACGCAAACCTAAAGCAGAGTCTATTGTATGAGACAACATCCTGTCGAATTTCTCCATAATTGGAAATATACCACCAAAAGATGTGTGTTTCTCGGATTTTATTTGTATTTTTGTGATGCCTGATGAGGTTTTGTTTGATTGTTTTTGCAACACTAAGTTAAGTGAATCCTCTGACATGGCAAAATCCTGGGCCGCTTGGTTTGTCCAAGTAACCGGCTCTGCCGAGCGGTTTAGGATATTATAAAAGTTAAATTTTATAGTGTTGCGGAATTAAGGTATACACAAAATCATGAAACACGTTTGTTTCACAACCCTTTCATTATGCCTGCTCACTGTAGTTATGCAGACATCATGCAGCGACGACCAAGCATTCAAAGCACCTAATGTGTCGCCCGACATCAATGTGCCCATCACTGGCTATTGGCAGATAGCCGGTGAGGACATCAATGGCGACGCTGCCATTCAAGGCATCGTGGTGCACAATGACAACACTGTGACAGAATGGATGTATACCAGCGTCACAGACAATCCTTATAAATTGGGCTACAAGACGGGCAAGTGGTGTGTGAACGGCAACCACTATGAGATGCAACTACTCAAAGACTACGGCAAATATTACAACGTGACCGTGGCAGGAAACGACGACCAAAAGATGTATCTCGCCTATAACGGCAAGACATCTGTGGTGCCTTTCTACAGACTCACGTCGCTGCCTGGCGATGGCGACAAGATGATAAGCGAACTTGAAGGAATGAAGATGTCGGGATTCAAAGTTACCGACTTCACGGGCTATTGGGAACAGGACAACGTGACTGACTGCGGATTCTACGTCGATGAGGAAGGCAATATCTCCGACATATCACAGATATGGTATGATACAGAGCATCATTTCGTGCAATATCATTCGGCTGAGATTGAACTGGACGACAACAACTGCACAATTCTCTCATCAGGAATCAAATGGAATGTGTATGCCGTGAATAACAACTCATTGCTTGTCTTTGCCAATGGCGACAACAATAATAGCGTGGAACACTTTGTGAAGAAAGACGTGCCCGAAGAGATGCTGAGGGCTGACGAGATAATGAAGACACATGTGCCCGAATACATATTGGGCAAGTGGGTAACCACACACTATGCTTACATTGTGGATGGCAACAGCATCACGGATATTGACATCAAGAATGACGACAGCTGGAACTCGCAGTTTTACCACACTCTCGCTTTCATGGAAAACCATAAAACGTACGAATGGGACAGATTTGGAACTGTTGTTTTTGACCAATGGTTCACAATAGACGGTGAAAACATAACTAAAACTGGAGACTTCAATGCACTCATTATACCTGGATACGGTTATACAGAATCATGGACCATCAGCGACAAGACTGAAGACAGCATGAAGCTCACCCGCAAGCAGGGTAACACAACAGAAATATATACTTACAAAAGAAAATGAACACTATGAAAAATATCATATCTGCCATTGTCATGTCGCTGCTGCCTATGTGGGCATCGGCTCAGAACGAAGGTCGCCGCGTGTCAATCATTCCACATGCTGGCGTAACCATATCCAAAATGGACGGCTCTGCACTTACGGCATCAAAGGAATGGAAAGCAGGATACACGTTTGGAGCAAGCGTGGAGATACCACTGTCGCAGTATTACTCGCTGACGACGGGAGCCGACTTCAGTCTTATAGGCACCGGATTCAAGGAGCAGAAAGAGAAATACGCATCTGCAAATGAAAAGCTTGACGTTACTTACATATCCGTGCCCCTGCAAGTAAAGGCTTACTTCCCGGGCGTGAAAGGACTGGCAGCCCATATCGGTGTGCAGGCAGGCTTGCTCGTCTCGGCAAAGGACAAGATTACCATAAAAAGCATACGCACAATGAATCTCGGCGACGGCACATCATCAATGTATCTATGGGAGACGTACAAGGAGAAGAAGTCGGAGAGTGTGAGCAGCATCTTCCGCAACATCGTGGCTGGCATTCCCTTTGGCCTAAGCTATGAATGGCGGCACATCACCCTCGACGCCTCATATTGCTTCGAATTCAGAAAGGCCATAAACCTGAAGTCAAACGACCCTTGGAACATCACGGTCGACTCACCTTCGGCACGCAACCATGCTGTGTATATTACGGCGGGGTATAAGTTCACGCTGTAATTTTACTCAACGGACTGAGTAAAATCCCATCTTTCGATGGCAAATATAGGACTTTTATCTGAAATAACCGCATCTGGTATGTATATTTTTGATTGTTGTAGGTAAAACGGCTATATCCTTGGAAAGACAAAACCTTTGTTGGAAAATGAAAAAAAACGGCAAGATTGCCAAAATAGTTCATTGAAGTGTTGCTTAATTCAGTATAAATTCTTCATATTCTGACACTTGAAACAGAGAAGAAAAAGTTAGACTATCTCTCAAATCTATTTGAGAGTGTCTATTTGTTAGACATACTTGAACGTCATCGTGTCAAAAACAAGTCTGAATTTGAAGATTTGGTACGCATTGTAGCATCAAGTATTGGGGCTTCAAGTTTAGTATATGCTTTTACGACAAGTATGAAGGTTAAATAACTTCAAAGAAACCCCACTTTTTTTTGTGGTGTGTAAAAGTATTTGTACTTTTGAAAGATTGATTATATGAAGTATAATTACCACTAATGATTAACAAACTTATGCAATACCCTCTTATATCAGAATATTTGGCTGCCATTCGTGATGCTCACGACAATCTTGACAAACTGAGCCATTTGGTGCCTGTATTGGATAATTATGGCGAGCCGTATCGTAGCAGCGGTGCGTTTGCTGTCGTATTCAAGATGAAAGACGAGCAGACGGGAAAGTGTTATGCCCTAAAGTGCTTTACCGAAGAGCAGGAAGGTCGTGCAGAAGCATATCGCCAGATTGCCGAGGAACTGGAGTTTGTTAATTCGCCTTATATTACATTCGTAAAGTATCTGGAGAAGGAACTGTTCGTTGACAGCAACTGCGAGGACGACGAGTTCCCCGTATTGCTGATGGACTGGATTGAGGGCGAGACGATGGAGACATACATCGCTGACCACTATATGGACAACCACGCCATGTCGATGCTTTGCTACCGCTTTTGCAAGATGGCAGCTTGGCTTCGCTCCCAACCTTTTGCTCATGGCGACATAAAGCCCGACAATATCATGGTGCGCCCCGACGGTACGCTGACGCTTGTCGACTATGATGGTATGTTTGTACCGGCTATGAAAGGTCAGAAGTCGCCTACTATCGGCACCAAGGACTTCTCGCATCCACTTCGCACCATCGACGATTTCGACGAAACCATCGACGACTTCGCCTTGGCTTCCATTGCTCTCTCGTTAAAAGCAATATCCCTTAATCCGTCTCTGCTCGACGAGTACGGAGCGTCTGACCGTCTCCTCTTCTCAGCCGCTGATTATCTTGATTTGAGTAAGAGCAAGACCATGACAGCCCTGCAAGGCTTGTTGGCAGACGAGGAAACAAAAACCCTTCTGTCAATGTTCCTGTTAGCCAGCGCAAAAAAGAACTTGTCTATGTGCTCATTCCGACTGTTCGGTGTAGAGAAGCCGAAGGAAGAAGTGTGGAGCACGGAGGTTACAGTTGAAGATTGGGAAAATGCCGTAGAGGATGAGTTTGGCGTAAAATATAGTAAGGATTGGAAGAGATTGCTTAAGGCACCATTCGAATTAAAAGGTAAGTATTCAATCAGAAAAGGAGTGAAGGTTATTGGGGACTGGGCCTTTGCGGACTGCGAATTCCTCGCTAACATAAATATCCCAAATAGTGTCACAACGATTGGGGATGGGGCCTTTGAGTACTGCATATCTCTCACCAGTATAACAATTCCAAATAGCGTAGTTACAATAATTGGTAAACCTTTTTATTTTTGGCATGGTAATTTGTATAATGAATCAAAAGCTTTCATATATGAAGACCATGTTTTATTCAATAAAAATAAAACTATTATTATTGCATACATAGCAAAAGAAACAAACTATACAATTCCAAATAGTGTCACAATAATTGGAGATCATGCTTTTAGCGATTGCGGCTCTCTCACTAACATAAATATCCCAAATAGTGTCACAACGATTGGAGATTCGGCTTTTGAGAGGTGTATTTAGAGCCTTATAACTAACCATAACAAACTATGACTAACTATATCTAAAGCCTTGAATATCAATATTCTTTGATTTTTAACACTTTCTGAGTGCTTTTTGGCAGTTCCCGATTTTCCACTTAATTTTGCAACGTATTTCTACCGTGGAGAATTTGCGGAGCTTTTATTATGTCATGCCGTGAACATAGTTGACATGAGTTTACAAGTGGTTACGATGGGTGACAAATATGATGATGACATGCAAAAAACGTCATGCCGTGGACTGAGTTGACAAGCGTTGTCAATGGTTCACTTCCGTTTACTCCTTTGATGGAATACTCAAATGATGTGGAACAACGTAATATCAAAGAGTATGAGAACGACAAGAAAATGTGAATTTTGCGGCAAGACATTCGTGCCAAGGAGCGGTATGCAGAGATATTGCTCTGAGAGTTGTCAGGCAGAGGCGAAACGTATCAGAAAGAAGAGACAGCAGGACTTGATTAACGGCATTGAGCCAATCATGAATCTGCAATGTCAGGAGTATCTGACTTTCTCCAAGTCTGCCATACTTATGGGCTGTACCAGGCAATATGTCTATAAACTTGTGGCTAACGGCAAGCTGAAGGCTTCAAGGCTGAGCAGCAGGATGGCATTCGTGAGGAAATCAGATATTGAGAGGATGTTTGAAGCCAACCCTTATAAGCGTGTGATTCCGTGCTGCAAAACAAGCGATAAACCAAGTGCAAAGAAAAAGCCCAAGGAGCAAGCACCAATAGAAGGGAAAGAGGACAATGAGGTGCTTGACTATTATTCGGGCGAGGAGGTTATGGCTCTTTATAAGGTAAAGAGGTCATGGCTCTATACTTCAGCAAAATGTAATCAGATACCTATGTGCCGTATCGCAGGGAAGAACTATTACAGCAAACGGCATGTTGAGGACTGTCTTGGACTGACTGTTGACACATCTACTATTACTGAATGGCTTACGACAAATGAGGTCTTTGAGGAATTCGGCATGAAGCCGACAGCCATACGTGCATACGCCTACCGCCATCACATACCAACCAAGAAAGAATACGGCATAACCTATTACTCGAAGACACATATTGCGGAACTCCGTCAGATGGACATGCTTGCCGATGAACGTTACTGCACCGTTGATGATGTGTCGGAGAAATATGGGTTGTCAAAGGCAAATATCCATCATATTGCCAAAGTCCACGGCATTGAGAAGATAAAAGTGGGTGTCAAAAACCTGCTGTTAATAGCCGATGTGGAGCGTGTAATGGCGGAAAGAGCAGCCAAAGGACTCTGAAAAACAAATTATTTCATCGTTATCCATTAATTACTGCAAATAATTGGAATAACGGACGTTTCATTTTGTTCCTTTGTAGCCGTGAAGAGACTCTTCACCACGAAAATTCATAACTAATAAAATACAACTATGAGCAACATTTGCAAAACAGTGTCACTGCGCACACGCAAAATCAAGGACGGACGCATGCTGTCCTATTACCTTGACTATTATCCCGGCTATCGTGACGAGAGCACTATGAAGGTTATCCGTCATGAGTCTCTCGGCATCTACATCTATGCCAAGCCGAGGAACCTGACGGAGCAGAAGTACAACCTCAGTCTTACAGCAAAAGCGGAGGCGATACGCTGCCGCCGCTTTGAGTCTATCGTCAACGAGCGTTATGACTTCTTCGACAAGGAGAAGATGAAAGGTGATTTCCTTGCCTACTTCAAGAAGCTGGCAGACAAGAAGAACTCCAAGTGGCAGCACGTCTATATGCACTTTTATACCTTTATGCAGGGCAAGTGTACTTTCGCAGAGATTAACGTTGACCTGTGCAACAAATTCCGTGAGTATCTGCTGAATGCTCCGCAAAGCTTGCACAAGAACCGCAAACTGCACATAAATTCCGCAGCCAACTACTGGTCAACATTCCGAGCCCTGCTGCATACCGCTTACCGTGACCATAAGATAAAGGAGAATCCTAACGGTTTCTTGGAGCGCATAGAAACGATACCGACAAACAGGGAGCACCTCTCGCAAGAGGAGGTTATCCGTCTGGCATCTACGCCATGTGATGTTCTTGTTCTAAAGAAAGCCTTTCTCTTCGCTTGTCTGACAGCGTTGAGAAAGAGCGACATCATGAAACTGACTTGGGAGGAAATTCAGCCATACGGCAACGACGGCATGATGTATGTCACCACACGAATGCAGAAGACCAAGGACATCGTGCACAACCCAATCAGCGAAGAGGCTCTTGAGCTGATAGGCTACTCGCCAGAGAAACGTGGCAGGGTGTTTCCTGACTTACGTGACTCCATGACACAGGCACCGCTTAAAAAGTGGCTGAAAGCTGCAAATATAACCAAGAAAATCACGTTCCATTGTACTCGCCACAGCTTCGCTTGCCTTCAGCTGGACGCAGGAACAAGCATTGTTGTGGTGCAGCATTGTCTCGGTCACAAGAATGTGTCAACCACAGAGGTGTATGCCAAGATTTCCGATGCGCAGAAACGTGCCTCGGTAAACCGTATCACGTTGAAATAACCACAAAAAAGATACTTAACCAAAGGGCTGTCGGAACAATAACATTCCCACAGCCCTTTTTCTCGTTTTATTGGTACTATTCACTATCGTAGTTAGAACCAATCTGAAAAATACGTCCTAATATCTGTTGATATTTGAGCATAACTATAAGAACAACCTTAATCTCCCTTTGCCTTTGTATCAAATTTTCAGCAACAACAGTGAACAACAACTTGTTTCAGAGTATGAATTTCATCTTAAAATCATACTTGAACGCTAACAAAGCGTAAAAGACAGGCTAACAGAAGATGTAATTTCAACCATTACATAACCTCACTTGTAACTTTGCAGCTGATATTTGAAATAGTAATCATAAAATAAACAATATAATGAAAACAAACAAATTATTCTCAGACTGGGCAATCTACATGATTGCGAGCCCTGCCATCCTTGCCATCTCTCTCATGGCAGCATTGTATGTGAGCTGTGATTTTCACAATGACAGCTTTGTAAAGTCAGTAACCTTTGTTGGGAGCAACATTTTGCTTTGGATAATATACCTAACTATAGTAAACTGTCCATACGAGGTAATGTGCGTCATGCAGAAGAACGCAGTTAAAAAAGTTTCATCGGATATGCCTGTTAGCGAGACATTGTCAGAGGTAACAATACCGCAGCCTGAACCTGTACGATACAGCCATGAAGATTATGTAAAAAGGGTTGAGGAACAGGAAAAAGAAAGGCATGATGAAAAGGAAAGACGTTTAAAGGCTGTTCTTGAATACACCCACCGCACAATGTCGAGGTTTCTTCACGAGGAAGAGTTGAACACTCTTCTTGACGAGATAAGAAAATGGAGCGAGGATTTCAATTATACTCCATGTGTCATCAACCGTTTCAAGAAAAATGTGGGAAACCTACCTCTCAGGCATTTTGTCTGGAATATTGCTGAGCGTCTGGGCAGACGTGAGTACAATATGGCAATAAGAATTGACTTCATCAGGACATTATTTCCCAAACCATTTGAAGGTCTTGACTATAGTACCTTGAAAAACCTCAAAGCGCCGTGTTCCAAAGAATTAATTCCGATAGATGAACCTGTCAACGGAGAGCTGTTTTTTCATGATAAGTCAGAGGAATTTCCCGAATAATCATCATTATTAGAGTTATTTCTTCGTGAATGACAAATGATTGTCACGAACACGATTAACGGAAGTATCATTTTATTCCTTTGCATCAGTTTTTAATATCAAACGAATATGAATGATACATTAACTTTCAATGACCTTCCGATGGTCGTTGCCCAGCTTCGGGATGAGGTTGTGGGCATGAAGCAGATGATAACCAGTCTGCAAGTACAGAACAAGCCACAAAAGGCAAACACGCACATACCCATGAGCGTGGAGGAGGCTTCGGCATATCTGAAAATGCCTATGGCTACCCTTTACATGAAACTTGGCAACGGCAGCATTCCTGCCACAAAGCCCGGCAAGCGTTATGTGCTCTATCAGGACGAGCTTGACAAATGGCTGGAGACAAGCCGCAAGAATCCTGTGCCTCTGACAGCCGAGGAGGAGAACGCTGCCATTCTTGCAGCCAACAGGCGTAAGCCCAACAAAAGAGAATGGTGAGTATGGAAGACTGTTATAATTTCTCGTTTTTCCGTGCTCCTGTCCAGAACACGGTTCCGTCAGTCGCATTCAGCATACTTGATGCCTACCGCTACATCTTAGAGCCGATTGCCAAGGAGCGCACGGAACAGCTGCGTGACATAACCTCACAAGATGAAGCCAGACGGTTTAAGGCACTGCACTTCGACTACTGCACTTTCTCCGGGCTGTTCAAGTCACGCTCTTCCTCACAACTCATCCGACATTCAGGGCTGATATGTCTGGACTTTGACCATGTGGATGATATTCCTGCTCTGAAAAGGCAATTACTGGAGCATGAGTTTTTTGAAACGATCCTTATGTTCACCTCCCCTTCGGGCAATGGGGTGAAATGGATTGTTGAGGTGAACCTGCAAGGATGGGAGCATTCCCATTTTTTCAAATCCATGGCAAATTGCCTGAAGGCAACAGGTATTCCGCCAGTTGACAGTTCGGGCAGTGATGTGGCAAGAGCATGCTTCCTGCCATACGACCCTGATGTATATATCAATCCTAAATACCAAGACTATGCCAAAGAAGACTTTTATACCCCAGCAGTGGGAAGAATGCTCAGATGAGACTTCAATATCTGTCAAAAACAATTCCTTCAAGGATGATAGCAGCAATGATGTGGAACGGATTGTTTCCCTGATTGAGCAGAATGCCACAGACATTGCGCCATCATACGAGGAATGGGTGAAACTTGGTTTTGCGTTGGTTGACGGTTGTGGCGAGAATGGGCGTGGATATTTTCTGCGCCTGAGCTCCCTTCATGCCGGTTGTACCACAGAGGCTGCCGAGTCGCAGTATGACAAATGTCTGCGTTCCGGCAATTCAGGTGTCACCATATCCACCTTCTTCCATCTGGCAAAACAGGCTGGAATATCCATTTCCCTGCCTGATGGCAATATGGGAATTTGGCAAAATGGCAATTTGAGAGGCTGTGTGGACAGACAAAATGATGCGGAAATATCCAAATTACCAAATTGCCAGTGTGGTAATATGGAAAAATCAGAGGAAAATGGTGTTTCAAATATCCAAATTGCCAAATATCCATTTATCCAAAGTGGAAAAACGGACATTTCAGACAAATGGATAATTGGGGAGGATGAGCTGCCACTATTCCCTGAAGAGGTCTATACCCATCTCCCTCCTTTTCTTGACCGTGTGGTAAGGAGTGCCATATCACCAACGGACAGGGACATGCTGCTGATAGGTGCAATATCGGTATTGTCCTCCACACTTAGTCAGGTTATGGGAGTCTATGACGAGCGCATTGTTTACCCCAACCTGTATCTCTTTGTCTCCGCAGACGCTGGTATGGGCAAGGGGACATTGACACTTTGCCGTGAACTTGTCGAGCCGATAAATGCAGAATTGCGTAATATCTCCAGACAGAAGCAGGAAGATTCTGAGAACAACAAGGAGAAGGATATTCCAATGCGTACACTTATCATTCCAGCCAACAGCAGTGCCAGCGCGTTCATTAAGACCTTGGCAGACAATGGCGGTGTCGGACTGTTGTTTGAGACGGAGGGCGACACGCTCAGCCAGACATTGAAGTCTGACTATGGCAACTATTCCGACACGCTGCGCAAGGCTTATCATCATGAGCCTGTATCGCTGTGCAGGCGTAAGGACATGGAGCACCTTGAAATTGACTGTCCTAAACTGAGTGTAGTGCTTGCAGGAACACCGGGGCAAGTCCGAAATCTCATACCTGATTCCGAGAACGGACTTTTCAGCCGTTTCATGTTCTTCAATGTGAGGTTTGAGAAGGGCATCCGTGACGTGTTTGCCGTGACAGACTCCAAGCTGTCCAAGACTGAGGCGTTCCGTCTGTTGGGTGAGCAGTACAAGGAACTTATAGGCAAGATACACCGTGAGGCATCGGCATACGAGGTGCGTATTCCACCGTTTCTGCACGGTCATTTCATGGATCACTATAACCAGTTGAACAATGAGTGTTGTGAGGCTATCGGCAACAGAATGCAGGGTGTGGTGAGAAGAAACGGACTGATGGCGTTCCGCATCATGATGGTGCTGACCATAGTTAGGCACATGACAGATGATATTTACCATCCGATGGAGGAAGGGCAGCATCTTAAATTGGAATGTTCCGATGAGGATTACCACATATCACTCGCCATGACTGAGACATTGCTGTATCATTCCGCATATATGTATCGTCTTTTGGAGAAGCCTGCAACACGGACATCTGAATCCATCAGGAACGACAGAAGAGAGATTTTGTACAACATGCTGCCTGACAGTTTCACCAAACAGGAATACCTGTCTGTGGTCAGACAGTTGGAATACAGCGAGAGTACCTGCAACAAATGGATAGACAGGTATGTGGCAGAAAACCGCCTGCGGCATTGCGGACACTCCAAGTATGAAAAGGTGCTGACATGAGCTTGCTCATGCACGGACTTTTGAAAAAGTCCATGAACATAATAGGGACTTTTAGATTCACTTGCTTACGCTGCTCACTTAAAAAGTCCTATTATGCTCAGGCTCCGCCCGAGACCTGCCAACTTTATACCTGAGTATTTCATCATTTTCAATGTATAACTAAACCAAAAATAATATGCAAAGCAACATACCACGTGCCGCCATACATGTCGGCAAGGACAAGAAATCATTTTCTGCCCAGGTCGGCAACGAGGCTGAGCGCAGAGGTTGGGACGAGAACGTCTATCGGCTGAAGAATGCCGATAAAGACAAGAACAACCATTATAACTTCTCACGCAAGAGCCTTAACTTTGAGATAGTTAAGGGCGGGAAGATCGCTCCGCTTGGATCCAATCCAATACCGCTGCATGAGCGTGTCCAGATGCGGCTTGACGAGTTGGGTTTCAAGCCGTATATGGATGCCAGGCATCCTGACCAAGTCTCAAAGAACAGTCCCAACTGCACTGTCGGCATGATATTCAGCGGAGACCATGACGTGCTGTATAACCTTGCTTTCGGCAATCAGAAGATTGACACCGCAGACCCGAATGCAGACCACAGCCATGTCATCCTGCAACAGGGAATCATGCAATGGGCAAAAGACACATATGACTTTGCATGCAGAAAATGGGGTGAGGAGAACATCGTGAGTTTTGCCGTCCATTGTGATGAGACAAGCATACATGCGCATGTTCAGACCATTCCTGTGGAGAAAGTCAAGAGACGTGGGAGAATCGGAAGCCAGTATGTCAACAAAGACAATCCGAATATGATACTATCCACAAAGGAATGGAAAGCCTTGCCGAAAGAAGAGCGGGGCAACTACACGAAGCAAGCTACATCAAAGGCTTTTGTTGAGAGGGTATCATACGCGAAGGTCTGGGGTGAGACAAGAAAGGAAAAATCGGAATATCTCTCACAGCTTCATACGGACTATCACAAAGAGGTGGGCTGTAAGTATGGGCTTGCCCGTGGCATCCCTTACAGTGAGTAGTCAGAAGAGGAGAAGCGTGGACGGAAGCACAAGAACAAGGTGGTGCTTGAAGCCGAGCGTCAGGCAATGGCTGCCCTGGACAAGGTTGGGAAGTATGCCGAACTTGCCATTATCGACCAGAAGGAGCTTACCACCCCTTTGCTTAATGTCAAGGCACCAGTTCAAGAGGCAATGAAGACAGTGGAAAAGGAACTTGGTATTCCTGTTCCTGCAATGATGGGGCAGAAAGCATGGCGAGAGGAACGTACTGCCAACATCAATGCTGCCATAAAAGCCTTGGTAGAAGCAATCTACGAGGCTTGCAACAAGCAGAATGAGGGAATCAAAGCTTCTGCCAGCAGGGTATATATTTATTACATGCAGAACCTCAACCGCCTTATCAAGGAGAACGAAGCTCTTTTGGCAGAGAACAACGCTTTGAAAGCTGAGAACGCCAAGGTCAAGGAACGTATCTCACAGCTTGACGAGAATGCTGTCAAACGAGTTGCTGCACAAAAGGATGAAGTGATAGATGGGCTCAGGAAACAGTTGGCTACAGCTAACAGCAATCTTGCCAGTCTTGGCAATGATTACAATGCCCTGCTGTCCGATTACAAGTATCTCCTTATCCAATGGAATGACTTGAAGCAACAGCCTGAAATAGTCGAAGCCATAGAACGTGTGGATAAACGCAAAAAACACGAAGCTGCGATAAAGCGTGAGGAGCAAGCCCGACAATCCAGATATGAAGATGTCATCAACCGTTTCATTGATGAGGGGCATGGCTCACTTGGCAAGTTCTCAAAGACAGAACGTATAAACTTCAATAATGAAGAAGCTAATGCTATATACTACGGTATTATGGCTACTGCCGTAAAGCATGGCTTGCCACTTAACAAATCAAATGGCATCGTGTCCTCTGTTGATAAGTTCCTCTATGACATGACATGGAGCGGTTGCACTGATTTCCGCATGGAATGTGTCTCCAATTGGACAAAATTGTTTGCAACAAAAGATGTAGTCTATACAGATAATATCATCAATAACTTCCTTTCATTCGTTGACCACATGTCATGCAGCGCTGACACATACGTTTCACTTGGAGGCTCAAATGGGTGTGCGGACCAACTCTTGAATTGGGACGGAACGCAGAAAATAGGATTGGGGGCTATGCCCAAAAAGAAATCTAAAAAGATATAGTTTTCAAAAGACTTGCTTTGCGAAAAGATTTTTCTAACAAAGCAAGTCTTATTGTTATATTCTTGGATTTAGATGAGATGAAAGTAATAGGTTGATGATTACAAAAACTAATACATCTACATAGAGTCTCTTTGTTGTATATAAAACTCTTGTAATCTTTCTTTTATTTCATCTCTTATACGACGGAACTCATTTTTTATATGTTCATCAGAACCTGTTGCTACAGCCGGATCGTCAAAGCCAATATGCAAACGGTGTTTTACTTTTCCTGCAAATATCGGACATGTTTCATTGGCATTTCCGCATACCGTTATTACGTAATCCCATTCTTGATTAATGTATTGCCTTACATCTGTGGGAGTATGTTCGGATATGTCTATGCCTATTTCACGCATTACCGCTATGGCATTAGGATTCACTTGTTCGGCAGGATGCGTACCTGCCGAACAGACCTCAATCGTATCATCCAATGATTGTAAAATTCCATGAGCCATCTGACTGCGACAACTGTTTCCAGTACAAAGTATCAATACTCTCATGATTTCTAAAACAGATTTCCATAAACAAATCCAGAAACGGTTGCCATGACGATTACGAGGGCAACATACACAATGGCCTTTTTTGTTCCCATAACACCACGGATAACCAACATATTTGGCAATGACAGAGACGGACCAGCCAACAGCAATGCCAATGCTGGGCCCTTACCCATGCCCGATGCTAACAGTCCTTGGATAATAGGCACTTCTGTCAATGTCGCAAAGTACATAAACGCTCCTGTGAATGAAGCAAAGAAATTCGACAGCAGAGAGTTGCCGCCTACAGCCCATTCTATCCAACTGTTTGGAATGATGCCAGCAATGGCTGTGTTGTCATGCGTAGAACCCAAAAGGAATCCTGCTGTAACCACACCTATAGCCAATAATGGCAGAATTTGCTTGGCAAAGCCCCATGATGATAAAGCCCATTCCCTGTTTTCTTCATCTCGTTTGTCGAAGAGCAGGATGACGGCGAGAACGGTAATCGCAACAATCATCGGCACAAGCGAAATCAGCTTGGCATTGTCTATAAACAAATTTGCAAGAAGTGCGGAAACGGCTGTCACCACAGCTCCGAGTATAACCCACAAAACTCGTAGATTCAGTATCTTTATAAGAGACCAGCAAAACAGCAGCGACAATGCACCTACAATATACCACTTGTAAGTGAATATATAATACCAGAGTCCCGTATCTGACGAAGCAGGTGCGCCCCAGTTTGCAAATACAAGAATAAGAACTAGCGTAAAGAAATGGAACGAAGTCTGCCACATCGGACGTTTTTCTGGCGGAGAGACGATATTCATCTGTTCCTCTTTTTTCACTTTCTCTTCCTTACGGAAAATGAATGACATTGCCAATCCGATGATAACTGAAAACATTACGGCACCGATTATTCGTGTCACACCCATTTCAAGACCCAAAATACGAGCTGTCAGTATAATCGACAGAATGCTTATTGCAGGACCGGAATACAAAAATGCTACTGCCGGGCCCAAGCCTGCGCCACGCTTGTATATGCTTGTGAACAGCGGCAGTATCGTACACGAGCATACAGCAAGGATTCCACCAGAAATGGCTGCTACCGTATAGGAGAGCCATTTCTTGGCATTTGCACCGAAGTATTTGAGTACCGAGCCCTGACTTACGAATACGGCAATCACTCCGGCAATAAAGAAGGCTGGCAGCAAGCATAAAACCACATGCTCCCTTGCATACCACTTCGCAAGGTCGAGCGTTGCGGTGACGGCAGTCATGAACCGTTCGCTGTCAAGTGGCAGAAAGAATACTGCCACAAAAACAGCGACAATCCATAACAGGGTTCTCAACTCCTTTTTTAACTCCATACAAGACAGATTAAATTCCTAACAGCTGTTTTACTTCACTTTCAGACGGAACATGTCCTTTTATTTTGATAGTACCGTCCACTACAACCGCAGGAGTTGCCATAATGTTGTAGCTCATTATTTCGGCAATGTCCTCTATTTTCGTAAGCTTCACATCAAGTTTGTTTTCGCTGACCACTCTCTCAATGACCTGGTAGGTTGATTTGCATTTGGCACAGCCTGGTCCCAATATCTTGATTTCCGTTACCCCTGAATTAATTTCAGACGATTTATCTCCGCAGCAACAAGATGTTTCTGGCTTTTCGGGCTCTTCCACTATCAGATTACTACCACATGAGCATGAGCAAGGCTTCGGAGAGAATAATGAAGCCCAAAATCCTTTTTTGTTTTCTTTCTTAGTTTCCATATACTTATGATGTTTTAAATGTTTTTACAATAAAATATTGAATAAATAACCTGTAATTACAGCCGTAAGGAATATCACAGCTACAATCGTTGCTACCAACTTCTTGCGGAAAATGCTGGCAAGCATCGTCATTTCAGGGATTGCCATACCCGCACCGCCAATAACTAATGCTATCACAGTGCCGATGCTCATACCCTTAGCCATCAGGGCAACACCGATAGGAATGGCTGTCTCCGCACGGATATACAACGGAATACCTAACACAGCAGCTACAGGAATGGCAAACAGGTTGTCCGGTCCGGCAATCCTCAACACAAAATCCTGTGGCATATAGCCGTATATTCCTGCTCCGAGTGCGACTCCAACCAGCAAGTAGCCTAAAATCGGGCGTAGACTGCCCCAAGCCGAAACGAATGCTTCTCTCAGTTTACGCTTTATAGTCCATTGTCTCTTGTCCTCACTGCCTACGTTATGTTCGTTACGGAGACGTACGTTTTTCACATACTTCTGCATCCCCATTTTTTCCAATACCACACCGAACAGGACTGAGGCGGCGAAAGCTATAATGAAATATGCAAGCATAGCCTTTACGCCGACCATCGCCCCCAACATTCCTATTATTATAGGATTGAGCAACGGAGAAGCTATAAGGAATGACATGGTACTTCCAAAAGGAACTCCGGCATTGAGGAAACCTACTGTCATCGGAATGGTGGAACAAGCACAAAACGGTGTGAGTGCCCCGAATCCTGCTGCCATTACATTTCCTATAATACCTCGCCCCGAAAGCCATTTCTTGATTTTCTCCTGTGGAATATACATCAGTATTATTTCAACGGCTGCACTAATCAGCAGGAATAGTGCTATTAGCTCTGCCGTGATAAACACAAAGTATTTTAATGTTTCTATCAATGTGTTCATTGTTGAATTTTATTTGTTAAAACATTATTACGCAATAATACACTCCCACAGCTATGAATATGCCACCGACAATCCAGTTGAGCCACCTCTGTACGGTCCGCATCCTGCCGTAGAAGCTGCCGATGTGCTGAACGCTGAACGCCAATATCCATGCGACCACCAAAACAGGCAAGGCTGTGGCTATCGCAAACAATATCGGCAACAGATAACCTGCAGTGGCAGTGGCTGACATCGGTATCAGCATGCCGAAATAGAACACACCGCTTGTAGGGCAGAATGCCATCGCAAACAGCATTCCGAGCAGAAGAGCACCCCAGCCACCCCTGCGTGCCAGAGTCTCACCATTACCGTTGAATCCGAAAGATGGTAACTTGAGCTTGTTGCCCAACAGCATAAACGCTCCAATGAGCAGTAATGCCGGACCGATGACAATCTCCCCGTATGTGCCGATGAAATTCTGGATGCCGAACATGCTTGCGCCTTCTCTTAATATCACAATCAGCACAATTCCTAATGCCGTGTAGGCTATGACACGTCCAAGTGTGTATAGCAGCCCGTTCAGAAAAATGCGGCTCCGGCTCTCAATGTCCCTGCTGATGAACCCGATGGCGGCAATGTTTGTTGCCAATGGACATGGAGACACGGCCGTAAGCAAACCCAACAGGAAGGCTGTGAGAGCTGGAGTGGTGCTGCTGTCAAGCAAAGTTTGTAACCATTCCATAGATGTTCTATTTCAATAGGTTCTTAACTTTTCTCACTACCTCACTCTTGAATGTGTCGGGATTCTTCCTTGCATTGGCAAAAGCATACTGAGTGAGGTTCTCATGCGTCTCCTTACCGTTTTTCCACTTGCAGATGAACAGTGACGACCAAGTAACTTCATACTTCTCGGCAATCTTCTTGTTCTCAGGCTTTGAGATGTCGATAGTCCTAAATACCACAGTTCCTTTTTTAATCTCTTTTGCGAACTGTGCCATCACAGCCTCTTTGGTGTTTTTCTCAATCGCCATACATGTGGCGCATCGCTGTTTGCCGTGGAAATACAATATCTCCACACGGTCTTTCACATTCTTTGCCTGCTCCATTTTCGCAGCATTTTCATTTCTCACGCCATTGCCGCCATAGGCAGCCAGTCCAAGACATACGGCTAAAGCCAAAATAACTTTCCTCATAATTCAAACTTTTATATTTAATATGTTAAACTTTTGTTCATGTATTTGTATTATATATGTTTGTAATTCGTAAAACAACGAACATCTGTTATAAAAAAATGTTGTTATCCGCAACAACTGTCTTTTTTGCACACGCTTTTCCCAAAGAACTCAGTGAAAAGCATAGAAGCAATCTTCCAATTCTCACGGTTTAAGCAATATTTCACCTTGGGAGTCTCTATCTCTCCCTGTATCAGTCCTGCCTCCTTCAACTCCTTCAGGTGCTGTGACACCGTAGCTTTAGAGATAGGTAGCACCTCATGAATGTCTCCGAAGAAGCATGTGTCCTGCTTTGTCAGAAATTCAAGAATAGCCATTCTTGCAGGATGCCCCATAGCTTTTGCAAATCTTGCAATTTGTTCCTGTTTTGTTGTATAATCCTTATTTTCCATTTGATGCCTTATTGTTTGTTGTTCGCAAAATTACGAACAATATTTGTGATATCTTCAAAATAACAAAATAAATATTCATTTTCCCGTAAATAATTGACACAAATCAATTAGGGCGATAAAAACCACACATTTCTACCAATAATTTTATATTTTACAATTGACTAAATAAAGGATTTATAATGTCGTTTGTATTCATTTCATTACATATATTTTACTCATTATACGACAATTTGCTATCTATCACTCAACTCCATACCCCAACCTGTTCTTATTTTCACATTGTAGTAACCTTCCCTCCCATATCAAGTCTGACATCCGTCAACGTTTTGGTGAAAAAGTCTTTAAATAAGGCTCTACCGATATTGTCCGTGGATGAGAGGCATGGCTACTAGCCAAATATCCTG
>OHAY01001099.1_pt1 | contig 25991 bp, 26 predicted proteins | sample 1577191 | NCBI WGS metagenome assembly OHAY01 (sample SAMEA3541504, study PRJEB24748) | human gut metagenome | biome: human gut; feature: human-associated habitat; material: faeces | place: China | collected 2012 | reverse complement strand
ATCACGACGAAACACGAACGTTCCATCCGCATGGGTTATGAAGGTGAAGAACCGATCTCCCCGATGGCTAAATTCATGTTCCCGATTATGATCGTTATCGTTGCTGGTATCGTAGCTCCGATTTCTGTAGCTTTGATCGGTGCCCTCATGTTTGGTAACTTGCTGAAAGAATCCGGCGTTACGGATTCCCTCTCCAACTGTGCACAGAATGAATTGTCCAACTTGGTAACTCTTCTCTTGGGCATCACTGTTGGCGGTACGATGACTGCTGAACGTTTCTTGACTTTCGACGTTTTGAAGATCCTGATCCTCGGCGCAGTTGCTTTCGTATTCGATACGGTTGGCGGTGTTCTCTTTGCTAAATTGCTCAACATGTTCCGGTCGAAGAAAATCAACCCGATGATCGGCGCTTGCGGTATCTCCGCTTTCCCGATGTCCGGTCGTGTTATTGCAAAAATGGCTCTGAAAGAAGACCCGACAAACTTTATTATTCAGCATGCTATCGGTGTTAACGTAGCTGGTCAGATCGCCTCTGTTGTTGCTGGTGGTCTTATCCTCGCGTTGATTCCGGCTTTAGGTAAATAAGGAGGTCTGAATCATGAGTGCAGTTGAAGCGGCTACTACAATGCTATTTATCGCATTGCCGGTAATGTTTGCGGTTATTGCAGTATTCATCGGCTTTACGGTAGGCCTGAAAAAACTCTTCCCTGGTAAAGAAGAAGCTTAACTAATCAAGAGGCTCTGCAAACTGCTTAGCTGAGCCTCTTAAAATGAGACTGGAGGTTTTCCTTATGGAAATGTCTGCTGCTGCGCTGGCATCATTGTTAGCGCTTGTATTTATCGTTATTCTTTCCTGCTTTAAAGAAATTAACGTAGGTATCCTCGGGGTTGCAGCTGCAATCATCGTCGGTATTGTTTGGTCTGGAATGAAAGTTGGCGCCATCTATAAAGGCTGGCCAATTTCCCTGTTTATGATTCTTGTCGGCGTAACCTTCATGTTTGCCTGTGCACAGGTAAACGGTACGATGGAAAAAGTATCGGCATACTGCGTACGCTCCGTTGGCAACAACGTAGCGCTCCTGCCGGTAATTTACTTCATTCTCGTAACGGTTATCACCACTATCGGCCCTGGCAACATTGCTGCTACAGCTTTGCTGGCTCCAGTAGGTATGGCTCTCGCTGGCCGTATCGGTTTGCCTCCGATGTGTATGACAATGATGATCGTCGGCGCTGCAAACGGCGCTGCATTCTCTCCGTTTGCTCCGACCGGTATCATCTCCAACGGTTTGATCGCTAAAAATGCAGCTGTTATGAATATTCCTGCCGAATATCTCGATACGTTGGCTTGGAAAATCCACTGGAACTCTGAAATCGTTCAGGGGATCATCAACTGGGGTGGCTTCTTTGCTGTAGGCGGTCTGAAATGGATGAGAAACATTAAAGGCAATGCTTCTTTCTCCATCGATGAAATCGCTCCGAAACCGGCTCCATTCGATATGAAACAGTGGTACACTCTGGCTTCTATCGCATTCTTGGTTATCACCGTTATCGCATTCAAATGGGATGTTGGCGCTGTTGCTTTCTGCATTGGTGCAACGTACATTCTCCTTGGTATCGCTGATGATGCCGAAGCCGTACGGAAAATGCCTTGGGGCGTTATCGTTATGGTTTGCGGTATGTCCGTTCTTATCGACATCATGGACAAAGCCGGCGGTCTGAATGCACTGATCGACATGATCGGTTCTGTTTCCAACGGAACGACGGTCAATGCAGTCGTAGCATTCATCGCAGGTTTGATTTCCGCATACTCCAGCTCCTCTGGCGTAGTTATGCCGATGTTCCTCAGCATGCTCCCTGGTTTGCTGGAAAGCGTAGGTACTTTGGGAGATACAAATGCGGCTATCGCGTTGGCATCTTCTATTGATATCGGCGCACACGTAGTTGATACGTCCCCGCTCTCCACGCTGGGTGCTCTTTGTATCGCTAACGCGGCTGTTGATGATGCTGGTAAAGCAAAATTGTTCCGTAACCTTATGATTTGGGGTATTTCGATGTCCGTAGTCGGCGCTATCGTTTGCTACATTGCATTTGGTATCTTGGGACTCTAATCAACAGTTCGGGTATTACCGTTAATACTCAAAAAGGATTCAGGAAATTCCTGAATCCTTTTTCTTTTTCTATCTTTTCTCTCTCCTACTTTCATTACTGCCCGCTTTTTCTTTACCATATATCTCCGCTAATATCGCAGCCGCAGTCCGCAGGATAATCCCTATCACGCTTGCAATGTACCACCTAAAAAACGATCCTACACCTTCGCAAAGCATTTCTTTACTCCTACCGCTTCTTTCTCCTGCTCATAGGTTATACGAAATTCCCCACTCATTAGAGCCGGTTTTTCTAACCGCGCTCTCCTACAACTTCTTTCCTGCCATTCATTTCCTATGTCGCAAACTAACCTATTATATACTATATTATATATAGCCCTTGATCCTCTCTATAAGAAAAGCTGCCGTTCTTATCTGCATTGTGCTCAGCTTTTTCTCAAACATCTGCAGACTATTATTAGCCGTCTCCACGATATGGCTACTCATTCTCTCTGTTTGCGCACCGATCATACGCCCTCACAGTCTTCATAGACCAGCGCAAAAAACAGCAGTACCTTCACGCGCCTGCTTTTACTCTTTATATTCTCCCTATATTTCGTCGCCTTATACACTGCAGCCGCCCCTCGCTCTTTTATTGCTCTTCTTATCACCCTCACGCAATAGCAAAAGCTCTCTCAAAAAAATAGCAGCGGCTATACAAAAGTAAAACCGCTCCTCTATCGCATTCCCATGCGCCCTTAAAAGAATTTCTGCCAACTTTCAATCACGCTTGCCCCATCACAAATAACCATATTTTCTCGTTCTTTTTCCTGCTATTTACTCTGCTTCTTCCTGTGTCTTACCTTACCTATTTGCTTCCAGTTCTCTCAAACATTGCTCCTATGTAAACACGGCTTTCACCTGCATCCCGCTTTTATATACGGTTTGAATTAAATATCAGAAATATAGGAAGCATCACGTAAATAAGGTCAGCAAATTTTTACAGTGCTTTTTATATACATAAGCAATAAATAAAAATCTTCCAAACAAAAAGAGCGCCCTGAGACGCTCTTTTTACGTATCCAACGATTTTATTTAATCCGAACAGGGACTTCCTGTGCCGTTGAAACGCGGCTGCGCAGCGTATTTACCACAAGAGCTGTTCCCAAAACAATAGCAACACACGTTATTTCAATTACCATTTTATACGACTCCAAACCGCTCATTGCCGGATCGGTAATCAGCATACCGCCGGCAGCCCAACCCAAAATGCCGCCGCCGACATAAAGGATTGCCGGATATCGTTCAATCAGTTTAATGAATATACTGCTGCCCCACACAATGATCGGCACAGTAATCGCCATACCAATCACGACAAGTTCGAGATGCCCCTGCGAAGCGCCGACAACCCCGATCACATTATCAATCCCCATTACACCATCCGCAACCATAATCGTCGTGATCGCACCGCGCAAGTTGGTCTTGGCTTCAATGTGATGCTCGCTCTCTTTTTTTACCAGCAGAGAATAGCCAATCCACAGCAGCAGCAGCGCACCTATAATACGAAGATAGGGTATCGAAAGCAGCCATACTACCAGAAATGCCATGAGCACGCGTACGCCAATCGCTCCGGCAGTTCCCCAGAGAATGGCTTTCTTTTGCAAATGCTGCGGCAAATTCCGAGCTGCCAATGCAATCACGATGGCATTATCTCCGGCTAATACGATATCCAGTAAAATGATTTGCAATAACCCAATTAATGCTGTTGTTGTGAATAAATTTTCCAATTAAGACATCCTTTCCACTAAAGAAATAATAAAAATAAAACTTCGTGGTATTAAAATAACCAGTCAATCCGTCTATGCAGATGATGGCTGGTTATTTTAGTATCACTGAATTACATATAAAGCATACTATAATTTTTTTGCAATTTCAATATACGGAACCTATTTTTTATAATTTGTTTATATTTTCATTATTCAGAATAATTAATGAATTATCAGGGATATTTATATTTTTTTACCTCCTTTTTTATGCCTGTTTGGCATTATTTTTTATATATGTTAGAATGAGACTGCAGTATTATTACTTTTCGTCATATTTAGTCGTTGAGGTGTATCATGAAACAAACGTATTCGTATAAAGAAAAAATCATTCAATTTTTTCTTCTTTTTCTTCCTATCTTTTTAACGCAGGCATCCCTGATCGGTACCAATGTATTATCTACGGTATTCAGCGGGCATGCCAGCACCATTGATTTAGCAGGGATCGCAATCGGTTCTAATCTCTGGATCCCTATTTATACCGGTATGATCGGCGTATTCCTCGGCATTACCCCGATCCTATCTCAATATCTGGGAGCCCAACGTCTGGACCGCATCGCCCCGACCATTTGGCAGGGAATCTATATCGCTGTATTTTCCGGTTTATTGATTCTTCTAATCGGATTCCTGGCTGCGGATCTTATTTTATCTCATATGCAGCTGGATCCGGCAGTCTATCATATCGCCATCACGTATCTTGCCATCATTGCTGCTGCGATCATTCCTGTCTTTATTCTTACTACGCTTCGAAATGTTGTGGATTCCCACGGTTTTACCCATTTATCTATGGGCGTACTTCTTTTTCATTTTTGCATGGTAACCTTTCTTTTCTATGGACTTGTCTTCGGCAATTTTGGATTCCCCCGCTTCGGCGGACTTGGAACCGGCTATGCTCTTGTCATTGCCGACTGGGTCACCTGTATTTTATTCTTTTTAATCCTTCGTTATAAAGAGCCTTTCCGCTCTTATGCACTGTTCCGGCATATTCCCGCTCCTTCCTGGATGCTCTGCCGGGAACAATTAAAAGTAGGCATTCCTATCGGGATTTCTATTTTCTGCGAAGTGAGTATATTCAGTATTGTTACATTGTTAATGAGTGAGTTTGGCACGCAGGTGATCGCCGCACATCAGTCTGCCATTTCTTTTGCTACGCTTACCTACATTATACCGGTAAGTCTGGCAATGACTAGTACGATCCTCATCAGCTATGAAATTGGTGCAAAACGCTTTCATGATGTCCGGCAATACACCTATATCACGCTGGGTATCACCGCATGTTTGGCTCTTTCCGTCGCGGCTTTTGCTTTTTTCAATCTGCCGCTGATCGCCTCCTTCCTAAGCAGCGACAAACAGCTGCTCCCATTGCTGTCTCAATTCATCGTATACAGTGTATTTTATATTTTAACTGACGCATTCGGCACTCCTACCCAGGGAATATTGCGGGGATATAAAGACGTCAAAATCATTTCTATCGGCGCATTTATCTGTTATTGGATTATTAGCCTTCCTTTAGGATATATACTGGCTCATTATACGCCCCTTCAACCTTTCGGCTACTGGGCAGGACTAAGCGTAGGACTTACTATCGCAGGCTGTATTTACAACTATCGGCTATATCAGACGCAGAAAAAATATTACCAAGAATAAAAGCAGGCTAAAAAGCCTGCTTTTATCACGTTTATGCCGTTTCTTTGCCATACAGCCTTATTATTTTTCTTCTGCCTCATATTTTTAAATCGCGATTCACGTTCTCCACGACGATGAGGCTTTTCCCAGCCTTCTTCGCTGCCTGCGGCAATACCTCTCTATTCCAGCTACTTTTTATTTTCTTTCACGCTTCCTGTTCTCTCTTTTTCTTTTCCTCATGCTGCGCTTTCAATCGATTGCATTCAGCAAGCAAACGTCTATATCGTTCCTCTGCTTCCCGATTCTTTTTACAGGTTCAACGGCTTTCTTTATCTGTGGCTTGGGAGCCGGCGCCGGCTTTAATTCCCAGTCTAATTCTTCCCGCTTTCTTCCATGCCGCTGCTTCTCCAGCTGCTTTCTTTGCTCCCGCTCTTTTAAAGGAACTTCTTTATAAAAAGTGCACCAGGTCGCTCCAATACAATGAGAAAAAGCTTTAAGATCACAGTTTTTCTTCATCTCTTTTTGATAGTGCTCACACCAAGTCCTATGGCGCCGCGGATCATGTTCTCCCGTCCGAAGCGATCCTGTCATATTTTTTGATATCCCCATATTCCGCCCCTTTTTCTGCCTATATTTCTGCTTTACTCTAGTCCCTCTTATCCGCAGCACAGATGCAAAACAAGCTCTTCTGTGCTCTTTTCAAGCGAATGTTCCTTCAGCTATTGAATAATGCCTCTTCCTATGCCTTCTTTTGCCTTCCATAACAACGGCTTAGCCATTTTCAGAACGTTCTTTTTTATTTTCTTCCTTTAGCAAAAAATCTCCGTTTTCTAAAAACACCTCCCACTCAATCCTTTCACTCGTTCAGCCAATATACCCCCCCAATTATATTTTTATCATTACGCTCATAATAATACCGCGGCAGTATATTGTCAATGCATATATCGCAATCGACGCTATACTGCCGCGGCATATTTACTCTACACGTCTATATTCCTTGTTTATTTATGCTTTTATTGTATTGCTTTTCCTATTTGATATGCCCGCTGTATCGCTTCATGCCCTTCAATTTCTCCGGGCGCTGTCACGCCTCCGGCAAAAACAGTGCCAGCCAACGAAGCTTTTTCAAAGCAGTCAATCCACCCCTGCAGCCCTTTCTCTGCGCCTTCTATTGCATGAACATCTGTATCCGCAGCCGCCGCTAACAAATATACATCTCGAAACTCATATTCTGCGCTAAATATGGGCGTCGTCCGATCCAACATCGTTTTCATTTGTCCCGCCATTTCATAAAAATAAATCGGTGTAGCAAACACAACGACCTGAGCCTGCTGTATTTTTCTTACAATTTCCGGCGCATCATCTTGTATAGTACAGACATTTGTCGTATTACAAACCATACAGCCGCTGCAATACCGGATTTCTTTTCCCTTTAACGGAATCCATTCCACGGTATGCCCAGATTCTTCCGCGCCTCGCCGAAAAGCTTCTGCTAACATTTCTGAATTGCTCTTGGATCGCATACTGCTGACAAGTATCGTAATCTTCTTTTTCATATCTTCCACTCCTTTTGATTCTCATCTTACTCTCAGTATACTCTTTGGAGTGCGCTTCAAGTCAAGCTTTCTTCTGCTTAATTTTTCTTTACTGACTATATTGTCAGTAAAACTGCCGATCTGCACAGCTGTCAATAAAAAATACGGCAGCAAGCTGCTGCCTGCTGCCATACCTCTTATCTTACGTTCTCATCATATAGGAATCTGGCATAAATCCAGCCACCAGTGCCAGTATATACTCAGTTCTATATATCACTAAACGCACACACTTACAGAAAAGTTCCATCACATTTCTTCACTTTTCCGAATTTAAGGTACTGCCTAGATCTGTTATACAAAGCAAATGTATCTATAGTATGCATGCACCTAAATTCACCGCTGCGTTATGCCGTTGCCTTTTACTGATTATTCGTGGTGATGTCCGCCGCACCCCTGATGATCTTCGCCGCAGCCATGTCCGTTTCCATGATGAGCATGATGGCCTTCACCGTGATGACTGCATTTTGCCTGCGGATCATAAGCCAATGTTCCCGCCAAATATTGCTGTACCGCTTCATCTGCACAACCTTGCACACCGCCGAAAATTTTGATTTCAGCTTCAGCGAGAGCCGTCTGTGCGCCCGCGCCAATCCCGCCGCAAATCAGCACGTCAATTTTTTGCTCCTGCAAAAATGCAGCCAGCGCGCCATGCCCACTTCCATTCGTATCTATAATTGCAGACGATATCACACGGCCATCCTGCACCTCATATACCTTAAACTGAGCCGTATGCCCAAAATGCTGAAAAATCATCCCGTCTTCATACGTAACCGCGATCTTCATATCCGATTCCATCCTTTCTCCTATTCCTACTCCATTTAAAAATCAAATTTTCCGTCGTTCTTTTCTTCCAATGCCTTGATCATATGATAAGCAAATTCATTATACGGCGTCGGAATATTCCATTCTTTTCCCATACGGATCATTGCGCCAGCAAACATTTCAATTTCTGTATGCCGCTTCGCATCTAAATCCTGCAGCGTTGAAAAGCGAGCCGTCGGAGGAGCAGAACTGCTTCCGTTTCTGGCCGTATTGCTTTCATCTGCAATATCGATGCCTTTTGCTTTTGCAACCGCCACCACTTCGCTCCGCAAATGCCGGCATAACGCCATCACATGTTCACTGCCTGCATAGGCGCCAAAACCGCAGCCCACCATTGCCTGCGGCAAATTCTTACTCACATTCAGCGCATATTTGTACCAGATATCCTGAATAATATTCTTGCATTCATGATAATGCAGCTGCGATGAAGCAAATAACGAGCGAACCGCTGCCATTTGTTCTTCCGTAATCTCTTTCGTTTTGCCAAAATAAATTCCCTGCGTAGTTTCAGGGACAAATGTGACTGCGTTGCCTTCTCGGGCCGCGACAATTTTTATCATGGAGTAGATGACATGGGAAGCGCCAATCCGGCTGGCGATCATCTCTTCGGAATCCACCCCGTTCATCAAACTCATCACAATAGTGTGTTCTTCTGCTATTGCCGCAATGGTATCCAGGCAGTTTGGCAAAGCGCCGTATTTAACGGCTATAAAAAGCATATCCACGCCTTTTGCTTCTTCCGGCGTCTTTACGATCGGATAGACTGTTTGTCCATTGATCATCAAGCCTTCGCTCTCCAGCCGTGCTTTTCTCTCCCCCTCGGCTATTACCCATAGATTTTCTTGTAAACAGTCCTGCAGTCCATAGATTAGATAACTTCCTACCGCTCCTACCCCCAGTACTGCTGCGGTTTTTATCTGCATACTATCTCTCCTTTATTTTCATTTCTATGATATATCATACCTCATTTCCAAAAGAAAGTCAGGCGTAAAAATAAAACAGGCGCCAAAAAACGCCTGTTCTGTCTTTATTTGACATATCGTAAAAGTACGCCGTCGCCGTTTAGGATGTTAGCTTCCTTAATATGAAAATATTTAGGAAAATGCTGCTTCTGCAAAGAGCCCGTCATCGTCAGTGCGTCCCGGGTTCCATCGACTGCCGCCCCAATCACCAAACTGATTTCATCCACCAAATCCTTATCCATAAAAACAGCGTTGATTTCCGCACCGCCGCAGAGCATAAACGTTGTTACGCCATATTGCTCTTTTAGTTTTTGCAAAAAGAGCGCCGGATCAAAGTCCTCTTTTCCCGCAAACATATACGGAATATGCATATCGTCATAGTACGCAAGCACTTCCGGCGGTACCGCTTCTGTCAGCACTTCTAAAATCAGGCTCCTATGTCCGGCGTATTCCAATATATTACTGTCCCAGCGCAATTTTCCTTTTCGGTCAAATGCCACGCAAAGGAATTCTCCTTTTCCCGGAAGCTGAATCTTATCTTCATACGTTACGGCTCTGTTTTTATATGCTGTCATATCCACACTTCGGTCCGTTTGAAAGGTAGCCCGGCCGCAGCCGTACGCCTGCCCTTGTTCAAAAATCATCTGATCATATACAGCGCCTACCTGCTCATAAGCTTCATTTCCCTCAAACTCAATACTAATTTTTCCATCGATCGTAGTCATCATATGACAAATAACATACGCTCTATCCATCCGAACTCCTCCTTGACTCCTAACGTTAGCTTTATTATGCTCCTTAAAGTTACGTCCAAGTCAAGAAAAAAATACCACTGCGTCCTTCTCTACACAGTGGTATTTTCAGAGTTCAAGTATTCACCAAGAGGTTATTAAATAGGTGTCCTGGGCCTATTTTCTTACAAGCGCTAGATTGTAATTGTAAAGTAAATACCGATATCTCTTGTTTGCAATTATACCATATTCTTTCCTTTCTTCCCAGCACTTTAATAGACTTTAACAAGACTTTAATCCGTCTTCAGTAGACTTTATCCTTTTTCTCTTTGTTTTTCATAAGCTGCGTTCTTTTATCCCTTTATATTCCTTACTTTTTATTGTCTATACTTTTTATTTTCTTCTTCATTTTCACCATGAAATACAGCAATTTTTCCTTGCTTTTTTATATTTTATCCATTGCAAAAAGACAGTTTCTTGTTTTTTATAAATTTTTTCTCAACAAATTCTTTCATCTCTAACGAAAAAGAGAAGCATCGCAGCTAACGATGCTTCTCTTTTTTATTTTGTATATTTTTTAAAAAATATTATGTGAATATTCATAGTAAAGCTCTTCCAATTTTACCATCAAATCGTTCATTTCGATCTGCATGTCAGAAGCTGCGTCATATTCACCGGCAATCAAAGCCGCTTTGATCCGACTGAGAAGCGACTGATTCTGCATGGTATCGCGGGCAATATATTTGCGCAATTCATTGATTTTTTCCCACCGCGCAATATCCAGTTCGTCTGCATCGCCGTTATGAACCGGTACATAAGAGCGAACCAAATCAAGGTTTTCTGCCAGTATCCGATATGCCAGTTCCAGTTTCCAACGATTCAGCGCGCCTTCAATAAAGGAGTCCATCAATCGTTCCGGAAATGCTTCTTCATGAGCCAGTGCTTTTTTCTTTTCCGGATATTTTTTCAATGCACAAATATTTTCCCATACGGTTGCAGGCGGTTTTCCAAACATAGCGTCCCGTTCTTCTGCGGTGAAGTCTTCAAACACATCGTGTTCACTGCGGTATGCCCGATCTTTTTCAAGATATGCTGCTTCTTCCCCAGCTTTTTTAGAAATTTCAGCCAGCAAATCGTCATTTGTTTTGCCGGAGCTAAGCGCATATTTAATACCGTCCAATGCCGCCAGATAGAAGAGGGCGATAGCAATATACGTATTTGTATATGGATTTGGCGAACGCATTTCAAAGCGTGTCGCTTTATCATTTTCTATATCCCGGATCACACCGGCCAAAATTGTCCGGTTACGAGACGGAACATCCGGCGTTTCCCCTCCCAGAGAAGTAACGATGCATACCGGCGCTTCAAAGCCAGGTTTCAATCGGTTCAGCGAATCTGTCGTTGTCGATACGAACGGATTGATGATTTCATAATGTTTCAAAATCCCCATAATAGCGCCGTACCCTACATTGCTCAGGAATGCTTTCTTCATATCCGCCGGCGAAAACAGATTGATGAATTTGCCGTTTTTCAATTTTGCACCTAAACCAATGTGCGTATGTTCGCCGCTTCCGGCTACGCCGATAATCGGTTTTGCTTTAAAGGTAACTTCCAGTCCATTTTCCCGAAACACTTCCCGTACGATGATCCGCGCCTGCAGTTCATTATCGGCGGTCTGTACCGGGTTCGTATGGAATTTCCAGTCTACTTCCAGCTGTTCCAGGATATAGGTCAAATTACCGGAATCATCGATCTGCGCTTTTACGCCGCCTACTTCTTTGTGTCCCATTTCCGGGCAAAGTCCATACTGAGCCAACCGTTCTACCGTCTTTTCCAGGCACGTGCGAACAACGCCGTGGGTTCTCTGCCAATACTGTTCCTGCATTTTCTGAGAAACAGAGAGTGCTCGTGTCTCAACATCCTGCGTCGGTGATTTTACCCAAAATTCCAATTCCGTTGCCGTGGTAAATGCCAGTTCCTCTATATCGTCTGCCCGCACCGGCAAATCGTTCATTGGATATTTTTTCATCACTTCCAGCATTTCTTTTTCTACATACCGGATCGTATCCGCCAAAATCGCACGGGAATCGACATGGCTGCCATTATGGATCAGATACGCCGGAATACGCAGAGAGCCCACAGGTTTTCCCGTTTCTTCATCAATATTGCCGTCATTGTAATCAACGAACCAGTTGACGCTGGGATCCGCGATCATATCTACACGGGCGTTGTTTAAAGATGCGATTCCGGGAAGAACTACAGAAGAGCCGTCCGTCTGTACGGCAGTGCCCTGGAAGAACGATTCATAATCTTCAAAAAAAGCTTCAATAGGAATCTTTTCGTCCGTATCATTCCCTGCCAAGTCAACGCCTACGAGCGAAACAAATTTTATTTCCGGATGCTGTTCCAGCAATGCAAGAACCCCTTCTTTTCCATACTGACCTGCTGGAATGACATACAATAATTCATCTGCTTTGTACATATGATCTCCTCCTCTGAGTAAATAAAAAGACTCCTATCCCTATGGAATAGAAGTCTTCATTGACTTACTTGAAGTATTTGATTTATAGGCAAATTATACGCAATACACGTTGCCTTGTCAAGAACTTTTTTATGCTAGTTCTTCTTTTACGATGCGAGAAATAACACCGCCGTCAGCTTGTCCTTTCAATTTCGGCATAACCAGCTTCATCACAGCTCCCATGTTGAGGGATTCACCGCTGTGCGTCGCCAAAATATCCCGGACGATTTGCCGAACCTCTTCTTCAGAAAGCTGTTTTGGAAGATATTTTTCCAAAATCGCCATTTCCGCTTTGGTTTGTTCTGCCAAATCGGAACGGTTTGCCTGTTCAAATTCATGAAGAGCATCACGGCGCATCTTCATTTCTTTTACCAGGACGTTTTGTACTTCTGCTTCTTCCAATTCCCGCTTTTCGTTGATTTCTACATTTTTTATGCTGGCGCGGATCATACGAATGACAGACAATGCCAATTTACCGTTTTCCCGGTCTTTCATCGCTGCTTTCATATCGTCCAGCAACTGCTGTTTTAACGACATGCAGATCACTACCTATCTTATGCTTTGAATTTACGTTTACGAGCAGCCTCTGATTTTTTCTTTCTACGTACACTCGGTTTTTCATAGTGTTCGCGTTTTCTTACTTCAGAAAGAACCCCTGCTTTCTGGCAAGAACGTTTGAACCGACGAAGTGCACTATCGAGAGTTTCGTTTTTACCAACTTTGATTTCCGACATCTATATCCCTCCCTCCAGTATATTTTAGGGAGTGCTTGTTATCATGCACACTATATAATTATAGTCAAAACATGAATTCTTGTCAATAATTATACCCCTGGCCAGCCTAATTCTTTTCCGCCGATCAGGTGAGCATGCATATGATGCACCGTCTGTCCTGCGCTTTCTCCCGTGTTGAAAATCAACCGGTATCCTGTCTTATCCAAACCAAGCTGCTGCGCTACTTTCTGCACCGTCGGAAGATACAGTGCCGTCACGGCTTCATCCTCTTTTGTAATCGCTGCAATGCTCTGAATGTGTTTCTTGGGAATGATCAGCACATGAACCGGCGCTACCGGGCTGATGTCTTCAAAAGCGTAAAAATTCTCATCTTCGTACACTTTTTTGCTGGGAATCTCTCCTTTGATAATACTGCAAAAAATACAATCCATGACCTTGTCCCCCTTGTTATACCGGCTCCCCGATCAGAGTGCCGTTTTCTATGCCTTTTATCGCTGCCCGAACAATATGTCCGGCAGCTTCTTCAGAAGCGGGAAACTGCACGCGTATATATTGCTCGGAAAAGCCTTCTGCTATATTATTTTCTACCTTTTCAACCAAAACTGCAACTGTTTTTCCTATTAAAGATTTCTGATATCGCTCTTGACCTTCTTCCGATACCTGATTAAGCTGCCGCACCCGTTCTTTCTTTACCGCTTCCGGGATCTGTTCTTTCATTGCCGCGGCCGGAGTTCCCTGCCGCGCCGAGTAAGGGAACGCATGGATATGGGAGAATCCTAACTGCCGCACCGTTTCCAATGTTTCTTCAAACAACTCGTCCGATTCGCCGGGGAATCCGGCTATGACATCGGTTGTTACCGCCAAATCCGGTATTCTTTCTCTCAGTTCTTCTATAAGAGTGATAAACTGCTCTTTCGTATAGTGGCGGTTCATAGCTTTTAAAATCGGATTGGAGCCGGACTGGATCGGCAAATGAAGATGCGGGCACATGCGTTCCTCTTCATTAATCAGGCGGATCAGTTTCTCCGACACTTCTACGGATTCGATCGATCCCAATCGTATTCTTTCTGCTTTTGTCTGCTGCAGCAGCGCTTCTACTACATCTGCTAAGGCAGGACGGTCTGGCAGATCCAGACCATATGCGCCTAAATGAATCCCGGTCAGCACCAATTCTTTAAATCCATGGGCAACAAGCCGATTGGCTTCCTCTACAATATGAGGGATTTCCCGGGATTTTAGTTTGCCCCGGGTATAGGGAATAATACAATAGCTGCAAAAATTATTGCATCCTTCCTGGATCTTTAAATGCGCTCTTGTATGAGATATCGCCATCGGATACAGCGGCAGTTCTTCAAATCGGTTATATTCCCGCACATTATGCACGGCAGTCCGCACATGTTTATCGCTGTCTGCCAGATATTCTTCTACCAGCGATACGATTTGATGGCGTTCATTCGTACCGATAACGATATTCACGCCTTCGATAGCTGCGATCAATTCCGGCGCAAGCTGTGCATAACAGCCGGTAACAACAATAACGGCCTGCTCATTTTGCTTTTTGGCCCGGTAAATCAGCTGGCGTGATTTCCGTTCGCCCATATGCGTAACGGAGCAGGTATTGATCACATAAATATCCGCCGTACTATCAAACGGAGCTTCTTCATATCCAGCGGCCAAAAACAGCCCCCGCATTCCGTCTGTATCGTACTGATTTACTTTACACCCTAAGGTCACAAAAGCAACTTTCTTCATTCTTTCACCTAAATCCTCTCTCATACATCACAATAGCCGCAGCAGATACTGCCGCAGTCTCTGCCCGCAGAATACGCGGTCCCAACGATACTAAAGAAACCCGCGGTCCGCCGGCTGCTTGTATTTGGGCGATTTCTTCTTTGGAAAATCCGCCTTCAGGCCCAATCACCAGTATCGTTTTTTTATTTTCTTTTTGGCACGCAGCCCGAAGAGAACCTTCTTCTTCCCGTTCGTAGGGAACAATATATTCCCAGTCCGCATAAGCTTCCAGCAGCTGAGGCAGCGTCAGACAGTCCGACAGCCAAGGTATCTCGCTGCGGCCGCACTGCTTTGCCGCTTCTGTCTGAATCCGCTCCCACCGCTTTTTTCGCTCCGGCCATTTCTTTGCTTCCATTTTCACGACGCAATGCTGCATTTGCAGCGGAATAACGCCGGCTATGCCAAGCTCTGCTGTCTTTTGCAGCACCCACTCCAATTTATCGCTTTTAAGCAGTCCAATGGCAAGAATAAGCTCCTGTCCCGTATCCTGCTTCTGCTCTTTTAACGCACCGCGCCGCAAGGTAACGACTTTATCCTCCCAAGCAGTTATTTCCGCTTCATAGGTATTTCCGCAGCTATCTGTAACCAGCAGGCAATCACCGATAGTATGCCGGAGTACCTGCATAATATGCCGCGAATCCTCCGGCGACAAAACGATCCTCTCTGCTGCCGGTACTGAAATAAATACTTTTTTCATTCTATTTTTTCCTTAACTGCAGCGCAAACCAGTTTTTCTGGCACCGTATTTTCTCAATATAAAACGCAGAGGCTGCCACAGCACGCGCCACATCATCCACACGGCTGTCAATAATACCGCTGACAATGCATATCCCATCGTCGGCCAATACCCGCTCTACGTCCTGAAGCAGCAAAATAATCACATCGGCCACGATATTAGCTACCACGATATCCGCTTTTATGCCGGATACCCCGCTCAGCAAATCATGCTGGCCTACCTGTACCTGCTGTTCTACATGATTATATTTTACATTATATGCCGCACTTTTTACAGCCTCTGCATCTAAATCCAACGCATAGACTTCTTTTGCTCCCAGTTTTGCCGCCACAATGGCTAGAATCCCTGTCCCAGTGCCTACATCAACAATGCGCATCTCCGGCTGCACGGCTTCCTGCAGTAATCCGGCGCAAAGGGTCGTCGTTTCATGAAGGCCCGTTCCAAAAGCCATGCCCGGATCAATTTCAATAATCTGCTCCGCTTCTGATTTAGGCTGATAAGATTCCCAGTGCGGCTTTACAATAATATTCGGCGCAATTTCTTTTGGGTGAAAGTATTTTTTCCATTCATTGAGCCATGGCGTATCGTCTTCTACTGCAGACTGTATCGTATACGGCCCAATTTCTGCCGCCGCTTCCTGCAGCCGTTTCGCAACACGATTCATCGCCTCTATATCGGATTCTTCAAAATATCCGGATACCGTGCATTCTGTTTCAGCCGACTGCGGCGCTTCTACATAATCAAACAATACCCCGTCGTCTGCATTGGGCTGCAGCTGCGGATCATCAATGACCGCACCGTTACTGCCGCATTCATATAAAAGATTAGCCACCATATCGGTGGCTAATCTGGAAACTTTCACATTGATTGTTATCCAGTTCATATTTTATTCTCCAAAGATTTTTCCAAAAATACCTTTTCCTTTTTCATTGGCTTCCGACTTTTTTCCTCCGCCGTTTACCTGCTCTCCCCGTTCGTTGGCAAACTCGATGAGAAGTTCTTTCTCCCGATCGTTCAGCTTTCTGGGGATCGTAACATGTACGATAACATGCTGGTCGCCTCTGCGTTTGCTTCTAAGGAATGGAATTCCCCTGCCGCTCATGCGGAATATCGTATCCGGCTGCGTTCCGGCAGGAATCTTCAATTCCGCTTTCCCGTCTAATGTATCGACTTGAATCTCCGTTCCTAAAGCAGCTTGTGCAAAAGAAATATTTGCTTCCGTGATCACATCATTGCCATCACGGCGGAATTTTGAACTGCTCTTAACAAAGATATATACATACAAGTCTCCGCTGCTTCCGCCGCGAAGTCCGGGCTCGCCTTCACCAGCTACACGCAGGCGTGTGCCGTTGTCTACTCCGGCCGGAATGGTAAGTTTGATCTTTTTATTGACATTCACCGTTCCTCTGCCAGAGCAAGTCTTGCATTTTTCTTTAATCAGCTTGCCTGTACCGCCGCATGTACGGCAGGTGCGCATATTCACCATCTGTCCGAAAGGAGTATTCTGCACCACTTGCTCCTGCCCGCTTCCGTGACAAGTCGGACAAGTGTCTACAGAAGTTCCCGGTTCCGCGCCTGTGCCATGACAATGACTGCAAGTATCTTTCTTCGGAAGGGAAATTTCCATTTCTGTGCCAAATGCAGCTTCTTCAAAAGAAATTTTTATATCATACCGCAAATCGGCACCGCGTTCCGGAGCGTTCGGGTTTCGGCGGGCACCGCCGAAACCACCGAAAATATCTCCAAAAATATCTTCAAATCCTCCGAAACCACCGGCATTAAATCCGCCGCTTCTAAATCCGCCAAAGTCGCCGTATCCTCCGGCGCCGCCAGAGGCGCCGGCAGTATAGGCTTCATGTCCAAACTGATCGTACTGTGCCCGCTTTTCTTTATTGGACAATACATTGTACGCTTCATTGGCTTCTTTGAACTTTTCTTCCGCTTCTTTCGGATTATCTTTATTTACGTCCGGGTGATATTTACGCGCCAGCTTACGGAAAGCCTTTTTTATTTCGTCTTCTGTAGCTGTTTTACTGACGCCTAACACGTCATAATAATTTCTTGCGCTCATATATCATACCTCGTTTTTATTTCTTATCTTCGTCCACGACTTTATAATCCGCGTCTACTACGTTGTCCGCATTGTCTGCGCCGCTGGTCTGTTCCTGCTGCGGAGCACCTTCTGCTGCTCCGGCTGCCTGTGCCTGTTCATACGCTGCGGAAGACAATTCATACAACGGTTTTGTCAATGCTTCCGTATCCGCTTTGATCTTTTCAATATCTTCTGTTTTCAACGTTTCTTTTAACGCAGCTACCGCAGCTTCTACTTCTTTTACTTTAGCAGCGTCCGCTTTATCGCCAAAATCTTTAATTGCTTTTTCAGCCTGATAGATCAAAGAGTCGGCATTGTTTTTCACTTCGATCGCTTCTTTGCGTTTTTTATCTTCTGCGGCATGTGCTTCCGCTTCTTTTACCATACGATCGATTTCGCTCTGATCCAAGCCGCTGGATGCAGTGATCGTGATTTTCTGTTCTTTGCCAGTACCCAGATCTTTTGCAGATACATGTACGATACCGTTTGCATCGATATCGAACGTAACTTCGATACGAGGTACTCCGCGCGGTGCTGCCGGGATACCCGTCAGTTCGAACCGGCCCAGCGTTTTGTTGTCCGCTGCCATTTCCCGTTCACCCTGCAATACATGTACGTCAACCGACGGCTGATTATCTACGGCCGTGGAGAATACCTGGCTCTTAGACGTCGGAATCGTCGTATTCCGTTCAATAATCTTGGTAGCTACGCCGCCCAAGGTTTCAATCCCCAGGGACAACGGAGTAACATCGAGAAGCAATACGTCTTTTACTTCGCCAACCAATACGCCGGCCTGGATTGCCGCACCGACAGCAACGGATTCATCCGGGTTTACCCCTTTATACGGTTCTTTGCCCAAAATTTTCTTGATCGCTTCCTGTACTGCCGGAATACGGCTGGAACCGCCAACCAAAATAACTTTATCAATTTCGTTAATCGACAGACCGGAATCGGCAATTGCTTTTTTCGTCGGTTCCATCGTTCTTGCTACAAGATCTGCCGTCAATTCATCAAATTTTGCCCGGGTCAGCGTCATATTCAAGTGTTTCGGACCGCTGGCATCGGCCGTAATAAACGGAAGGTTGATATCCGTGCTCAATACTGTGGACAATTCAATTTTTGCTTTTTCAGCCGCTTCTTTCAACCGCTGTTCCGCCATTGGATCTTTCGAAAGATCGATGCCTTCCTGTTTCAGGAATTCAGCGATAATCCATTTCATAACCGCGTTGTCAAAGTCGTCGCCGCCAAGGTGCGTATCCCCGTTAGTTGCTTTTACTTCAAATACGCCTTCGCTGATTTCAAGGATAGATACGTCAAACGTACCGCCGCCCAAGTCGAATACGAGAATAGAGTGGTCGCCGCCTTTATCCAAGCCGTAAGCTAGAGAAGCTGCCGTCGGTTCATTGATGATACGAAGTACTTCCAAGCCCGCAATCGCACCGGCATCTTTCGTTGCCTGCCGCTGGCTGTCAGAGAAGTAAGCCGGTACCGTGATAACGGCCTGCGTTACTTTTTCACCCAAATAAGCTTCTGCATCCTGTTTCAATTTCTGAAGAACCATCGCAGAAATTTCCTGCGGCGTATAGGATTTGCCATTAATCGTTACTTTATAGTCCGTCCCCATATGCCGTTTGATGGACGAAACTGTTCCGTCCGGATTAGAAATGGCCTGGCGTTTTGCCAGCTGGCCTACCAAGCGTTCGCCGTTTCTTGTAAAACCAACAACCGACGGAGTCAGGCGAGAGCCTTCGGCGTTCGCAATAACGACCGGTTCGCCGCCTTCCATAACTGCTACAACAGAGTTTGTCGTCCCCAAATCAATACCAATTACTTTTGACATAATACATTACCTCCTATATATGTATACCCAATATGTATTAACTATATTTCAAATAAAGGATTAACCTTTATTTACTACCTGCACCATGGAAGGACGAATCGTCCGATCGCCTACCATATACCCCTTCTGGAGTTCTCCGGCAATAAAGCCTTCTTCATATTCGTCGCTATCTATCCGCATGATCGCTTCATGATAGTTTGGATCAAATTCTTTGCCTACGGCTTCGATTTCTTTCAGTCCTTCTTTTTCCAGCGCCTGGAATAATTGGTTGTAAATCATTTCAAAGCCGTTCAGGAAAGATTCCATTTCCTGCGTCAAGCCGTCTTTTTTCTTGAGAGCCAGTTGGAACGTATCCAATACGGGCAGCAAATTCTTTATCACTTCTATTTTTACAACCAAAGACAGCTGTTCTTTCTCGCTCTGCGTCCGTTTCCGGAAATTGTCAAAATCCGCTTGCAGGCGTTTCAGCCGATTTTCCAACGCTTCCATTTCTTTTTGCTTTTCTTCTGCTTCCGGCGTCATCGCTTCGGTTTCTTCCGCCGTTTCCGCCTGCATTTCTTCGGCAGCCGCGGTTTCTTCCGTCATTTCTTCCTGTACCGTAGTTTGTTTGGTTTCTTCCATGATCGACTCCTTATCCCTTACCTTCATAATATTTTAACAATCGTGCGATATGCTGCTGCATAAATTCGAGCAATCCAATGATCTTTGCATATTCCATTCTCGTAGGGCCAACAATTGCCAGCGTTCCCAACACCTGATCTTCTGATTTAAACGTCGCCTGAACGACGCTGCAGTCTTTCATGGGCAGCAATTCATTTTCATCACCGATCCGAATCACCAGATCCTGCGAAGCATTGGGCTGAATCATATTCGTGACGGTATCGTTTTCTTCCAGCATAAAAAGCAGATCCCGCGCTTTATCCACATCCTTAAATTCCGGATTAGCAAATATTTCTGTCGCGCCGCCTTTATAGAGCCGCTGCTTTTGTTTAAAAGAACTCAGCAGCGAATGAAACGCCAGCCGATATAAATCGGAATCTTCAACCACCGCTTTATAAAAAGTATGGATACGAGCCATATTGACTTCACTTAACGGCAGCCCTGCCAAAAAACGGTTCATCTTTTCTCCGATCATATTCAGATCTTCGTTTGTAACGCCTTCCGGCCGCATAAAAATGGAATTTTCGATTTGTCCGTCATCCGTTACAACAATCAAGATAGAACGCTGTTCATCTAAAGGCAAAAAGCGCATATATTTGAATTTGGCAGACATTTTCTGCGTCGCCAGCACCAAGCCTACATTATGCGTAATCGCCGACAGCACTTTTGCCGTTGAGCGAAATACTTCGTCTACCGTTTTGGCTTTGGTATCAAACCAGGACTCTACAAACCGTTTTTCCTGTTCCGTCACCTGCTTCGGCTGAAGCAGACAATCCACATAAAACCGATATCCTTTCAAAGAGGGAATGCGTCCCGCCGACGTATGCGGCTGTTCCAGATAACCGAGCATTTCCAAATCAAACATCTCATTGCGGATCGTCGCGGGGCTGACCCCCAATTCATATTTACGGGCAATCGTACGAGAACCAACCGGTTCCGCAGAACTGATGTAATCTTGAATTATAGCGTTTAATATTTTTTGCTTTCGCTCATCCATCATCATCACCCTTATTATTAGCACTCATTCATATCGAGTGCTAAGAACTAATTAAAAGATACCACTAATAAGTCAAATTGTCAAACCTTTACAAAAAAATTCTGAAAATCTTTTCAACAAGATTTTCAGAATTTTTTGTTCATATTCTATTAGAAAGAAACGTCGATAACCGCCGACACGCCCACGCCCTGCACCCGGTTAAAATTTGCCGGATTTGCACTGGAGCTTGGGATCATCGCTTTGATCCGAAACATTTTTCCGTTGAATCCCGTTTCCAGCTGAATAACCGCTTCTACCTCATCAACGGCATCAGACGGTCCGGTAACCTGCGCTGCGCCAATATAACCGCCGCGCCCCGCGCTCAGGATAGGCACTACTTTTGTCGCATATCCGGTCCCTACGCCTTCTTTCATCAAGACTGAATTCAAAAAGCTGTTGACCTGCTCGCCAAACTGCTGCACCAAATAGCCGATGCCGCCAATCTTTACTACACTGCCCAGATCAAACGCCGATACAGCTGCAGTTCCGCCCGATCCCAACAGGGTTCCCACCAACATCGCTATGACTACTTGTTTTTTCATAATGCCCTCCTTTTTTAAAACAACTTATTGCGCCTGTTTCATCATTGCCAGCTTCGCCTGAATCATTAATGCGCATTCAATACGTTTTTTCTGCAGTTTACAGCTCAGTTCATACGGTTTATCGATTCCGCCGCCCAGTTTGATATTATTTGCATGGCAGCCGCCGCTGCAGAAAAATTTTGCCCAGCACTGTTTGCATTCTTCCTTAACCAATGCATGCGTTTCTCGGAATGCTTTCGGAATCTCCTGATTTTTGAGTCCTTCAAATACATTGCCCAGTACATACTCATCTTGTCCTACAAATTGGTGGCAAGGATAGATATCCCCATTTGGCGTTACTGCCATATATTCGTGACCAGCTCCGCAGCCGCGAATTCGCTTCGCCATACAGGGCCCTCTGTATAAATCCATATTAAAGTGGAAAAAGTTAAAGCCATTTCCTTTTTCGGCATATTCCAAAAACGCGTTTGCCAGCCGCTCATATTCTTCATAAATCTGCGGCAGATCTGCTTCCGTAATCAGGTAATCGCCATCTTCACCGACAACCGGCTCCATGGATAATTCTTTAAATCCTTCTTCGACCATAGAAAGCACATCGTTTGTAAAGTCCAGGTTATGGGAGGTATACGTTCCCCGCACATAATATTCTTCGCCGTTTCTGTGCTCCACCGCATATTTTAAATTTTTCAATACCTGGTCGTAGGTGCCGCCGCCCGCTGCATTGGGACGCATCCGGTCATGCACGTCTTTTCGTCCATCCAAGCTCAGCACCAGGCTGATATGATTTTCGTTCAGATACTCGACCTTATCCGGTGTAAGGAGCATTCCATTCGTAGTCAGCGTAAGTTTAAATATCTTATTGTGCTTCTTTTCCTGCTCCCGAATATAGGTAATCGTATCTTTCACGACGTCAAAATTCATCAGCGGCTCGCCGCCGAAAAAGTCTATTTCACAATGCTGTCTGGTACCGCAGCTTTGTATGATAAAATCCACCGCTTTTTTCGCAACGTCCAGGCTCATCATTTCCCGCTTATGCGAAGCATATTCTCCAGTAGAAGCAAAACAGTATTTGCACCGCAGGTTGCAGTCATGCGCAATATTCAGACATAGCGCCTTTACGATCGGCTTTTCCGCAGCTACTACTTCAAATTCTTCTGACATGGGCGCAAACAAAATCTCTTTTGCGATCAGTTCGTCCAATTCTTCCATACATTCGAGCAGTTCTGCTTCCGTATACTGTCCTTGCAGCGCCTGCAATGTTTCTTCTTTATTATCGCCTTTATACGTGTCGAGCACCTGATACGTCATATCGTCGATTACATTAATAATACCGCTGTTTACATCCAGCAAAATATTTAATCCATTCATTTGAAACTTGTGTATCAGTTTCGGAATTCCGTAATTCATGTATTTCCTCCTAGAAAAAACCCTCTGCACCATATTGGGCAGAGGGCTCTATTACCGTCAATTATTTTTTGCAGACCTGATTGCCTACTGTGCAGGACGTTTTGCATGCAGACTGGCAAGAAGTCTGGCATTCACCGCAGCCGCCAGTTTTAGCTGTTTTCTGCAACGATTCCGTATTAATCGTAATGACATGCTTAGCCATTGTATCCCTCCTACTACATTCGTGTGAATACATTTTACCACAAACCCCATGACAGGACAAGATTACGGTCATTCCTTTTCCCAAATCCAAACCTGCGATTCATACATGCCGTCTTCATATTCCTGCCGGGCCTGCTGTATTTTCCGGTGCATTCGCTGCGCCCGATTCCGTTCCGCTTCTCCCAATTCCCATATCGTTTCTTTTGCGCAGCGGGGAATATAGATGCCTGCCAGACTTTCTGCCGTAAGCGTATCGCCCATCAGGCAATGCAGCATCGCTCTTCCCGGTTCGCTGTCCAGAACCAGCTTAATATACTCTCCCCAGCCAGCCATTTTGGGCCGAATCACGATCAGACCGCTGCCGGCTGCTGCTGCCAGCTCCTGCTGGTGATACACTGCAGTATAAATATACCGCCCCGATTGCGCTGCCAATACATCGCCGTCTTCCAACAGATACGTATCGTCTTTGCAGTCCGCCGTAACCGCTCCGTCCATCCAAAGACCTGACGCCGTCAGCTGGCTTCCTTCCGCCAGTAAAACAGAACCTTCTTTAAACTGGTTATCCGTATACGATTCCCCGCAGAAGATTTCGGCAATTTCCTGCAGCAGCATTCCGTCGTAAAGCCTGCCGTTTTCGATATACGGCTGCAAGGAAGGCTCTTGCTGAAATATCCAGTGTTTCATATCCGTTCCCGCAGCAGCGGAAACCGTTTTTTTCCATGCCTGCCGTCCGTTTTTTTCTAACAGAGCACATACTGTCATGTTCGCATCGTCATGGTATCCATACCAATAATACGCCGTATCATTAGCGCCATACATATATGCGCGTTCCGGCCGCTTCGCCAGCCGCTGCCGAGAAGAACAAAGCGAAGAAGGAAAAAGAATTTCTGCCGTATCCGCCGCCGTCTCCAATTGTTCCCACTGCCGCTCCTCTTTTACGATGCCGGCAGCCGCATCCGCCCGAACCTCTGAAAGGTCTGGTCCGATAATCGTCAGGAGCGGATAAGTCCGCTTCAGCAGATCCTGCAATGCCGCGTCGGTTGTATGGAGTATGATTTCCCGGGCTTTTACTTTCTGCAGCAGCGCGTCAATCATTCCGGCATACTGCTCTACGCCGGCTAAAAGAACCGTTCCTTCGCAAGCGATTGCCGCTGCAAAAAATTCGTTTTGTATTCCACTCCATTCTTCACCGGCCGAGCCGTCAAAATACCCTGTTTCTACGCCGTATTGAAAGGGATTCGTCTGCAGAGATACTCCATATAACCGGACAAATATATCCGCTGTTCCCGGATACTCGCCAAAATAGGGAGTCGTATGACGAACCATCAAATCGAATAATTCTTCTGCCGTCAGTCCCCATTGCCGAAACTGCGGGTTAGAAGAAACAATCATATCCACCGCTTTTGCCCGGAACAATTCCCGCATGATCTGCTCTTTCGATTCGATGCCCGCTTCTTTATACCGCGCTTCCATTTTCTCCCAAGCTTCTTTCATGGCCTTCCTCCGTTCTGCTTACTTTTTCCGCGTATCTTTCGGCGCTTCTTCATAGCTGGGGCACAGCCCCTTCAAGAAACATTCCATACAAAGCGGTTTTCTGGCTTTGCATATTTTTCGTCCATGCCAGATCAGCCAATGGTGCGCAGCGCTCCATTTTTCTATAGGAATTGCTTTCTGCAGCTTTTTCTCTACTTCCAGCGGCGTTTTCCCCACGGCCAATTTCGTCCGGTTCGATACTCGGAACACATGCGTATCGACGGCAATCGCCGGCACATCATATAAAATGCTGATCAATACATTGGCAGTTTTGCGCCCTACGCCCGGCAATGCAACCAATTCATCGAAGGTATGCGGCACTTCTCCATTATATTTTTCACATAAAATCCCGCACGCTGCCAAAATATTTTTCGCTTTGCTGTGATACAGGCCGCAGTCTTTGATCCGTTCTTCCAGTCCCTTTAATCCAAGACCTAATATTTTCTCCGGACCGCTGAATTCCGGAAACAGCCGTTTCGTTACAATATTGACCCGTTCATCCGTACATTGCGCTGATAAAACGACGGCTACCATCAATTCAAACGGCGTCGTGTAATGAAGCGCCGTCTTTGTATCTCCATACGTCTCTTCAAACAGCCCCAGCATTTCATTTTTTATTGATTTTGTCATTCTCATAGGCTTACAATAATCCTCCGATCGACAACGCTGCAATATTTTTCTTTGTCAGCCGTTCTTCCGTCAAAATACGCGGCAGTACCTTGTCCAATACAGTAGTCGCTGCAAATATTCCGCTTGCCGGCATGCCAATTAACGCCCGATCTCCTTTATAGGCCAACAGAAACATAGCTCCCGGCAGCACCGGACTTCCATAGGTTACCAATTCCGCCCCGCTCTTTAAAATTGCCGCCGGCGTCCGATCATCCGGATCCACACTCATGCCGCCAGTACAAAGGATCATATCCACCTGCTTTTCCCTCATCATGGCAATGTCCCGGCAAATGGCTTCGTCAGAATCTCCCGGATAGGTGTGTTCCACCACTTCAATACCATATTGTTTTAATTTTTCTATGACCACTTCCGAAAATGTATCCTTAATGATCCCTTTCTTCACTTCATTTCCTGTCGTGATCAGACCCGCCGTCTTTAATTGATATGGCACAACCTCCATGATCGGCGCCGGACCCGCTTTCCTTTCCGCTTCTTCCATCTTTTCTTTCTCGATCACCAGTGGAATGATCCGGGTTCCTGCAATCTTCATGCCTTTTTTCACCGGAGTATAGGAATGTCTGGTGGC
>OHAY01001089.1_pt1 | contig 26124 bp, 25 predicted proteins | sample 1577191 | NCBI WGS metagenome assembly OHAY01 (sample SAMEA3541504, study PRJEB24748) | human gut metagenome | biome: human gut; feature: human-associated habitat; material: faeces | place: China | collected 2012 | reverse complement strand
CCCATACCACCAGGAAGAGGGCCAGGGCAAAGGATTCCCGGCCGCCTGCCGGCCCGCCCTGGAAGAAGCGGGAGAGGAGCAGGGTGAGTCCCAGCATCCCGCCCCCCAGGATCAGCACCCGGAGGGGCCAGAGGGGGGAAAACGCCAGCTTGCCCAGGATCAGCCCCAGCAGGCCGGAGCCTGCCAGCACGGTAATGACGCCGATCTTGCGGCGTATGGCGAGCAGCGACGCTGCCAGCACCAGGATACCGATGAGGTCTGTCTGTCCAAAATCGACGGGCCCGGTTTCCACATTCCACAGCGCCAGCAGGATAAAGCCGGTGCCGGCGCTGCAGATCAGCGCGACTACCGCAGGCCGGAGGCCGTTTAGGATGCCCCGGATTCTGCCGATGTTGCCGTAGGAAAAGAATAGTTTTGCCAGCGCCAGGACGATGAATACGGAAGGCATGACAAAACCTGCCGTTGCGCAGACTGCACCGGGCAGGCCGGCAACTTTGGTGCCCACAAAGGTGGCTGCGTTGATTCCGATAGGGCCGGGGGTCATCTGCGAGATCGTAAAAATATCTACAAATTCGCTCATTGTCAGCCATGCGTGCGCATCGATTACCTGCGCCTGGATCAGGGGCATGGACGCATAGCCGCCGCCGACACAGAACATGCCGACTTGGAAAAAGCTCCAAAAGAGATCCCAATAGATCATGTTCGTCCCCCCCTTAATCGTATTTTTTATCCGCCATGACCAGAAATCCAATCAGGGCGTCCACTAAAATGATGTACATGATATTGAAGTCAAAGAAGTAGTTGGCGGTAAAGGTGCCTGCGATGATAGCCAGCGGCAGGACGAGTTTTCGTTTCCATTCTTTCAGCAGGAGTTTGATCGCTACGTCGATGATGATGGCGGTTGCGCCGCACTGCATGCCTTTTAGTATCATGCGGACATAGGGGTTGTGGGCAAACGCATCGTAGAAGTAAAATACGGCGGACAGGGTGATGAGCGGAGGCAGAACGGTCGCCAAGACTGCCACCGCTGTGCCTGCCAGTCCGGCCATGCGGTAGCCCAGTATGATGGCTGCGTTCGTCGCGATGACGCCCGGCGCCGATTGGGCGATTGCCACCATGTCCAGGGTTTCTTTATCGTCCAGCCATTTGTATTCGTCTACGTATTTTGCTTTCAGCAGCGGTATGATGACAAAACCGCCGCCGACGGTAAAGGCGCTGATCCAGAATGTAGATTTGAAGAGCTGCCAGTAAAACGCAGCGTCCCGGTTCTTGTTTTCCATGGTTCACCTTCCTTTATTCTTTGTCGTGAAAGACGTATTTGGCGTCATAGCTGATGTCGTAGCACCGCTCGATCCATGCTTTGTCTTTGCCCCAGGTATTGGCTTCGCCCAAGAGGGCGTTTTTGAACATTTCTTTGACTTCTCCGTCGGCTTCGCCCCGTTCCCGCGCTTTGCGCAGGGCGATTTTGTTTTCCAGCCGCCGTATTTCTGCCAGCAGGGAGAGGTCTTCTTTTTTTACCAGCCGGCCGTTGTCAAAGGTCAGTTCCCATACTTTTTTAAAGTTTTCCGGCGGCTGAAAGCCATGGTGGACGATGAGTTTGCCGATGAAATCGGTCGTGATCACGATGCCGCCGGTATAGGCGATGGGCAGGTTCAGGTTTTTATAGTATACGTTTCCCGCCGGGCTTTTGAGGGGCACCGGAGCCACGCCGCCGATGACCGGCGCTTCTTTTTTGCCGTTATTGGTATAGAGGCGGTCGAGCAGGAGCCGTTCGCCCGTATCGTCGAGACGAAATATGGCGGTATAGCCCCGTTTGCAGGTGCTGTCTTTCGTTTTTGGGTGCAGGCCCAGCGCTTCGATATCGAGGAGGCGCTGCGGAAATTCTATTGCGGATATGCTGAAACATTCTTCGCCCCAGTCAAATCCGTCATGGTATTGTGCTGTCATATCGTTCCTCCGTCAAGATGCAAATATCCATTTTTTTCTGGCTAAATAGTTCCATACTACCACAATGGCGCTCGTCAGCATTTTGGACAGCATGGGGTCCCAGCCGAGGCCGGAGGTAAATCCAAACATGATGATCATGTTCCATAAGAGCCCCATCACGCTGACTAAAAATACCAGGGAAATTTCTTTCTTGCGGCCGTATTTGCTGCCGCTGTCAAAGACGAATATATTCCCCAGCAGGTAGTGGAACAGGGTCGATAAGGTAAAGGCGAGGACGGTCGCCGTCTGCACTGCCCAAAAAAGAGGCCAGCGGAGCGCATCGGACAGCGCCTGATGGAAGAGGTAAAACATGCCCCATTCAAACAGCGCCGCCGTACCGCCGATCATCAGGTAGAGCAGGAGTTTGATATCGTCCCGATTCGTATAGTCATAGCCGAACAGTTTCTTTTCTTTCACTCTAGTTTCTCCATGGTATACTGCCTGTATCCTAAACAGGCGTCTGCATGCTGTGCATGCAGATATACACAGTTTAGCACGATTGCTCTAAATTTTCAAAATCTCCCTGTCTGCGTTCCTTCCTCCGAGCAGGCTCGTTGGTCTCTGCCGCTGACTCGTTGGTCTCTGCCGAGGAGCTGCCGGCTTTTGCCAAGTTGCCAAACGTCCCAAGGAAAGCAGGCACCGCACGCTCTCCGCAGGACAGCGGTATCCGCCCGGGGGGTCAGCGGCCCTTTTTCCGCTTCGTCCTGCCTGGCCGGCGCTTGTCCTTCTTCCTGCCAGGGACGCAGGGTCAGTGTATTTCTGACAAAATTTTAGCGGCTGCATTGGTTCTGCCCAAGATAGCTCCCCCCCGGTCTATATCAACGCAATGATTAGACGAAGCTATTCCATCTCAGCTTCCCGCAGATACACTCTCCCCAATCTATAGCAGCACACCGATTGACGGAGCGGTGCCATCTCGGGTTCCCGCAGCACAAGCAAGCATTTTGCCCAGCAAAAAAGGACACGCAGCGCGTGTCCTTTTCTTTTTATTTTCCATAGTCTTTCAGAAGTTCTACATGGCGCAGTATTTCATCGTTGGACGCCCCGACGTGAGGTTCGTATTCCAGGACGATGCCCGCGTTCGGCGTATATTGGTACGCCCATTTCGTAATGGGTTCGTAATCGATCGTGCCGTCCAATATGCTTTTATGCTGATCATGCAGGCCGTCGTTGTTGTGGAAATGATAGGCCTGTACCCGATCGCCGTAGGTTTTCAGGAAGGTTTCTATATCCAGTCCGTTTACATGGGCGTGGCCGACGTCGATGATGGACCACAGGTTCGGCCGATCCGCAAAGAGCTGGAAGTATTCTTCATTGGTAAACAGATGTATGCCGCTCGGCTGTTTGCACAGGTTTTCTACCAGGCATTTGACGCCGTAGGTTTCCGCCAGCGCCGCTACTTCGTCGATGGTCGCCAGCGCGTTGGCTTTGGCCGCCGCCAGCGTGTCTTCAGTAAACTGCAGCTGGGAATAGTGGAATACGACATGATGGACGCCGTGGTCCGCTGCCGTCCGAAAGACTTTGTCATAGCTTTTGATCAACCAGGCATGGGCGTCGCTGTCCAGCGGAGACGTAGCTTCGATATTGACCCAAGGGCCGTGGAAGGATACGGGGCAGGAAAGGCTTTTGAGGGTTTCCATAAACCGCGTCCAGTAGTCGTCGTCATGGGTAAAGGCGATCAGTTCCACACCCAGGTTCGGATCGTTTTGGTCATTGATAAAGGCCGCCAGTTCCGGGAAGTGTTTTGTGCCCCGGAGCAGCGCACTGATAAAATACTGCATAGCTGCACCTCTTCTCTTATTCTTCCGGATAGCCTACGTTCATTTCTGTATCGTAATCGAAGAAATGGAGTTTGTTCGGCTGGATATTCCAGTACAAGTCTGCATGTTCCTGCACCACGTGTTCCTGCATGATGGATACCATTTCCTGACCGTTGACGTTGAAGTAGAAGCCCACGCGGTTGCCGTAGTCTTCCACATACTGAACGTCTGCCGGCACGCTGTATTCGGTCTTCTCCGTGCTGAGGATCACGTTTTCCGGGCGGACGCCGAGTTTCCAGTCTTCTTTGCCGGTTTTTCCCAGAATATCCATCCAGCTCTGCGGCAAGGTGACCGGCACGTTGTTGAGCATCATCTGGTTGCCCTGCAAGTGCAGTTCCATGATATTCATGGACGGGGAGCCGATGAATTTCGCTACGAATATATTCGCCGGTTTGTGGTATACGTTGTTCGGCGTGTCCAGCATCTGCACATGGCCGTTGTTGAGGACGGCGATCCGCGTGCCGATGGTCATCGCTTCGATCTGGTCATGCGTAACGTATACGAAGGTCTGGCCGTACATTTCGTGGATTTTTACCAGTTCTTTCCGGGCCTGGCCGCGAAGCTGGGCGTCCAGGTTGGACAGCGGTTCGTCGAGCAGGAAGAAATCGGATTGTTTTACCAGGGCCCGCGCCAAGGCGACACGCTGCCGCTGGCCGCCGGACAGTTCTTTCGGCAGCCGTTTGCCCAGGCCTTCCAGATGAAGTATGCGCATGGCTTCCGCTACGCGTTTACTGATTTCGCTGCGGTCTACTTTGTTGATGCGAAGGCCGTAGGAAATATTGTCTTCTATATTCATGTGCGGGAAAAGGGCGTAGTTCTGGAATACCATGGCGATACTGCGGTCGCCGGCGTCCATGTCGTTCGCCCGTTTATCGTTCAGAAAGAGGTCGCCGGAAGAGATGTCTTCCAGGCCGCTGATCATGCGAAGGATCGTAGATTTGCCGCAGCCGGAGGAACCGAGCAAGATCAGGCGTTCTCCTTTATATACATGGAGGTTCAAGTTTTTGATTACATCGGTTTTACCGAAAGATTTATTGACGTTTTCAAAGCGTATGCTGTACATATCTCGTTGTTTCACTCCTATACCCTAGATTAACCTTTTATGCCGGACTGGGCAAAGGTACCTATAATAAATTTCTGACATACCGCATACAGCGCCAGCGGCAGCAGCATGGTCAAGGTGGATACGGCCATGGCTACAGGAATATCCGTACCGCCTTCTGCGCTGACGAACATCTGCAGCGCCAGGGACAGCGTATAGTTTGCCTGGCTTTTGATCATCAACGCCGGCCATACGTATTCATTCCACGAGTTGATGAAGAAAATGATGCCCAGCGAGAGGATTGCCGGTTTTATGATGGGAACGACGATGGTCTGGAGCCGTTTCATATGGGATACGTTTTCCAGCTGCGCTACTTCCATCAATACGCTCGGCACGCCTTTCATATGCTGGCGCAGGAGGAAGATCCCCGTCGCGTCTGCCAGCTGCGGCAGCGCCACGCCGATAATATTATCTACCAGGTGCACCTTCGAGAGGGTAACGTAGTTCGGTATCATCGTTACGGTAAAGGGAATAAAAATCGTACTGATGAGGAGAAAGTACATGATTTTTTTGCCTTTAAAGTCTAAGAATACAAAGCTGTATGCTGCCAGTACGCCGGTAATCAGTTTGAATACGGTTACGATGGTCGCGATAATAAAGGTATTTCCCAGGATCTGGAAAAACGGAATAACGCTCAGTACCCGGTCATAGGCTGAGATAGTCGGGTCCTGCGGGATCAGGTGATGGCCGCCGCTGAACGCTTCCGGCATCGTTTTAAAGGAAGTGGACAGTGCAAACATAATCGGATACAGCATGATCAAAATGATCAGCACAAACAGCAAATGCCATTTCCAGTCTCCTCCGATTTGATTAGTTTTCATAGTACACCTCTTTTTCTACATACTTAAATTCCAAATACAGCAGGACGAGGAAAATAATCATCGTCACGATCGCCAGCGCGGAAGATATGCCGGTTTCATAATAGGTAAACGCCGCTTCATAGCCGCGGTAAATGATGTTGGAGCTGGCGTTGTTCGGGCCGCCCTGCGTCAATACCGTGATCGGCGTAAATACGTACTGTATCCCCTGTACGATGGTCATGATGAGGATATAAATTGCCGACGACGAGGTAAGCGGCACTACGATTTTGGAAAAAATCGTCCGGTTCGGCGTTTTTTCCAGCCGCGCCGCTTCGATCAGTTCTTCCGATACGCTGCCCATGCCGGACAAAAGCACCAGGAAGTTGTAGCCGAACGCTTTATATACGGCTACTAAGCTGATAACAAATATAACCAATCCCCCGGTTTTCGACCAGGTCGGCATCGCGATGCCGAAGGTATCTAAAATGCCGCCGATCGGTCCGGTTACGGGATTGAAAATCCACTGGAACACGATCGCGCCGACTACCAGCGAAATCAAGCTCGGGATAAAGATGAAGGCTTTGTATACGTCTTTGTATTTTTTCATCAGGAACGTATTGACAAAAGCCATGACATACGGAAGCGCAAAATTCAATACGATCAGGATCGCCAGGTATGCGACCGTGTTTTCCATGATCGTCCAGGTGATCGGGTCTTTCATCAGGGCTATATAGTTGTCCATGCCTACGTAGCGCATGTTCGGCGACACCATATTCCATTTAAAGAAGCTCAGATATAAGGTATATAAGAGCGGATAAAACATAAATAATATGAATACGACCAGCGCCGGCAGGATCAGCAGCCATGCCAGCATTTTTTCCCGTCTGGACCGTTCTTTTCTGGTAAGGAAAGTCTTTCCCGACTCGTTCATTCTTTCTTATTCCTCCAATGCAAACGTAACATAAACGAAAGAGGCTATGCCCATCGGCCAGCCTCTTTCAAAAACGCCTGTGCGTTATTTCAACAAAGCATTCAATTCGTCCTGTGCGGACTGCAATGCGGTCTGGATATCTTCTTTGCCGTCAAAGATCTTATCCCGTACGTCTGCGAAAAGTTTTTCAGCCCGTACGCCGACATCGCCAGGGAAGGCTACCCAAGGAGCCAGAGAAGGCATTTCCGTGAAGGCTACTTTAAGCGGTTCGCTTTTAGCGAGTTGTTCTTTGAGCGCTTCGTCGTCCATAGCTTCCTGACGCGGCGGGAGGTAACCCGTGTTCATCGTCCATTTAGCGAGCCATTTCGGCTGCATGATGAATTTAATAAATTCCCAAGCTGCCATCTGTTCGTCTTTATTCTGCGCCGTTACTGCCAGGAAGTTGCCGCCTGCCGGAAGTCTGCGTTCTTTGCCTTCAAAGCCCGGGTATTCTGCGCCGCGGACTTCAAAGCTGGCAGCTTTCGTTATCGTGCCGATCTTCGCGCTGGAGCCTGCCAGGATACCGACTTTGCCGCTGCTGAATGCCGCGATGCCTTCGTCAGCGGAAATGTGAAGGGCAGAACCGTCTTTTATCATGTTGTAAAGTGCTTCATAGGCTTCTTTGGATTCCGGAGAAGCAAAGGTTGCCTGTTTGCCGTCTTCAGAAAGGATGCGGGCTCCGTTGCTTTCCAGTACGCCCTGGATTGCCCAGTTGTCTGCATATTCCTGCATGTAGAAACCGTAATTGCCGGTTTTTTCTTTGATGATTTTTGCAAATTCCTGTACGTCTGCCCAGGTTTTAGGCGGCGTGTTCGGATCGAGGCCTGCTGCCTGGAAGATTTCCGGGTTGTAGTACAAGATCGGAGCGCTGATGGAATACGGAAGACCGATCAGCTTGCCGTCTACTTCTGCCAAGGACAATACGTTCGGCAGGAAGTTCTTTTGCAGATACTCTTTGTCTTTGCTGTCCTGTGCCTGAAGATCTGTCGGGGACACATATTTAAAGTTCTGGGCAAAATACTTGGAATAGTTATAGCCGATCATGGCGATAGAAGGCGCTTTGCCTGCTGCAGCTTCTGCCTGCAGGTTTTTCATCAGCCCCGGATACATATCCGGATTGTACACTTCTTTCACTACGATTTTATCCTGAGATTTATTGAACTCTTCCACCATTTCCTTGATTACCGGAGCGCCAAAGTTCTCAGAATAGACATGCCAGAAAGTCACGTGGATTTTTCCATCGTTTCCTCCGGCCGGTTTGCTGTCGCCGCCGCAGCCTGCAGCGAACATCGCTACCATAGCCACCATCAGTAAACTCAGCCATTTTACTAATTTCACGATACTACCTCCTCATAATAAAAGTTTCTTACTGATATTTTACTATAAATTGATTGCGCCTAGCAATGGATTTCACTGGCAAAACGCCGTTTTTACACCAACTTTACATTGGATTATTTGATTCTTTGTATAAAATCCATTTATTGAAATAATAAACATATTTGAAATCAGGCCGTAAAAAAGGGCATATCTTATGATATGCCCTTTATATGATTATTCTGCTGCAAACGGAAGCAGTGCAATCGCGCGTGCCCGTTTGATGGACAGCGTCAATTTGCGCTGATGTTTTGCACACACGCCGGAAATACGGCGCGGCAAAATTTTGCCCCGTTCCGTCGTGAACCGACGCAATTTTGCAATATCTTTATAGTCGATCTGTTCAACTTTATCTACGCAAAAGCTGCAAACTTTTCTTCTTGGCTTTCTGCCACGTTCTCTTCTCATTGTTATCCTCCCTTTTTTATTCTAAGGGATCCTTGACACTAGAATGGGATCTCTTCGTCGCCAGCGTCTTTGCCGAAGCCGCCAAAGCTGTCTGCCATCGGAACGGCTGCCGGTTTGCTGTCTTTTCCATATCCCATCGTCTGGGCTACAAAGTTAGCTACGACTTCCGATACGTACCGTTTCTGGCCTTCCGCCGTCTCATAGGAACGGGTCTGGAACCGGCCTTCTACAAATACGCGGGTGCCTTTTGCTAAATTGTTGCCGCATATTTCCGCCAAATTTCCCCACGCAACAACAGGAATATAATCAGTAGCTTCACGAGTTTCCTGACTGCCCGGTGCTGAAAAGCTTCTGGTTACGGCTACGGTAAACGTAGCTACCGCCCGACCTGTTTTCGTAAAGCGGACTTCCGGATCACGCACTAAATTGCCTAATACCTGTACTGAATTCATATCCTTTGTCCTCCGGTACTATTTGTCGTTTTTAACAATCATGTGTTTCAGGATCTCGTCGGTAATTTTCATAACACGGTCAATTTCCGTAATTACAGTCGGCTGTGCTTCAAAGTTTACCAAAACGTAGTAGCCTTCGTTCTGTTTTTTTACTTCGTAAGCCAGACGGCGTTTGCCCCAACGATCAACCTTTTCCACGTTACCGCCGTTTTTCGTAATCAGGTTTTCTACTTTTTCTACTACACTGTTTACTACTTCTTCGTCAGCGGATTTCACGATATACATGACTTCGTACTTATTCACGAAATCACCTCCTCTGTTGGACTTATGCCCCTTTCGTCGCAAAAGGGGTAGGAAGCGCCTGAAAATATCAAGCCTTTATATTTTATCTGATTTCAGGATAAAAAGCAAGATTTTTCTATGGGATCTTTTGCCTTGTCTTTCTTCGCCCGGCTGCGGCAAGAAAAAAGGCCTGCCGCAGCAAGCCTTCTTTCTGATCTCTGGTTATTTTCCGCCGTGCCGGAGAACGCGGCCGGAGAATACTTCCGTTTCCACGCCATTGTCGAGGGCGATCTGGCCGTTGACCAGCACCGTTTCTACGCCGGCAGTGTATTGGAGCGGTTCTTCATAAGTCGCTTTGTCTTCAAAGGCATCGTAGTCAAAGACGACGATGTCGGCATAATTGCCTTCCTGCAGCACGCCGCGTTTATGCAGCCCCAGCCGTTTTGCCGATTTGGAAGTCATCTTGGCAACGGCTTCTTCTAATGTAAGCGCGCCCAGTTCTTTTACATACCGGCGGATAAATCTTCCGCGGGCGCCGAACGCTCTCGGATGCGGACGGCCGGAAGCGAGTACGCCTTCGGTTGCCAGCGCCATGCTGTCGGAGCAGACCATGGTGTCCGGATAGGTCAGGATCGTATCCATGTCTTTTTCGTCGATGATGGTTACGATGATCTGGATTCGGCTTTCTTCCTGAAGCATGAAATCGTATACAAAGTCGAACGGATCTTTGCCCGCTTTTTTGGCCGCTTCCGTCACAGTCATGCCCAGGTATTGTTTGCCTTCTTCCGTCTGCACGGTGCCGATGACGGCGTTGTCCCAGCCGCCGATGCTGCGGTACAGGGCTTCCCAGCCGGGCAGGCCGTTGATGATATCGTGGGTCATCTGTTTCCGGGTTTCCGGATCGCGGAGCCGTTCAAAGAGTTTTTCCACGCCCCCTTCAAATGCCCATGGCGGCATTGCCGTTCCCATCGAGGTGCAGCCGCAGGTATACGGATAGGAGTCAAAGGTCAGATCCAGGCCTTCGGCCCGTTCTTTTTCCAGCCGTTCAAAGAGGGCGTCTGTCTGGCCCCAGGACCGGAAGCCCAGCAGTTTTAAGTGAGAGATGTGAAGCGGCACGCCGCTGTTTTTGGCGATATGCACCGCTTCATCGATGGCTTCCCAGATATGGCCGCCTTCGCTGCGCATATGGGTGACATAATAGCCGCCGTACGGCGCCATGGCTTTGCACAGTTCGGTCAGTTCCCGTTCGCTCGTATATTCGCCGGGCATATAGATGAGGCCGCTGGACATGCCGACGCAGCCGGCTTCCATGGCTTTTGCCACTTCTTCTTTCATGCGGCCGAGCTGTTCGTCCGTAGGTTCGCCTTTTGCAAATCCCATTTCATTGATGCGGATAACGCCCTGCGCCAATAAGGGCACCACGTTGACCGCCGGCGCGTGTTCTTCTACATAGGTCAGGTATTCGTCCACCGTGTTCCACGGCAGTTTGATTTCTACCGGAATCGAGCCGATCAAACGCGTGCCGAGATAGGTGATGAGGTCATCTTTCCGTTCTTTGCAGATCGGCGCGGTCCCAATCCCGCAGTTGCCGATGACGTCGGTCGTCACGCCGTCATAAATACGGGAGCTGGCATTTCGCCGGTACAGCAGCGCCATATCCGAATGGCTGTGTATTTCTATAAAGCCCGGCGCAACGATCTTGCCCGATGCGTCGATCGTTCGTGCCGCTTCTTCTTTACTTAAATCCCCGATCGCGGTAATCGTATCGCCGGTGATGCCGATATCTGCCTGATACCGCTCATTTCCCGTACCGTCTACGATGGTGCCACCTGTAATTTTTATATCCAACATAGTACCCCTCCTGCTGTAGTATACGCAGACAGGCGAAACAGACCGCCGTTTCTGCGCGTCCGCTTCGCCCTGCGTTTTTTTGTTATTTCTGCATAGACGTCAATACGTCTGCCAACGTATTCATATCTATATTGCCGCCGGAAACGACGGCCCCTATGTTCTTGCCGCCGCTGCCGGGTATCTTGCCTGCCAGAATCGCCGCTGACGCTGCCGCGCCGGCGCCTTCTGCCAGCTGTTTTTCCTGTTTCAGGAGATAGCAGATCCCCTGCCGGATTTCTTCTTCGCTTACCGTTACGATATCGTCTACATAGCGCAGCACATGCGCCAGGGTAATATCGCCCGGAGTTTTGACCATGATCCCATCGGCCAGCGACGGTACGCCCTCTACGGTTACCAGCCGCCCCGCTTCTTTCGATTTTTTCATCGACGGCATTCCTTCTGTCTGCACGCCGATAATGCGGATATCCGGTTTTATTTGTTTTGCCGCCGCAGCTATCCCGGAAATCAGGCCGCCTCCGCCGATCGGCGCAGCGATGATGTCCAGATCCGGTACGGCTTCCAGCATCTCGAGCGCGATCGTTCCCTGTCCGGCAATAATTTTCGGATCGTTGTACGAAGAAATGAGGACGCTGCCGTTTTTCTGCTGCAATTCCTGCGCATAGGCCAGCGTTTCATCGTAAAATTCCCCGTATTGAACGACTTCTGCGCCAAATCCTTTGGTATTGGCAACTTTTGTTGCCGGCGCGTGAACCGGCATGAGTATGGTGGCATGAATGCCGAGTTTTTTTGCCGCCAGCGCCGCGCCCTGCGCATGGTTGCCCGATGAAGCGGCGATGATTCCCCGTTCCCGTTCCTCTTTGGAAAGAGAACTGATTTTGTTATAGCCGCCCCGAAACTTGAATGCGCCTGTATATTGCAGGTTTTCCAGTTTCAAGTATACGCTGCCGCCGGTGCGTTCGCTCAGTCCGACCGAGCGGATCACAGGGGTGTGGCGAACAATGGAAGCCAGATTTTCTCTGGCTTCCAGAAACTGCTGTCTGGTGACCAGTTCCATGTTCGTTCACTCCTTATTTGCCGCCCCGCAGTACACGGCCGCTGAAGGATTCCATTTCCACGCCGTCTTTAAGCGCCAGCTTGCCGTTTACGATAACGGCGTCAAAGCCGGTTGAATACTGCTGCGGTTCCGTGAAGGTTGCATGATCCTGTACGTTTTCATAGTCGAATACGACAACGTCTGCATAGCAGCCGGTTTCGAGCGTGCCCCGTTTTTTCAGGCCCAGACGAGCTGCTGCTTTGGAAGTAAGACGAGCCACTGCGTTTTCCAGGCTGTCTACGCCTTTGCCCCGTACATAGCGGGAAAGGAAGCGTGCCCGAGTACCGAATGCGCGCGGATGCGGTTTGCCCGCAGACAGTACGCCTTTTGTGGACAGGCACATGCCGTCGGAACCGATCATGGTGTCCGGATGGCTCATAATTGCCGTAACGTCTTCTTCGATCATGGCGCCGTTGGTGATGATCTGTACGCGGCCCCGTTCTTTGATCATGAAATCAAATACGAATTCAAAGCTGTCTTTGCCTTCTGCCCGTGCTGCATCGCCGATCATCATGCCCAGGTATTTTTTGCTGTCTTCCGTGCTGACCGTCGCAATCGGGATATTGTCCCAGCCGTGCGCTGCCTGACAGAAGTTTTCCCAGCCCGGAATACCTTCTTCGATATCTTTGCGGATCCGCGCTCTCATATCGGCGCTGGTCAGCCGTTCGAGCAGGCTGTCTACGCCGCCTTCAAATGCCCATGGCGGCATGCAGGCGCCCAGGGAGGTGCAGCCGGCGTTATACGGATACGCATCCCAAGTAACGTTGAAGCCGTCTTCCCGCAGGCCTTCCAAGAGGGACAGGAGTTTTTCATGATCGCCCCGTACTTCCGAGCCCATGAGTTTCAAATGGGATACATGCAGGTCGCAGCCGCCGAGTTTCGCCGTTTTTACGACTTCGTCGATAGACGGCCAGATGCTGTTGCCTTCATTTCTCATATGCGTCGTGTAGTAGCCGTTGTATTTTTTCACTACGCTGCACAATTCGCCGATTTCTTCCGGACAAGTATATTCGCCAGGCATGTATACCAAGCCGCTGGTCAGGCCCAGGCAGCCGGCTTCCATGGCTTTTGCCACTTCCGCTTTCATGCGGTCGAGCTGTTCCCGGTTCGGCATGCCCTGTGCAAAGCCCATTTCGTTGATGCGGATTGCACCCTGTGCAAGAAGAGGCGCGATGTTCAGTGCCGGAGCCGCTTTGTCTACCGTATCAAAGTATTCGTCCATCGTGTTCCACGGCAGTTCGAGTTTAATAGGAATGGAGCCGATCAGCCGGGTTCCCAGATAGTTGATCAGATCCGGTTTGCGTTCTTCGCTGATCGGAGCTACGCCGATACCGCAGTTGGCGATAACTTCGGTCGTTACGCCGTCATAGATTTTACTGCTTGCATGGTGATCTACCAATATGGAGATATCCGAATGGGTATGCATATCGATAAAACCGGGCGCTACGAATTTACCCGACGCGTCGATGACTTCTTTGGCCGGCGTTTCTGTAAGATCGCCGATTTCTACGATCTCTTCGCCCATAATGCCAAGATCCGCTTTATAGCGGCGCCGTCCCGTACCGTCAATAATCGTACCGCCTACAATTTTCATGTCCAACATAATCCAAACACCTCTCTTATGTAATATGGTATTTCTCTATAGAATAAACAGCTGTGTCCAGCTTATTTATTTTTTGCTGCTTGCCTGATGCATAAATTTGGAAATGATTACGCCGCCAATGATGCAGATGAGCATGTGCAGCCCTCTGGGTATACCGATCATCGGAAGGATGAGCATGAGAACCACGCAGCCGATAAGGATCAGGATCCCTTGGGTATGCGCTTTGAGCGCCATGTTCGTATATACTGCGGCAAAGAGTGCCGGAAGGATGTAGCTGAAACCAGTTTTTACTACCGGCGGCATCATCGGGATTACGCTTGTGCCGATCAGGGCAAAGATCGTAATCATCGATACGGATACAAATACGGAAGTAGCCAGCGCCAGCGTTGCCATAACATCGCCTTTAGGCGTGTTCGGTTCCAAGTTCGTTACTTTATGCGCCATTGATACAGCCGGCAGACGGATATCTGCTGCCGATCCGGCTACCCACGCGATATAGGTACCGGCAGTACCCAGCGAACCGAAGTAGGACAGCGGCTGAATAAACCAGCTGACGCCCTGCGCCGCAGCCACGGTCAGCCACAAGGTGAATAAATCGCTTACCGGCGGGATTTCTCCGTATGCCGCCCAGATATACAGGCCCGGCAGGAAGTTCGCGATCAATGCTATAGATACGGTGATCGTACCGATCCGAATGATTCTTGAATTGAAGTTCATAACCTAGTCCCCTCCTTACTGCATGCCGTAGTGTACTACGGTAGCTGCTATCATGCCGATGATCATCGCGATCCCGAAGGACAATTCGATCAGCGTCCGGCTTTTTGCAAAGAATTTGTTCAGCACTACCATGGAAACGATAGCGGCTGCGGAAGCTGCCCATGCCGGAGCGGCTTTGCCGAGAACGCCGCCGACCCACAAGTTGCCAAACAGACCGAAAGCAGCGCCTGCCATTACCAGTTTTACCAATACCGGATCAAATTTTTTGTTCATTTTGTCGACCATGCTCGACATACGCGGCGTCAATACGAGCGCTACGATCATCCACCCCATGTTGTCCAGCGCCATAACCCAGTTCTGATAGGAGAACGTCAGGATCTCATTGGCATCTGCCGGTATGATCGCTTTAGCCATCGTAATAACCGCCAATTCCGTACGCGGCGCGCCGATATCACATACACGCATCCAGCCCACCGGTCCACCAACAAAAATAATCAATGATACAAGTGCAATAACCGAAGCAAAAGATGGTCCGAGCGCTGTCATGCCTGCTGCACGAATGCCGCTCTTGAGCGTTTGTTTTTCCATCCCTAAGTTTTCCGCCTCTTTCCAGGCAGTGCGGAACATCCACAGACTCTGACCGACTACGGCCACGACCATGACCCCGCATACGACCCACAAAATCGAGCTATTCATGATATCCATAGTATCATCGCCCCTCTTTCTTTATATATTTTTTATAGCAGGTTATGCCATTATGGTATCAAAGGTATGTCTGCTCAAACAGGACTTTAATCCGTCTTTAATTTATTGCTTTTTTATTAAACACACCAAAAAAGAACAGTCTGCAACTATCATTGCAAACTGTTCTCTATTTTGGCTGGCTTGTCTTTTATTCGTCCATCATACCGTATACGCGCGGTATGCGCAGGCTTAAATTGCAGGAAATTTCGTTGGGCATCGTGCCGACCCATTCTGCAACTTCATCGATGGTGATTTCTTCTTCGCCCTGTTTGCCGATCAGCACCGCTTCGGCGCCGACTTGAGTATCTGCATCGGGGCCCAGGTTGATCATCAGCTGGTCCATACAGATCCGTCCTACGATCGGCCGCCGTTTGCCGCCTACCAGGATATAGCCTTTATTGGAAAGCAGGCGGGAATAGCCGTCGGCATAGCCGATCGGAATCGTGCCGATATACGTATCTTTCGGGCAGGTAAACGTCGCTCCGTATCCGACGGTGCCGCCTTTTTCCACTTTATGGATATGAACGACCCGGCTGATCAGGGAAAAGACATATTCAAATTTTGTCGTATTGCGGATAAATTCAGACGGTTTATGACCGTAGAGGATCATGCCCGGCCGAACCGCATCGTAATAGGTTTCCGGGAAATCCAGCGTTGCCGCCGAGTTCGACGAAGAGAAGATATACTGTTCCCGATTGGGGATTGCCGCCACCATCGCTTCAAACCGCCGCAGCTGGCTGTGGAAATGATCGAGCGTTTCGCCGTCTGCACAGGCGTAATGGGTAAAAAAGCCCCGCACTTTTAAATGGGCATAGCCCTGAACGGTCTTTAAAAATTCCGGCGCCGCTTCCGCCTGCACGCCGATCCGATTCATGCCCGTGTCTACCGCAATCATCACTTCTGCCGTTTTTCCCAGCCGCGCCGCCGTTTCATCAAGCGCTGCCAAGTCGGTCGATTCACATACCGGCAGGATCGCATCGCAGCCGATTGCCGTTTCGCCTGCATCGCCTATCGGCAGGCCCAATATATAGATCGGACAGGCAAAGCCATGCTCGCGCAGGCGCACCGCTTCTTCCGGTATGGCTACCGCCGCCGAGGTATAGCCTTCTTCCATGGCAATTTGGCACGTTACGATATCTCCGTAGCCGTAGCCGTTGCCTTTTACTACTACGATGGTTTCCGTCTCTTTCGGCACCATCGCTCTGATTCTCTGTAAATTCCGCCGCAATGCATCGACGTACACTTTCATATAGGTGGTTCGCATATCCCAAAACCTCGCTTTCGCTTATTTTGTTATATTAAAACGAAGCACCCTTGTGGGGCGTCCGCTTTTTCCTGTAATCCGTTTGCCCACGACTTTTACGTAGCCGCAGTCCTCCAGCCGCCGCAGAATCCGATCCGCGCTGCGTTTGCTGATATGAATTCCTTCCGCCAGTTCCCAGGAGGTAAAATACCGGTTCGGCTGGCTCGTCGCAAAACAGTAAATATTATACAGCGTATTGACGCTGAGCTGCGCCGTTTCGGCCATCTCGTTCAAGCGCGAGTCCATTTCCCTCCCGCCTTTGCCGCGTTCCATATTATAGACTGGCCCGATATAGCTGCCGCCTTCAAACCGGATATACACGCTGCTGCGCTGATGCCGTCTGGCCCACAGCATAGCGGTTACGGCGTTTTTCTTGGCCTGCGCCGCCTGCACGGCGATACCGATTCCGATCGATACGGTGTACAGGCTGTCTTTATCCAGCTGTTCCAAAAGTTCTATCCGGCGGTATTCTTCCGTTTCTTTTTCCATTACCGTCTTTGTGGATAAAATCATGTACGACCGGGGCGACATCTCGACGACGCAGCCCATCATGCGGTCCGCATACTGATAGATGCGCCGTTCTATTTTCCGCCGTTCTTCCAGATAATGTTCTTCCGACTCTTTCATGATCGAGTATTCGGACGGGTATTCGATCGCAATCATCATGACCGCCACCTGTTCCGCCGCTTCTTTGCGCAGTTTGCTGTACCGCTCCATGAGCTGGATCTGCTCGCGGATAATATTATACGTCGGCACAGCAAAAATGACGGGCAGTCCGTCTTCTTTAAGCTGCTTTTCCACCGAGTATACCATGGTCATGGCAATCTGCGCTTTTTTCTCCCGCAGCATGCGCCGGTGAAATTCATAGATCTCCTCGTCATAATTCGTATCGAGACCGTCGCCTTTAAATACCATCGGCGTAAAATCATAGCCCATTTCTAAAAACGCCTCTTTGAGCATATCTTCATTGAGCGTATCGAAACTGATTTTCTGCAGATCATACCCTTCCTGCATCAGCTTCATGAGCGTAGACAGCAGCGTACTGCCCGACCGGGGAATATAGCTCCATATCGTTTCCTGCTTTATCCGTTCTTTGCTCCATATATAAGGCAGCCGGCCGCTGAATACGACCGCGTCAAATTCCCCCTGCCGCCCCCGCAGCAGCTCCCCCGCTTTTCGATAATCCTGATAGATAAGGTATTCCGCATTCATATAAGAAAATTCGGTTTCCATAATATGCCGGATTTTCTTCAATACCAGTGTTTCGGGAAGAACAAAGCAAATTTTCATATGATATACGATCCTTTCCATATCCCATCCCCCGACTGTCTTTTGGCTTTATCATACGCAAGGGCAGTCGGCTTTAATAGGACTTAAAATTGACTATAACATTTCGATGCGTCCGCCGCCCGGCGGCGTTGGTTGTGTTTTAGTATAGCATATCTTCCCTGTCTCTTACCGCCATTTCCGTGATTTTTTTATGTCTTTTTTACCGTTTAGCGCGGCCTGTTCGGCCCTCCTTTGCCGATTTCTCCCTGTTTTGCCCGCCGCTCTGCTATTTTTTCAGCCGCCGCTGTCTTTTATTCCCCGCTTTTTCCTGCATTTTCATCCGGTGCGGCCGCGCGATCCTATATCCTATCCCCAATCTGTCTTTCCTCGTCTCTTTCGGCCCTTGTCTTTTATTCCGGTTCTTTTCGAATTTGCATTGCCCCCTTCTCATAGAACGTATACCGAAAGCGGCATGAGAATAAATGAGAACCGCCCGGCATTTCTATACACCTGCATAGGGGAGTGGTAAAATGTTTTCATTGTAATATAGAAGGATAAAATGTTACAATCTGAGGGGGAATCTATATGGCATATGTAAACGAATCGTATTTGAAATTACCGGGGAGTTATTTATTTTCAACGATCGCTCGTAAAGTCGAGGCGTTCCAAACCGCCCATCCCGAGAGCCGGATCATTCGGCTGGGTATCGGCGATGTAACCCGCCCGCTTGTGCCGGCAGTCGTTGCCGCCATTCATCAGGCGGCGGAGGAAATGGGAAACGCCGAGACGTTTCGCGGCTATGGGCCGGAACAGGGTTATGATTTTCTGATCGACGCGATCCGCACCCACGATTATCTGGCGCGGGGAATCGAAATTGACGCAGACGAAGTCTTTATCAGCGACGGATCGAAACAAGACGTCGGAAATATCCAGGAACTGTTTGGCGCGGACAACCGGTTCGCGATCACCGATCCGGTTTATCCGGTATATCTGGACACGAACGTCATGGCCGGACGAACGGGGGAATTTGACGGCGTCCGGTTCCAAAACGCAATCTATCTTCCCTGCACGGCAGAAAACGGCTTTGTCCCGGATCTGCCCAAGGAACGGGCCGATATGATTTATCTTTGCTGCCCAAACAATCCGACAGGAACGGTGCTTCCTAAAGAAGAGCTGCAAAAATGGGTAGAATACGCAAAAGAGAATCGTTCGGTGCTGCTTTATGATTCTGCATATGAAGCCTATATTACCGAAGAGGACGTCGTACACAGCATTTATGAAATTCCGGGCGCAAAAGACGTCGCCGTCGAATTCCGTTCGTTTTCCAAAACCGCCGGATTCACGGGAACGCGCTGCGCGTATACCGTCGTCCCCAAAACCGTCATGGTTTATACAAAAGACGGATGCACCGTATCGCTGCAAACCCTGTGGAACCGCCGGCAAACGACAAAATTCAACGGCGTTCCTTATATCATTCAGCGGGCAGCCGAAGCGGTGTATTCGCCGGAAGGCGCCGCGCAAAACAAAGCGAACATAGCCTAATATATGGAAAATGCCCGGCTCATCCGCGAAGGGCTGCAGGCTGCGGGACTTACCGTATACGGCGGCGTCAACGCTCCGTATATCTGGGTAAAAGCCCCGGGCAGCATGACCAGCTGGGAATTTTTTGATTATCTGCTGGAAAACGCCCATGTCGTCACCACTCCCGGCGCGGGATTCGGCCCGCACGGCGAAGGGTATCTGCGCGTGACGGCGTTTGGGTCCAGAGAGCAGACGCAGGAAGCGCTCGCCCGCATACAAAGGCTATCATTTTAAAATAAAGGTGGAATAGTTAAGTGAGTACCAATTTAGAAGTAGGGATAGTCGGTTTGCCTAATGTCGGCAAAAGCACCCTGTTCAATGCTATTACCAAAGCGGGAGCAGAGGCTGCCAACTATCCTTTTTGTACTATAGAACCTAATGTAGGTGTTGTTGATGTGCCTGATAAACGCTTGTCTGTTTTGGGAGAAATGGTCAAAGCAAAAAAAATCGTACCTGCGGCAATGCGCTTTGTAGATATAGCCGGGCTTGTTAAAGGCGCGTCTAAGGGTGAAGGCCTGGGTAACAAATTTTTGGCGCATATCCGTGAGGTTGATGCCGTTGCACAGGTCGTACGTTGCTTTGAAGATGGAAATATCACTCATGTCGAGGGCAGTATCGATCCTCTGCGTGACATTGAGATCATCAATACAGAGCTGTGCCTGGCAGATATGGAATCGGTTGAAAAACGCCAGGAAAGACTGGTGAAGCTTTTAAAGACTGGTGATAAAAAGGTGCCAATCGAAAAGGCTGTTCTGGATAAAGTCTTGGCAGGACTCAGCGAGGCAGTGCCGGCACGCCGTCTGGGGCTGACTGAAGATGAGCTGGAATTTTTGAAAGAACTGCATCTTTTGACTATGAAGCCTGTTTTATATGTGGCCAATGTCAGTGAAGAGGAAGTTGCCGACGCATCTGCCAATCCGCATGTGCAGGCTGTTGTAAAGTATGCGGCCGGTGAGGGTGCAGAAGTGATTACCGTATCGGCGAAGATGGAATCGGAGATCGCCGAACTGCCGGATGAAGAAGCGCAGGAATTTTTGGCGATGGCCGGATTAGAAGAAGCAGGGCTTGACCGCCTGATCAAAGCCGGATTTAAACTTTTAGGGCTGATGACCTATATTACTGCCGGCGAAATAGAAGTACGTGCCTGGACGATCGTACGTGGAACTAAAGCGCCGCAGGCAGCAGGCAAGATCCATACAGATTTCGAACGCGGCTTTATCCGTGCGGAAATCGTTTCCTATAATGATCTGGTTGAGTGCGGGAGTAAAGCGGCTGCCCGCGATAAAGGGCTGGTTCGGCTTGAAGGTAAGGAATACGTGATGCAGGATGGCGACGTAGTCGAATTTCGTTTTAACGTTTGATTTGCAGACTCTTTTGGACGGTTTTAATAAGCGGTCCAAAAGAGTTTTATTTATATCACGTTATAAATTTTCACAAATGTTTATGAACCGGAAATATTTTTGAAGTGCAGATAAAAGTATGCTATAATAATTGCAAATTATCCATCTGATGATATTTACAAATGATTGAGAAACTTTAACAGTTATTTGTAAATATTCAGACGAACTCGGTTAAAGGAGCGATTCTAATGAAAAAATTATTGTTAGTTATTTCCATGTTGATTTTTGCAATGCTCATGACTGCCTGTGGTGGCAGCAGTAAAAGTGTTTTCACTGAGCCCGGCGCTATCGGGAAAATTATGGGCGAGCTGCAGAATAAAGATGGTTTAAAAGGACAGGAGCTTAAGGTATTTCAGGATATTACGATTGTTTCAGGAAAAGATTACGGCGGTAATTTTATTTCTATCAATATCCTTAAACCAGGAACCAAAGAAGATGTCGATCATTATGAATACCGCAACGGAAGCTGGAGCGGCCCATCTGCTGTAAAGATTACCGGCAGCGGTAATATGGAAGATAATCTGATCGCTTTGCAAGCATTAAATATGGACAAAATTCCTGAGATGTATAAAGCTTTCCAGGAAAAAGTAAGTGATAAAAAAGATGTAAAAGTCAAAGAATCGTTAGTGTATCGTTTTTGGAAAGGCGATTGGACCGTCATGATGGATGCAGAGAGCGACAGAGAAGCATACAGCGCAGAATTTGATTTAAATGGTAAAATGATTGATTTTAAAAAACGTTGATAAAAAACTCCTTAACAGAATTTTTTCTGTTAAGGAGTTTTTTAATACCGGTTAAATATTGTGAAAAATAGTTTTAAATAGTTTTTCTAGTTGCTTTTTCAAGCCTATTTGATACAATATAAACTACGAAAGGATGGCCAGAATATGATTTTTGACACACATATGCATTGTGATTATTCCTGCGATAGTCATATGAAAATTGCCGAGGCCGTCGCTGCGGCAAAGCAGCAGAATATTGGCATCGTTATCACTGAGCACTGGGACGATGATTACCCGACGAATCCGAGTGCATTTATGTTTGATGTAGACGAATATTTTGAACGGTTTGGCCCTTATCGCAGTGACAAAGTGCTTTTGGGAATCGAGATCGGAATGCAGAAGCAGACAACAGCTGCAGATGAAGCTTTGGCTGGGAAATATCCCTTTGACTATGTGCTGGCATCCATGCATTGCATTAATGGCCGCGATCTGTATGAAGAACGCTGTTATGAAGGGCTGGCAAAAGTTGAAGCTGTACGTGAATTTCTGATAGATACACTGGCTAATTTGGAGCGGCATAATAATTTTGACGCTTTTGCCCATATTGATTATATGTGCCGGTATATGCCTTACGTAGATAAAGAACTGATTCTGGGAGAAGCGCCGGAACTTTTTGATCAGGTTTTTAAGCTGCTGATAGCAAAAGAAAAACCACTGGAGATCAATCCCCGCCGGTTGGATGATGCTGGAGCTATGGCTGCATTACTGGCGGTGTACAGACGTTATGCACAGCTGGGAGGTAAATATGCGGTGATCGGCAGCGATGCACATTATAAAGAGCATGTAGGGCGCCGCATGAGAGAAGCGCTTAGTTTAGCAGATGAGGTAGGCCTGGAGCCTGTATATTTTAGAGAACGCAAGATGCGGAAGATGAGGAGTTAAAATTTATGAGATGCGTACGTTTTGAAGAACAGGGCCGTGCCAGGATTGGTTTTATCGACGGTGATGTGATCCGCGCTGTCTATGGCAGTATTGATACTTATTGGCGGATGACAGATGAGGTTTTTCCTTTGGCTGGCGCTAAACTTTTGGCTCCATGTGTGCCGAAGCAGATTATTTGTGTCGGTTTCAATTATCGTGACCATGCAAGAGAATTTCATGTGGACGTACCTAAGGAGCCTGCGCTTTTTACTAAAGCTGCGCATACTGTTATCGGTAACGACGGCAAAATCATTTATCCGCGTCAGAGCCATGAGGTAGTTTATGAGGCTGAGTTAGGCGTTGTTATCAAAAAGCGGATGAAAGACGTAGCTCCGGAAGATGTGCCGGATTATATTTTAGGGTATACCTGCGCTAATGATGTTACAGCACGGGATCTGCAGTTGTCGGACGTACAGTGGCTGCGCAGTAAATCTTTTGATACTTTTTGCCCATTGGGGCCCTGGCTGGAAACTGATCTTGATCCTACAGATCTGTCGATCAAATTGTATTTGAACGGACAGCTTAAGCAGAATGGGCGCACCAGCGACATGGTATATAATCCCTATGAGATATTAAGCTATATTTCGCAAAGTATGACACTGGATGCCGGCGATCTGATTCTGACCGGTACGCCTATGGGTTGCGGTCCAATGCTGCCTGGAGATGAAGTTGTCGTAGAGATCGAGGGTATCGGCAAGCTGCGTAATGAAGTGGTAAAAGGATACTGAAATAAATAAAAAGGACGCTGCGGCGTCCTTTTTTATTGTTTGAAGAGGCAGTGAATTGACAGAAAAAAATTTGTCTTGTTAAGATATTTGAATCAGTAAAAAAAGAGATTTGATTTATTTGTGAATTCATCCTGAAGATGAATTGCAAATATTTGAAATAAATGTTAAAATTAAGTTCTGACTGATCAGTCAGGAAATGGTTGGGTGGTGTTTTTATGGTAAGGAATATGACAGAGGGAGATCCGCTGAAGCTGATCCTTCCTTTTATGGTACCGCTTTTGATCGGTAATGTCTTTCAGCAATTATATAATATAGCAGATATCATTATTGTAGGACGGACGATAGGGGTCAACGCACTGGCGGCAGTTGGGGCTACAGCGCCTCTGTTCATGATGCTGGTTGTGCTGACGATGGGTTTGTCTAATGGGTTCACGGTGGTTACGGGCCAGCGGTACGGCGCCGGTGATCTTGACGGTGTGCGCCGCAGTGTGGCGATGAGCACGATGCTGAGTTTGTTTTTTGTTTTGATAATGATGCTTATAGCAACATTTGCCCTTGATCCGGCTTTAGCGGCGATGAACGTTCCTGAGGAGCTGTTTGAAGATGCTAAAAGTTATGTTTTGATCATCAGTCATGGTATTATCGCCATGATGGGATATAATCTTCTGGCAGGCATTTTGCGTTCTCTGGGCGACAGTAAAACACCGTTATATTTTTTGATTATCGCAACGATCCTGAATATTTTTCTGGCGCTGCTGTTTATTATTCAGTTCGGCTGGGGCGTGCCTGGTTCAGCAGTAGCGTTGGTTATTGCGCAGGGCTTTTCCGCGCTGCTGTGTATTGTTTATATTGTCAAAAAATTTCCGATCCTGCGTCTGCAAAAGCAGGACTGGCATTTTGATTGGAATTTTGCCTGGGAGCATCTGCGTATGGGCCTGCCAATGGCGGTGCAGTTTTCAGTGTTGGGGCTTGGTATGATTTTCATTCAGGCTGTTTGTAATAAGTTCGGTCCGACTACGATCGCAGCTTTCACTTCCGCAATGCGGATCGAACAGCTGGCCTTGCAGCCGATGATTTCTTTTGGCTTGTCGATGGCGGTTTTCAGCGCGCAGAATTTTGGCGCTCATCGGTTTGACAGGATCCGCGAGGGTGTAAAAAAATGTTCGTTGCTGGCTCTGTGTTTTAGTTTATTTGCCGCTGTTATTATGTATTTCTTCGGCCGCGAAATGATCAGTATTTTTATCAGCGAAGCTAATGAACAGGTTTTATCGCAGGCGCAGCAGTATCTGCATCTCAGCGTGCCGTTTTATTTTTTCCTCAGTCAGATTTTTATCTATCGTAATGCCGTACAGGGTATGGGTATTGCGATGATACCTATGTTCAGCGGTATCGTAGAGCTGATACTGCGTACTTCTGCCGCAGTATATCTGACCGAATATTTTGGTTACAGCGGCATTTGTTACGCCAGTCCGATTGCCTGGCTGGGTTCGTCGTTATTTCTCTTTGCGAGTTATCATTATTTCATCAGGCTGCTGGAGGATTCATATAAACAGCATGCTGGTATAAACGGCTAAAAAGAAAAACTCCCGGAAAACCGGGAGTTTTTCTTTTTAGAATAGATACTCCAAAGACAGCATACCTTGGAAAGAACTGTAAGAATTACTGCCAAAACGTCCGCTGAGATCAGCAGAGATGAACCAGTCTTTATTGAATTCTTTTTCATAACCGAGACGAAGTTCGCCAAGATTTTTGTTACCGTCTTGAGAAATACTGTCACCAAGAGAAGAAATAGTGTAATTATTAGAATTGTGGAGCCAGTTTACCTCGGCAAAGAAAGAATCTTTTTTTGTCGAAGCTGTATTCTGTTCACTTAACCAACGCAGTCCCAAACGTGTTTGAAGATTGGCTTCATTGCCAAAAGCGATAGTACTGCCATTATTTTCAGTATACGTATCATTATTAAGCTTGGTATAGGTAAGCTGAAGCTTAGGCTGCCAAGAATAAGTACGCCGATCTGTTTCTTTGTAATTTATGGATTTACCGATTTCTGCCGAAAGTCCCCAGCCGTTGGTATCATAGCTTTCTTTGCTTAGTCCGGCACCATTGACTTCGTTATCAAACCAGCCATATTGGAACCAGGTATCAGCATACCAGCCGCTTCTGTCATGTGCGTTTTCAAACCAGCTGCCATAGACACCTAATAAAAATCCATCGACAGAACCTTTGGAATCACGGTTGGCGAAACTGGCTGAAGTCGTCTGGCTGCCATTGCCATAAGCTGCCATTATGCCGAACAGCTGCTGTTCACCTTTATCATTGACTTCATTATAAAGATCAGTGCCCATGCGCAGTTTGTATAGATTGGCATTACCGTGGATCTGATCGTTGCTGAAATCCTGTTTCGTACGGGTATAGCTGTTTATGATCCAGATATTAGGGCCATCTTCCTGATTGTTTTGATGCTGCAGATGCGTTTCACGATCATAAAGGCGGAGATCGAACATAGAACCGGCTAAGGCCATGTTTCCCAGATATGAACCTGTTTCAGGACGATAGACAGGGGCAGTAGTAGGCGCATAGGATGTTAAGTACCAATCACTTTCAGTACCTTGATTGCCGCCTTTGACGAGTGAATATTCATATAAGCCACCGACCAGGGGATTAGACTTGATGAAATTACCATCAGAATTCCCGAGAACTTCAATGACCTTGATACCCTGAGCGGTCTGTGCGCCACTACCACCGATATTTTTAAAATTGATATAGGTTGTGCCTGAAGTGTCACCGCCGACGATCATTTTATCAGTTGCAGAATCGTCTTTGCCCAAGACGACATTCATATGCAGCTGGCCATTGTCGCCGCTGTAGTTTTCCGCCACATATAAATTTTTGAAATTTTCAGCCTTTTGAGCTTCGAGAAGCTCATTATCGTTGTTCC